>JAAUXT010004278.1_pt1 | contig 37586 bp, 37 predicted proteins | sample 7278171 | NCBI WGS metagenome assembly JAAUXT01 (sample SAMN14350112, study PRJNA611818) | marine sediment metagenome | isolation source: surface marine sediment (1.8m) | place: French Polynesia: Moorea | collected 2018-08 | reverse complement strand
TGATGAAAGCTGCGTTTTTGCCAAATGTAGCACCTGATGAAACGTACAAGTTGCTGCTGTGGAGATATGTACGTCTACGTCTACGTCAGTGAATTCTGCAGAACCTGCCTATTGCAGCTGCATGACACGTTGCTACGAGTCAGGGACGCGGGTCTCCACAGATTCCCCCACTGGATCCGCCCATACCACGTTATTGTGACGACGTGCGAACAAGTTTTCCACATCAAAAGTAGCAAATTCCCCGCGCATTGTGCCTCCCACAATGCGCGATATTGTTCAGGTGAGGATCCCACCAACGTACTCGCAGATACTTGCTGCGTGTGATGAGTACTCAGCTCTGAATGGAGCCTCTTGTTCAGAATCCACATCAAACCGTTTTGTGGTCGCTGTGGAGACGAGGGGAGCAGGTAGACTTCGTTGTTTACGCCCGTGCGTCAACTTAGGGAAACACGTTGGATACTCGTACAGGGAGAAGATGATCTGGGAGCCTGGTCAACTGCTCCGGTGCAAACAGACTGAGAATATGCAAAATGCGTTGCATTTTTGGCGCCTGTTTGGTCAGAAGAACAGACTCTCACCAATTCTAACTTGCTTGTCATCTTGTGGGGAAGCAGTCTTTGACAGTACCATTGACCTGTGTGTGTGTGTGTGTGTGTGTGTGTCTGTCTGTCTGTCTGTCTGTCTGTCTGTCAGACAGATACATAACGGAACACCGGCTGATTCACCCCATTCAAAAGACTCAGATCCTCCTTCACATGTGGGAGCGATTCGCCCAGGCTTTGCGGCTGTACTGCACTGCACACTGCAGACCGGGTGCGCTACTGGCCGCTGCTCCCCGCGGGTCCGCATTACGCGTCCACGGGTGGGTGACGGCAGGTGGGCCGCACAATCGGGGGTCGTCCCACACGCTTCCAGTGACCACAAGACAGAAGCCACCCAGGATGCACTGACGATGGACACCAGAAATGACGACGAATTCTGAATCAGCGACGTCAAATTGATTGACATCCAACGCAATGTGTTCTAAAACACGTGGTTTGTGTCCCAACTCTTTCGTACGGGTGAACGCAAGACCAGCGAATAAATTTCTTATTTTGTCTGAGCCTAAAACGCGAAGCAGGGTTCTGCAGGGAAATCAATCCCCTCAGCGTGGGAAAAATTTCAAATTTGTCTGAATCAAAACACAAGCACAATAAAAAATCTCTCTGCTGAAGAACTTGACGCTTGAGGTGTGACGGGTGTAGGCAGCTTTGAAGCCTGGGGAATAGGCCCCGAGCTCCGTGGAGCGTGGAGCGGCGCACCTGCCTCTCCTGCCGCACATCACACGCCCCGCCCCGGTCCAGCTCTTCACACCTACTTAGCAGCTCCACTAGGAGGGAAGTTCCCACAGTAAAATGTGTTTTACGCCAGCAGAACGAAAAAAAACAGTCACAACAACAAAGCTTGCCTGCAATGATTGATTTGAAGGAAACTCTAGAGATTTTTGCCACGTTTATCTCAGAAAGCATGATCAAAGAGAACTGGAGTCAATATTTTCTCGATTTCTTGTCTTTTGATTTCAGATAGTTGAATTGGTTCTTATCTTTCGCTCAAATTGTGAGAAGCAACACCAAGTTCTTTTCAAGGATGTGGGTTGGGAAAGAGCGACATCACTTTTGAGTACACGTACGGGGCAAACGGTTCTTGTTCTCGTTTGTGTGAAGAGAAGATGTGTTTGCCGCTGATCGGAGATGCCCTGGGGGCAGAAGAACTTCCTTCCATTAGTTTCTGCTGCTTCTGTGAGGAACTGACGGAAAACCGCACCCACCCACACAGCGGATGGGGTCCCAGAAATCGCTTTTCGTCCTCGTCCGCAGCAAGTCGTCTGGTGCAGGTCTGTCACTTGGTCCTGTCACATCCTTGACTGAGAACACTGTCTTGGAGCGTGAGTCCTGTGGATGGGAAACAGCGTGTGGCAGCTCCAAACCAGCCAGAAAACAGGTTTTTCCTAGACATCGCTACAAATCTGGTTTTGTATTCCACTTGGTTTGGCTCTGTTTGGGTGAACCTGCATGTTGTTTTTACCGAGGCAAAAAGGAAACCAGTAAGCAATTTTCATGCCTCTATCTCCCCATTGTGTGTGATTTGGCAATGATCAGGAAGTGCCCCCATCTCCCATTATGATGCAACTTGAGGTGTAATTGCTGTGGGACGGAGCACCTCAACAGGTGTCGGGTGATTCACAAAAGATCCCCAGCGCTTGGAGAAGAAATGACTCAAGTGGTTGTGCGCTTTTGACTGATTGTGGACGTGGTGCATCGTGCCTATTCGAATCACTCTGTCAGGATTCCTCTGGACCAACCAAAGGAATTTGTCAGTCGAAATCTGTGAATTGCCTGAAATCCGTTAAGAAACACCCCCCGCCTTACAAAACAAAACTTGGTTCTGGTGTCTGCTTGCGTATTCTACAGACAGCAGTCACGCGTAGCAAAACTGAACAGTGTTCTTGTTGATGCGTCATCACGAGTGAAATTCAACACGCAAAATTACGCGTCTGTTTACTTTTGATTTCAAGGGGGAAACTACGAGATTTGGCGTCGTCTGTGGTCCTCGCTACATTCGTCCGTGATTTCGTTTTCTTGTCGGTCCTCACCACCTTTTCATGACCTGAAAGCATCGAAGACTCGAAGTCTGGACGGAGATGTTTCTGTTGGGGTCTGCCTTTAGAACGTGTCAGGTTTCTGAGAGATAAAATGCTTGAGTTGTGGGTGTTAACATGTGTAGGGGTACTTCCTTTACAAGTAAGGCATTGTATGGGATCAAAATTTTCAATTTGGGAATGTCTAAGTAATCGCAACAGACATGCACGCAGCAGGTTTCGTTGACAACACCCCCATATTTCAATGGTCTTCAAAAGCACAATGCAAAAATATGACAAAGAAACGACCTGGTCGAGAATTGACAAAATTTTGGATTGGTGGGGGGGCGTCTGAGACAGCAGCATTGGGAAACAGAAGGCGTCACGCCCCCCCCCCCGATCCAACTTCATGTGAGCAAAGTTTCCTGGCATGTGACCTTGACTCTGTGATTTCTATCTCTCCAGGGTTTCTTTTCTCCTCCATTGCGTGATCGCGGCCAGTTTACGAGCTCGTATTCTTCAGATTGTTGCGCAGAGCTTTCGTGTCTGAGTTCTATTGACGAGATTATACTGGTTCTATTACACCAAATGTCGCTCTGAGATCAAAAGTACCACAAGAGGGACGATCTATCTGGGTCAACATCTGAAGAATTTCAAGTCATAAATTTTGCAAAAGGGCTTTGGTTGTCTGAAATGGAAATGCTTTGGTACCTGTGCAAGTTTGAATGTTGTCGGTTTTCTTGTGGCCGTCTTCCTCGTTGTTGACAACGCCCCACGGTTCCACAAACAAGCAAAACCGAATCTTGCGCACGCGTCAAGACCAGCTTCGTTGCAAGCGGTTCCCACTTCAATTGATCTTTAATCTGGAGTACAAACAGCATGTTTGAAGATGATTTCTGGCCTAGCTAATCCAGTGGACAGCTTGTTGCTCTTTCTGACTTGGAGTCCATTCCCATCGCCTCAAGTCTGCGAACCAAAGTGATCGGTTTGTCTGTTTGGACTTTGGGTCTGTTTGCTGTTGTTCCTTTGATATGGTGGAAGCCAAATGAGTTTCTTGCGGAGAAAGGTGCAACTGATACCACAGCGCATTGGTGTGGTCAGCTCCAGCGGCCGAGAGGAGAGACAACACAGTGGTGTCCAAGGCAAACCAGAAGAGTCATGCACGTTGCCACGCACACTGGGGACTTCTGACCAAATGCGGAAGAGACGCACCAGTTTGTGCGTGTCCAGTCCAAATGTGGTTGACTCCGAATCTTGCGACAGAGTTTGAACTGGAGGCCATGGGTACTGCAAAATTGCTGCAAAAAAAATGAACTTTTCTCATTTTCCTCAACCCACGTTTCGAAAGTTCTACTGACATCCCCTGGGGGGAGGATCTGGGGACTGGAGAGGCGGGGAGTGTTAATGTGCCTGTTGAGTGGTACTCAAGTGTCGGGTCCTGGTGGCGAAGGAGTACCATACTCAATCCAGTACTCACGGCACTAAATACTCACGGGCACTCAATAAGCACAACCCGAATATAAATAAGCTGGAAAAGTCATTAGATAAACGCGGGTTCAGATTTCTAGGAGCCACTTGGCCGTTTTGAAGTTGATCGCTTCGTGTTTGCATACAAGCGGACGGTGTGTGTGGGGGGGGGTCCGCAGGTTCGTGGCTCGTTTGAGAAAAACGTCTCGCCTGGTGCTGCGAACTTGCCGAATCCAGTTCGCTCCAGGGTGAGGCAATGACCACAGCGGCCCATGTTTCGGCATACGTTCCCCAGGGACTTGATGGTGGATTCTTCCAGTTTGGATGAGGCGTATGTGTCCCACACTAGTTCTTCCAGTGCATTCCAACGGATCTTCACCGGACCCTCTTCTGCATTTCACCTGCCAATCACTTGACCCAGTTGCAAACAAAAACGCCAAGAAATGGTTCCCTGAGCTATTTCCCTCTTGTAAGAAGAAGGGATTTTGAAAAGGGTTTCAGAATGTGCGCTTCGGGTGAGATCCTGGATCACAGGGTCCGTTTGCGCGACTGCCATCACTTCAAGTCAACAATGGGATGAACTACAATTGCAATTCCTGTGGAACAGTTGCATTGAAACATGACACAAGATGAGAAAACTTTTTTTTTTGCGTTTCCTCAATGAAAGAAGATAAAAGGAGCCACAAACTATTTGAAAATTCAGCAAAAAAAAAGTTGTGTACAAAAGAGATGGAACCCCCCTTTTTCAGCCGGGTCCCCTGAGCCGAGGCTTTCGGTGTCACTAATTGAGTAGCTCGGGGCAGGAACGGGGAGAAAAGTGGCGACTTCCTGAGACACGCGAGATCGAGATCTGAGGCACCGACCGCACCGTGCAGCACGGAGCGGAGCGGGGAGGGCAGAGCCTAGGAGAGCCAAGCTTCGTCTTTGATTCAATTAGCTTGCAAATGTGGTGGGGGAGGTGATGGAGGTTTTGTGCATGATTGTGGTCACCTGGATCTTTGAGGGTCATTGCAAAATTGGCCAGTCACAATTGCTGCCAATAGACACGTTCTGATCACAAGGCATAACAACCAACTGCCTGGCAAAAATTGACCTGACTCGAGAAAATCTGAGATGGGGGAATTTTGAGCAAAAACAGAATAAAAACTTTGACCCAGCAAAATTGTTGTGTGGCAGATCTGGAGTGAAGTCTTGGTGTCGGACTGTGAGCGAAGTCGAGTCGTGCGCTGCACTGTATCACCCCGGAGTTACAGACGCGGATCCAGAATTGGGTCCAGTAGACTCCAGTGCAACATCAGAATGATCCTGTGCTACATAGCTTTGCAACTCCAATGGTACAAGTGAGTGTCTGGCTTGGAGTCTGCGGGATGCCCTGGACCCGCTGCCCTGGATCCGCTGCTGGGTGGAGGGGCCCGGATCGGATCTGGATCTGGGGATCCGGACTGAGAGGCCGCGCGTCAACAGTGACAGCCGCCTTCACAACACAAACCCAGAAAGATAAAGCCGTAAATCTCACACAAAGGCCAATTAATCTCTGTCAAGTGAGTGAGTCCGACACTCTGAGAACCACTTCTCGTCCGACGTCGCTTTGTGACGTCATCTGGTGAATGGTGTCCCTCGTCTCGTACATTCGTCTCTGTTCGCGTGTGTGTTTCTTCCGGGGTAACTCCAGATCTGGAGCAGAATTTTCCCACAGGAGTCACTGTGGTTGTGTTGAAACCAGAGATCTGTGACTGGTGCTCAATTTCTGCGATGCAAATTTGCAGACGAAAACGCCAAAAACTGAACGTCGAATGCAGTTGATGTTTGACTCGATCGAAGCTGCTCTACGAGACATTGCAACAAGCATTACATCAGGCCCACTTAGATGATCTGACAGTTGACATAACAAATGGATGCGTGGGGGGTGGGTCCTCGTACTTGGACAACATTTTTCACATTTCTGTCTCGAGATGAATCCATTTCTGAAGTTCCCAATGCTCTGGCCACTTGCTCAAGTTGAAATGAGCAGTACATTTGACCTGGATGAAACTAGGTCTGCCAAGTCACTGTGTGTGTGTGTGTGTGTGTGTGTGTGTGTCTGTCTGTCTGTCTGTCTGTCTGTCTGTCTGTCTGTCTGTCTTTCTTGTGTCTGTGAAGTTTTCCTTCTGGTCTCGTCTCTCAATGCATTGCACCATCTCTCTGCTTGTTTACCGTGTTGTCTGCTGCACTCTTATCTCATCGTCAGGCCAGAATACAATACAAGTACACGTCTTCGTAAAACGATCACAAAGCCGTGGAAAACAATGGATCCAAAATATGACACTGAGCACACATGTCAGCGAAGAGTAGAATATTACCACTCCAAAGTGGCATTTCGCCTTTGCATTTTTGGCCTGGAAAGAACACTGTAAACTTGACCCAGCACTGAGATCGAGGGGTGCGGGTATTTCTTGGACCGTGGGTGCCAAAATAGCACGAAAAGGACCGAGTTCAGAAAAGACGAGCTTTGCCACTTGCAAGCGGATCGGACCCTATTGTGTTTCAGCGCAGTGTCTTTGTGAGTAAACTTTACGTTGTTGACTTGCACTTCGAAATGCAACATCTTTGCCCGTTTCTCTATCTTACCTTCCTTTTGTCTCAAACGTTTTGGGGGCAAAACGAGGTCAAAGGGAAGTGTACAGATTGTGGACGTTTGACCATGGGTCAGCCTGGGCACAACCCAAGGGTCACTCAAGGCCTGTTTCACAAATGGGTGTGGCAGGCGCTGTTTTCCAGAAAACGATTAACGGAATTCACTGCACTCTGTGAGGACTTCTTCCACAAAAGCCGCAGCAGCCACTGGGTGTGCCTGGTGCAAACGCCCAAAGTTGAACTTTCCTTTTGCAAAAATCAAATCCAAGATTCGCAGAACCACCGGAAAAACAGGTATCAGTGAAGGGGGTTGCATTTCAACCGCAATTGAAAATGTGCATATTTTCACCAATTTCCATTGCAAATGTAAACTATGGCTGCTCGGGTGGACTGATACATTTCATACCCCGCGTAAAGCGGCACTCTCCTCATGCACAAGAAGTACTCACTTCATTTCTAGTGAACTCTTCCTTCGTGAGTGAAATACTCAAACCAGTGTGTTGACGCACGAAAAAACCTCTGCGACAGTCAATTGTCAAAAATGGCATTGTCCCCCGTCTGTAAGACTGCAGGCACATTTTGATGGCTCCTTCTTCCCATTGTTGATGATTCAGGCCGTTGCTTGCTGACGCTTACTGTGAAGAATGCCTGGAATCTGGGGTCTGAAGAAGCGTGGAACCGGTTCACAATGCTGCGCCTCGCTCTGATACACGTATTGTGTTCCTCGCAGTATCTTCATGAAACATCCTCTGATATCACATCTACATGTACAAATGGGGATCTGAATTTGTGCTGTCGTTGCTGCCAAAAATGGGTGTGGGCCAACACAGAATTGGAACAAGTCACACACACACACACACACACACACACACACACACACACACACACACACACACACACACACACAAATACACACACACACACCGTGCATCTGAGCTTGGTCGGTTGTTTCCAGGGTCTGTGCGTGTGTGTGTGTGTGTGTGTGCGCGCATCGTACGCGCGTGTACGTTGCTGTTTTGCTGAAGACCAACGCGACCCGAGAAGTTATCATACTGTTGCCTTGACTTCAAAACTTCCAAATCAGAAATTCCACTTTTGTCACATTCCCATTTTCCACCATGTTCGACTCTGTTGACGGCTCAAGAAGAGTTGTCAAGCATGGAATCCATCATTCAAACCGATCCTCGAGTTGCCACCGGGTACGTGTGGTGTGAAAATCAATTGAAGAATTTTGACACGCGTTCTGGTTCCTTCTGCCTCGCCGGACGGGGTGAATACGGACAGATTTGGCTTTATGACAGGCGTATTCAGCACCTACTTGAGCAGTACGTTTCAGGGATTTGAAGGAACTGTCAACCGAAGCGGGTTCCTTTGACGTGGATGGAGGGCAGTTTTCAGGCGTGACCTGGGGTTTGAAGTCAAAGATGTGACCAGAATCTAGACAAATCGTTCAGGCGGAGCTTTGTTTTCCTTTCGGGGTGGAAATGAGCATCCTTTCTACTCGCCGCGATGTTTTCACATTAGACATTGCTTTTGAGCAACATAGTTGCACGACAAATTCCATGTGTGATGGGGCCATACAGTCCTGAACAGGGCTGGAACATACATGTGGCTCAAGAGAAAAAGTTTTCTTCAGAGATAGAGCCACTTAGCTCTCTCGCTAACAAGATGTTTTCTGGGCACGCAGGGTCCCCCTGAATGGGTCGTTTCCCCTTCGCTTCACAGCCCGTAATTCCGCCCAAAGCACCTTAATAATGCAAAATTACCACATCTCAATAAAAACCATATTGCGTAAAATTTCCCCTCTGCCTTCCACAATGCCCGCCGTCGAATTTCAGGTCCGCGTAAAAATATTGTCGCCCTGTGTTGGCTTTGTGCGGGGAGCGTTTGCAGGGACGGGGGCAGGTTGGACTGTCAATTTGGGAGAAGTTAAACACACTGTTATTCCTAAAGGGGGAAAGCCGTCTCATTTGGCCGTAGGAGTGCATTACTCGTCGCCTGGTATTTAATTGGCTGATTAACATGAGCCCTGCAGAGAGGGGTGAGTTACCCATTGCACGAGAAAGCGGAAGGGGGTTGGAGGGTTGGCAGGGTCGGTTTCCTTTCTCTGTGGGTTCGCGACTTGAGCGGTTTTCTGGGGGAACGATGTCTGCGGGCGTGAGCGCGCTGTGTGCTGTTCAGGGTTTGAAAAATGCAATGTAGTTTGAGCTGCAACAAAGAAGTCTACTCCATCGGGGATTCACTTGTGAAGAAACAGTGTCAGGAAAATTGTTGTTGACCACATGTCCAGCTGTTGCACAAAAATTTGTTGCGCCCGTCTGTGCGACCTTTTGTCCTGCGGTCGCTTCTCTCCAGCCAGCCCCGATTCAGAGACATCAGGATCAGATCTGAGGTGCCTGGTTCTCTGCCACAAGTCCAAACATCTTTTGTCGTCGCTGATTCTAATCCTCGAGTAACGTTAAACTGCTCTTCTCTTGTTTCTGCCTCACCCTCTGCCTTGCATAGCAATGTCGCATGTCTGTGTACCTTTGGCTAATCCCTCGCTGAAAATTCACACACATCTCAGACCTCCACGCAGCGAGAAGCAGAAATCACTTCTCCTGTACAAAAAGAACCGCGGATCCGTAGAAACAAAAAGTGACCCAGAATCACGCACGTTTATGTGCTTTTGTACTCAACATGAACCTTTCCAAATTAGGCATTAAATTTCAAGCAAAAAGCGAAGGTGAATTGGAGGAAGGGAGGGCCGTTAATTCACGCCTTACAAATCTGTTTGGAGAAACAAAACGGGCCGCGGGGAAGAAGCGCTCGTCAAATATTTGAGGTTAGGAAGCCAACCTGGCACAGGTTGAAATTGGAGAGACAGAGGAAAGGACTGAAAAAGGTCAAAATCTGCGGGAGCTCAGCTCAGGCCGGTTATCCACTGGGTGCGTCGTGCGCTGCGGCGTCTGTGTGTGGAGCAATGGATGCTGCGTCTCCATGGCGACGTATGATAGAGACGCAACGCAGGACGCATCCAGTGTGAACAGGGTCCCTGGTAGGAAACGTGCCATTCAGAGCATGTCACAACATCAGGGTGACTGCTGCGTGAGATCGGAAAATTGTGCAAATTGCGCTCGCTTTTGGACATTATTTTGTTGCACATTTCCAGTGATCTCATGATCCCAATTCAGTCTTCTGCTGATGGATCCAAAACGCGCACAAAATTTGCCAGTGTCTTCACAAAAGTGGCACAGCAGCAGTTTTCGTGAGTCGATTCGGGGAAATGCCACATTTGGTGTTGGATTGACTGACCTCAGGTGTTTTTCACTTTCCATAAGCGGTGGGTGATGTTTTCCACATTGTGGTGGAGAGAGAGGCCCTTCGCTCAGGGTGATGCGTGTTATCTTACATGCTTGCCTGGTCTCATTGTTACATCGAGGGGGTTGAGGTATGTATGCCCTTGAGTGAAGCCAATCCTTGCACAATGCGAGACGAACAATATGTGTCACATCATGAAATTTCTGGCCTTTCAGAGACCTGCTTTAGGAACCGAGGACAGCGAAGCAGAAGCCTGGCAAAAAACCTGGTTGGTGCTCCAGTTGAGTTTAATAACTTATGTAATGTGAATGGGCAATGAGTCTCTGCCTTCCAGTTATATATTTAGCAATCTGCACAACACAATGGCACGCATTCCCTCCCCTTTCATTGGGCAGAGGTTTCTTCTTTTGAAATCCAGGTCCAATTTCAGCTTTTTACAGTGAATTGGAAATTCTAGATGCGAGCTGTGAAGGAAGTGCTTGATTTTACAGGGTGACTCGGGCTCTTCGGGTGATTTCGGAGCCTAATGCGTAGGTTCTGCTGCGCCGGACCTGTCCATCAGGTTTAGACTCGCAAAGTGACGGAATAAATTGCATTTTTCTTCCATTTCCTCCAAAAATTTGAATGAATGCAATTTCTATGTCCTGCTTGACATGTCTGCCACCACACAGTGTGCCCGAGTTTTCGTGCATTTCATCAAGGTTTTCTTTTGTAACATCTCTGTCTACCAGCTCGTGTGTGGACAATGTTCTCTGTCCGTATTCTTCTATCTCGGAAGGGGGAGTCACAGGTTATAGAGGGGTGGGGTTCAAAGGGAAGGGGGCGTTTCAAATGTTTCAAGCCCCAGTCCCTGGTCAGCCGCAGTCGTAATCTCATGAACCCCTCTTGAGCCAAATCCAGATTTGGTGCTGTTCAACAAACCAACCACGGATCAGAAAGTTGCTGGGAATCACACGAACACGACAATCTCCAATGTACGTGCGCACAGTAGGACAAGAACGAGGAACCACACGCCAATGCGCACACAGGACCCTCAACTACCCACGGGACCAGGAACTGACTTCAAGACGTCGACTCTCACGAAACCGGTTTTCACCTTGGTCTGCAGATGTTTGTTCAGCTCTGAGATCATAGTGAAAACTGATTCCGTTGTCGCTTCAACCGAGAAACACACCAAGTCAAAGGCAACCGTTTGAAACACCAGTTTGGGAGTCAGAACCACGGAGCAACAGGATGCAGACGCAACATTCGTGCACTTGCGGACACTGCACGCAGGGACGTGTGCTCATCATTCAAAACCTACAGAACTTGGAAAGGAGACAGACAGAAGAGCGCAAGAAGCAGAGTCTGTCCCGGGTAATGACGGGGATCGGACAGCGAGGAAACGACGTTTCCATAACGTCTCTTCGAGGGCATGGACAAACAATCGAGCACCCGCAGTACCCAAACTCGTGACGCTCGTGTGACCACACCGAGAACAAGACGCCACATCATAAATGGACGGGAAGTCGTCACGTTGCGTCGTGGACGGCCAACACACACACACACACACACACACACACACACTTCCGTCATTCGGATGTCCGTGTTGTCAGACCTCGTAGATGTCGGGTTGACCCGAGAGCGGACGCGTGTGGGTGTCGGCGCATTTTCGTACTCACGTAACATGTTCACAGGACCAGCGAGAGACTCCTTGTGGGTCTGAACACGTTATCGCGGCGAAGTTCAAACAGATACTTTCTTTCTCAAGATGGCCAGTTCTCGCAGTGGCGAAGATAATGCAAAACCAACATATTTATCGTTTGAGAAATATTTATTCAAGCGTCTTTATCTGTGCACAGGTCTACATCATAGGTTATGCGTTGTACAAACATAATCTACACAAGGAGAAGTAGCTCTGTTAAAGATCTGGTTTACAATGTCTTTTCCTGCATTTGTACATTTATGATGTATAAATATAATGTTGTATTGTAACAATGAAACATGGGAGATGTGCGTCGCTTTGGAAACGGTAGTCACGACGACAAGGCACAGTCCGTGGAAAATGCTATTTTTGTACAAAAGGCACAAGTTTTTTTCTTCTGATGTACAAATAGGGAGAAACCTTGAAAATACTTGTATTTCAGCAGTTTTGCTTGAGAAGTCTTCTTTGTCGTGGAAACGTCAAACAAGGCACAGTGCAAGAAAGTGACACTTGGAAAAAGAGAAAGTTTTAGCACTCGTGGACAAACTCGTGTAAAAGCAGCGAAAAATACTCATTTACACAAGACAGATTAAGTACATTGACCCAAACATAAATAAAGCGCACAAAAAACAGTTCCAAAAAGAAACGGTGGGAAATTCTACCCTAGTTTGTACATGTACACAGCACACGGGTCCTAAACAAGACTAACAACTGTCGTCCTGCACACAATGCTCGGCTCCACACTGAATGCGTCAACGTGCGAGAACGTTGCATCCCTTGCTGAGTCCACGGGCAGTGCTCACTCACTGCTAAAACTCCCTACGGACCCGCACTGTGACGCAAACGATGACGGTGACGCATCCAGTGTGAGACGAGCCTCTCAACCTCAATGATGCGACACGAAGAGCGTTTCCACACAGAACTTTCGGAATTGGTCCCAACGCATGCGGCTGATTTTCAGAAATGGCCAACGCCGGTATGTTTCTACGTCGGGAAAACGCGGCCAAGTCGTACCCTGAACACGTTGCAAACTTTGGTGGTTGGGCACAGCAGTTAACGAACGTGAACTTGGCTGCGCACAACACAACGTCAACGCACTTGGCGTTGACAAAAACGCAAGCGCACAACAGTGCGTTCAATTGACGTCAATATAGCATTGAAGATCACAATCAGTATCTACGGAGACAGTTCTGTTGCTGGGACGTGGTTGGTTGCCATGGGTACTAGGGTCGCCCAAAGCGGTCCCACTGCGTCGCTGCGCTGATCGGGGAGACGGCGACCTGAGACGCGGTGCCGCCGGGCGTCGGGTACAGGGTTCGGATCCCCGACGCCATGCACTGGTAGTTGGTCGCTGAGTACATGGCGGCGCTACTTTGCGCGGCGTAGTATTGTCCGGTGGCGTCACTGGTGGCGTAGTCCATATCACTGCCCTCGGCGGCGAGGGAGGAGAAGGGGAAGCGAGACTGCATGTCAAACGCGTATTTGTCGCGCGCGAAGTGGGCCGCGAGTCCCGATTGTTCCATTTTGATGGAGTGAGGGGAGGTGTCGTCTGTTGAGGAAGCGTCGTGGTGGGGACCGAAGGACTCGGCGTTGTTGGGAATGTTCGCGTGGGTGAGATGCGACGGCGGCGTCGCTCCAGAATGATGCAGTTCCGATCCGCTGCCGCCGCCCGTCGAGTGCGAATGCGGTGTGGCCATGTTGGCGCCGTTTCCGCCGCCACTTCCGCTGTTCCCGTTTCCGCCCGCACTCCCCGCGGGCGGAGACCCGGGGTGGTTGTGGGTGTGACCTTCGCCGCCGCCGTTGGGCCCCGACTGCGCCATGCGCTGCAGCTGCCCCGACGCCGTGCTCGTCATCTTGTACGCCGACGCCCACGCTTGGGCGGCCGCGACGCTGGGCGAGCTCGTCGGGTTGGAGGGGATGTAGGGCGGGGGCGGCGGGAGCCCCGCGCCCCGCCCACCACCCACGTGGGCGTTGGTGTTGCTGTGCAGGTACTGGTCGAGCTCGTTGTCCTCCACCTCGAAGTTGTCCATCGGGACTGTGCCCAGGTCGGCGAGGTCGACGCGCGAGAAGTCGATCGGGTGAGCCTGACCTGAAAACACAACACAAAACTGAGGTCAGTCTCTTCATCTGACCCTTGGTGGAAATCTTTGTGTCTCTGAAAATGGTTTTATCATCACCTATGGGACGACACCAAGGCGCGTTCCAGACACGTCAGACACGAGACGAAGCAACGCACCAGACCAATGGGCACAGTTGCCTTTCACAGGACACTTTCTGATTTGGTCAGACAGTCTCCACGTTTTCAACAGCCCTCCAATAATGATGTTCGTTTGAACTGACAAACACAAAGAACCATGAGACGTTCACTGATGCATACGTTGCTGCAAGAGGCGCTGCGAGATAGTTTATGACCACATCTGAAGTCTTCAGGGACAGCAGAGGCAGAGAAACCGGACACAACAAGGCAAAGGCTCTCGGAGTGATGGTTCTGTGTCCCCCAGGGTTGGACCCAGTGGACCCCTCCCGACGCTGGTTGGATCCGCTTCAGGAAGTACACGGTGGCGAGCGGAATCAGTACTCAATCAGTACTGTGGAGAGTACTCGTCGGCTCAGATCAAAGCGAGATAATCTCCCGTGTTATTGGAGTGGAGAGACTCTCGGTTTGACTCGATCGAACCTCGGATGATCGTTTTGGCCACTTCAATTCGAAGGTCAAGATGTCGTATCGCTGAGGAAGGCGTTGGGCGTGTTCGTGTGTTCGTGGCCGCCCAAGTTTGGGACACAGGAGGAGCAGTCACCTTCAGATTTAACCTGTTCACACACCGCACACGCGTGAAAACGTCCTATTTGAGTGTTATGTTGTGGTTCTTGTGCACCAGACACTGTGTTGCTGAAACCAATGTGGAGCACGCCTTGAAGTGACCCGCGCACGTACACACGTCAACTGACGACGAACGCGCCGATTTGGGAATCAAAACTGCTGCAGATTGTAAGGAAACGAGACTTGAGGTCCCAGTTTTCAGACAGAGTTTTGCCAATTCCGTACAATTTTGCGCGAGACCAAAAGAAAGAGGACGTTGGCTTATCTTGTTTCGGCACTGCCAGGCCACATGTCCTTGTTTCGTGCTGCCCACACAAACTCGAGAACCTATTAAAGTCACTCTATACCCAAAAGTTTACTGATTAGACTTCTATTGGTTTCAGATAGAGTCGGCAGTCTCTTATTGGGACACCCGCACCAAATCAAACATCTCGCTCAGACACCACATTTCGTGTCGTTTTGGCCCAAGTCAAGCAAAGTAGATTTCAAAATGGTGTTTTGTGAACGACGGTGTGTCACTGTGGGCAAATATGCACAGGTCATCGGAAGCCCTAGACAGTGCGCACACACAGATTTGGTGCTGTGTTTGTTGGTTTTCTGTCCAGACATTTGAAAGCGGTTGAAAACCAAGATACTTCAACAGATCAACATGAAGTGAGAACGCAGACGTTTATGGAGTGATTTCGTGTGCTGTCCGAGAGCGAGCACTTGTCTGTTGGAGAGTCCGTGTGCAGGACAGAACACTGCCATGGGCTGAAACACTCTCGTGTCTCTCTCCCGTGGGGTGCCTCCTTCATTTCACAACAGGATATGTGACTGGGTGTGACGTCGTTGCATCCTTGAAACAGCGTCAGTATTCACACATCCTGAAGAACCCCCACCCACACACCCACCCACCCACCCACCCACCCACCCACCCAATGGCGCGAGACCATTAGATCTATGCAGTTTTAATTTGACCCACTTGCATAGAAAACAGACACTGACCGTGATGCGCCCTGCCGGCGACCCTGCAGCTCATGTTGTGCTCCGCCTGGTTGGGTGTGGTCGGGGGCGTCGGGGGTCCGCCCCCTCCATTCGTCCTCCCGTTGCCTCCTCCCGTCTCTCCATCGTCGCCCATGCCGCGGTACATCCCGTGGGCGTGGTGGTGGAGCGGGTGGTGGCCGCCCCCTCCCCCGGGGTGGTGGTGCACCCCTGCCCCGGGGCCGCCCCCGCCGCCGCCCGCGCCCCCGCCGTGCTCAGCGAAGCTCGCCGCGCCCTTGAGCGGCTTGCGGCGGCGCGGCTGGTACTTGTAGTCGGGATAGTCCTTCTTGTGCTGCACCCTCAGCCTCTCAGCTTCGTCCACGAATGGGCGTTTCTCTTCCTCACTCAGCATCCTGCAGAGAGAATAAGAGAATACAATGAGATTTGTGAATCTTCTGCCGTGTCTGCGGATGGAAAGCGACTGCAAGACGAACGCTGCCTTGGCGCAAAGCAAAGAAGAAAATACCCCTTCAAAGCAAAAGTCACTGAAAAGACATCGAGACCCAGTCCAGCCTGCCTCCGCCTCATAATCAGAACGTCATTAAACGGTCGGTATGGTGCGGTACCGTGTGCTAACGGCACAGTCACCGAGCCAAATTACTACCTTCAGGGACAGGATGGGGGCCCGATAGCCGCCGAGAAGAAACACCGCAAAACGCTCCTCCTGTGGAGAGGTGGATTCACAACGGAAAATGGCGTCAGAAACGATTTTAAGGGGCAACTTCTTGATTCAAGATGTGGAGTTCCAACTTCGTTCTGGAGCACGAGAAACAAACTCTGTCCGATTCGTGCACAACTCTGCCAACTGGTGGCTCTTTGAGAACACATGTAACGTCTGATTGTCCAAGAACAGTGGCACGTCGGCGACAGCAATTTGAAAAGAAATGATGACAAATTGGATGAGGTAACGGAACAAATGCCAGACAAGCTGAAACTTGAAAGAGAGCAAAACTCGCCCGACGCATGCAGAATGAAACATGTCTCAAAGTTTCATCGCAAATGTCTTGCTTCGTTTTCTTTTTCTCTGACAAAGAGTGAAGTTGACCTTCTGCAGACAAAGGACAATTTCTCTGCATCCACGTGACCATACAATTGTCAAATGAGGATCCTGTCAAATTTGTCGCCTTTTCTCTCGCCCTTTTCTTGATCTCGTGAAACTGTTGCGTATTTCTGGGCTGTTTTTGCTTCAATTCCATTTGCGCCACATCGGAGCTTGGGGGCTCTGGAATGATCTCACCATGGATAAGGTGCACTCGAGAATGCCCTGTAGTCCTGACGACACTCTGAATACGAAATGTGAAGAAAGAAGAAACGTTTCACAGCATACGGAGTCAGGTTCACACGCACACACACACACACACACACACACACACACACACACACAAGTTGGTTTCCCTCTGCACGGAACGTTAACAGTGCAGTACCGTACCATTTGGCAGTATTTGACTTGCTTATCGCGGGGAGGAGTGTCTTGGAGGAGTACCCGCGGGGGCCGGGCGGGATACCGGTGTCAGTACTCAGCATGAGTACTAACTGCGTCGCAGTACACGACCAAAAGTAACTGCAAAGCGGGTCTGACGTCCGGGCATTGAGGGGGGGGGGGGTTCGAGTCTTCGGGCCCCAAGTGAAGATCCATGCAAATTCAAAATGTTGTTGATCACCAGATGGGTATGAGATACAGGACCTGGCCATAGGTTTGGGAGGCGGTCATGAGCCCCGAGGACCATGGCCCCTGGATGGTCCCTCAAGGTGAACCTGTGCACTGCTACAAGTTCAACCAGATGTTCAACAATTAAAGTTCCTCAGCAAAATACGTGTAGATTTGATGTCAGCAACGTTGCCAAAATATTGCTGAACTCTTGTTCTTGGATTTTCTTTGCAACGTCCCGAACCTGTGGCCAAACCACAAGTAATGATGACGTCCATTTGATCCGAGGAAAGTACACGCGCTCACGTGCACGACTGTGCGATTGTGCTGTTCAAGGTCTCCATGAACTCAGGGTAAAGTGAGAGTGCACACAAGCGAAACAGAAGTGGCTTTATCAAAACACATTTTGATACCTCTGATTCTTTGTCGGATCTGTCTGACTGTATCTGCAAAGTCACACTTTGGTCATCTACCCCAGCATGGTCAACTGACATGCGCGCGCACACCCGCATTCTGACGTTAAGATCTCCCGTTACCATCACAACTGAGTTCTCCATCTCCCCATACATCACAACCCGTTATCACCGTTGCTATGATTACCCTGTAATCAGACGGTTGGGAGGGGCGTGCCCTCAGGGGTGCGCCGGGTGAGAGGGGTGACGGGGTGAGGCCGGGTCCACGCTGTGTGCGTCTTGCGTTGCGTTGGGAACACATCCATGAGCGTGTGTGTCGTCATGGAGACACCGTGATGTAGACTGGCGACCTTGGGAACGCAACGCATGACGTTTCCGGTGTGAACTCGGTTCGGGGGGGGGGGGGACGGGAGAGTTGACATCAGGAGGGAGAAAGCAGCGCACGGGCCATGGGAAATGTGCGTGGGAGGAAAAACAATGCAAAATTAGCATCTGTAAAGTTTACCTTTTGTCTTTGTGTTTGAAATTGGCCCAGAGGTTTTTAGTTTGTTTCCTCGTGCTCTCATTCAAACACTGCTGCTGTACACTTGTTTGTGGGTTTTCCTATAAATATCTCTGCTCAACCGCAGTGCCACAACAGCTTGTGTGTGGATGCTTCATTTGACAGTTTGTGATCCCAAAGGATTCTCGAGGACACAAGAGAACACCATTGCAATGACCACTTGAGCGTTCGTGCTCACTGAAGGCGTCACGTTTGGTTTCTGTGCTGCCATTGTTGTGAGCGACTCTCACGGGCAGGACGCATCCACAGAGAATCAGAATCGTACAACGCCTGGCTCAACCCTCAAAACTGTTCTCTTCCAGAGCTGCCTGACCATTTCCTGTGACAAGATGAACTTGGTTTGGGTTGCTGTGTTTGGAATGAAATGAAATCTGTCGGCACCGTGGAAAGCTTTCGCGATCCTTCGGTGCTCGTCACAGTTGAAGAGACAGATCCTTTCCGCGGAGTAAACCTCCACTGCACGAAGCAAAACTTGTGTTGATTCTGGGGCTACATCCCCGGAATACCAATGTTTCCAATTTGGCACCTCGAAACGAAACATTAAGAGAGCCAAGACCCAGAAAAACTCAGAAGCGGATGCGACCCCCGTGAGAACCCGACTTTGTAGACTTTCACCCAGTAACCCGATACTACGCATGAATTTTAATTTATGGAAATGTGCAGGGAAGATATTTTTCCAGAGAGGAAAGATTGAAAAATGACAAGGCCGCGTCAACAAGTGGAAAAATGCGTTCCTTTGACGTGGTGACGGTTCGTGTGACCCATCGCTTATGCATTGCTATGGAAACTGGTGCTTTTGTTTGTACATTGGGCTGGTAATCACAATATTATGTAGAAAACAGCCCTGGTTGCTTTGCGCAGATGTGTTACCTTGTTTGGCTTGACTTTGCATGGAGAAGTAGGCGACGTGTGAAAACAGAATCGTGCGCCTTGTTGCCGTGCGACACTTGCTTCTTTCTTTCCACTGGAGTTTTTGGTCAACAGGCCCTCGAAGTGTTTGAACACGTAGAATACAAAAGTTGAATCAACAAATACAATTTTCATGGTCACTCTGCAAGACCTGACTGAACACCGTGCACTGACGTCTGATCGCCTTTTAACGGTTCAGAGAAACATCATTTTGCAGACACAATCCTCCCTGCTCTCTTCGTGTTCTTGAGACCCTGGTCTGAACACGAATAACCTCGGAAAGAGAAAGGAGTCCATTTCAACGTGCCAAACAGAATGCTTGGACAAACTGCAAACGAATCTCCACAATAAAACGGAAAGGGCGGGAGCTTCGGCCTCAATTAGTGTTGTCTGCATTCTGTTTTATCCTATTTCTCTTGTCGAAACTATCCTCGAAAATGATTTTTGGCACAGAAAATTTCGCAAACATTACAGCCACGACTTGAAATTCAGCCTTGCGCGCACGCCCAAGGTCCCTGCCCCTCACACCCAATGCGCAAACTTTCGTCTCCAGGGATTCGCACCTTCTTGTTATTCACCATGGCAACTCCATTTCCAGGGATACAGAAATCCTACACCGCGTTTGTATCCACCTGTTGTGTTTGCTTTTGCACCTGACCTGCCTTGGAACAACCCAGCGCTGTTGTCTTGGGTATGACAAACGTACACCACCTTGATTGAGTGACGCTGAAGGCCCGTGTCGTGTTGGGCGTTGGGTCGTGTTCATGTGGATGTCAACAAGAATTTCGGAGAGGGGGAGACTACTCGGGGGAGGGGGGGCAAAAGGTAAAGCAGCTTGTCTTGGAAAAGAAAGTCGTCACAACTTCAACGGACAAAGCCATTGAACAAACAAAACCGAAAATGAGCCGGTCGTTGGAACCAAGGCTTCAGCACCACGACCGAAAGCAGGTCACTGTGTTCTGCTGCCCCAGAGTTTGGCCTCACAGTGGAAAACAGTGCAAAACGTTCATTCTGGAGGGAAATGGACTCAGAAAGCTTGCAACAGACACATTGCATTTGACACGAGGATTCAAATGCTTCAAACCGCATATTCTTATTTTTGAGGAAGAAACCACTTGAAACTGAATTCCATTCCACGAAAAGCGCTTTTGCACTTGGGAGGCTTTGTGTGCAACTTGACACGTATTTATTTCCAAATACGTCACTGCCATTGTGCCAGAGAATTTCTCAAGCATTGAACTCTGCAGATTTTGCGCTCTGAGCAACTTGTATTTTTCCGTTTGAACAGAATGAAGACGCCGTGTTTTTTATGTGACGGAAACCGATCTCTGCGTCACCATTGTATTCGTCAAACATCTGTTGCTATGGCAGTTGCCATGGCAGCTCTGATATTGGAGTTGAAAGTTTGATACGTAATCTCTCGTAATCTCTTACGCGTCCAATGCCCAAAATTGAAACCTGGTGTTTCCTTTGCAAGTGTGTTTTTGCTGCCAGTTTTCACAGGATCAGCACAAAAAATTCCTACAAACACGATTGAAGAAGAGGATTTCATTTGCAAAAGCAGAAAAGCCAGAGGAACCAGCGAGCAAGTCCTCATTTTACCCGCTGAACTTTTAATACCTACCTCGCTGGAGGTAACTGTATCAAATCTGAAAGGCTCAGCTCTCGGATTTCAATGGGCTCAGCAGTCAGCGGATTGTAGGTAATTTGTTGGTTGTTTGAAAGGTTTTTCAGGCTCTTGTTGTGAGCGAAAGAGTTGAACTTGTCGAGCCCAGGACCCTTGAGGAGAGACAGCGGGGTGATGGATCGGTGCCGGAGATGCTACTGTCCGTGTAAACACAACAAAAGGAAAGCCTCCCCTGCACCACAATACAGCAGCATGGGGAGGGGCGACGTTTGTGTGGATATGAATTTTCCTGCTTCATAAATGAAATTTTGTGGGATGGACCCGATGGTTATGGGCGTAAAAATTCCAAGCGGAAAAGTTTTAACGATTCTGGGGCTGCTTGCTTGTTTGTTGTTCCTGTAGCAGACCCCAAAATTCAAAACCATGTCTGATGGCATTGCCAAAGTTTTGCACGATAAAGCACACACACGTGCAAAGGGACATCAGTTTGAAAACCTCAACAGTGCATGCTTCGTCGTGCATTGTTACCTTCGGCCAATTGTCAGTGATTTTGCCCCATTTTACTCCCAGGAAGATGTGTGGTTGAGATAGTGGAGGAGACGGGAGGCCACACGCCCCGAAGGGCTGCGTGAGTGTGCGTGCACGTCAGAACTCGAACTCGCACGCAATTTCCAAAAGTCACAATCACGTACGTAAACATCTGATTGTTGAGGGTCTGAACAAGGACAAGGACCTTGAGAAGTTTTTGACTCTTTGCCAGAGGAGTCCAGAACATGGGCCTGAATTGACCTCGGCTTGAGTGGACGTCGTCTGTGGCCTGACTCACTACGGGTGAATCTCAAGCCACGGGACATTCACACGACCCCGGGTTCAGATTCTCTGCAGCCCCGGAGGCACACCCTCCCATAGGTCAGGTCAAGGCTCGGGTCCCTGGCGCCCCAGCGCTGAGGCTCCGGTCCTCGCGACCTGGCTCCCGGGCGAAGGTCCCCTTGCCCCCGGAGGCCCGGCCTCGCTCCGGCGGGGGCTTCCGGCCCCACCGCGCGGTCCCCAGAATCCCCGCTGAGCAAAGCGCCCTGGTCTGGCCTGGTACCACCACGGGCCCAGAGGCATCGGGACATGCACCGTGTCCGCGATACGTTGTTCCCCGTGTCCTTTTGGATCAACCTTGCAAGTTCCAGTCCCTTACATTACAAGCAATTTTTGAGCTCGTGTGCCAGAGAACAAAATTTTTGCCCTTCAAAGGACAAAAACCTCCTTGTTTCTGTCTGTGTTGTTCGGGTCCAGGCCACCCCTATCACAACACCAAAATAAAATGTGGGCACGCCTTGAAAATATTTTGTCAAATGCGTGAAATAAAGCTTGATCCTCAATCCAACAAGACAAAACTTGATCGGTCAGGCACATCCCTGGGAGACAGAACACAACGTTCCCATGACAAAAACACCTCGTTAGCGAAAAAAGTCCCGCAACCGCGACCACATTGCGAACCTCGTATTGTGAGGAACGGTTCTCTCCCCCCGAGTTCGGCGTATTGGATTCCCCCCGAAGATGGATCTGCTGTTTAGCGAAGAGATGGATCGCCCGTATTGTCCCGCCTAATGCAGATAATACCCCGATCCGAAGCGCAATTAAACGTTACGACACGAGGTGCATTTCTAAGCGGCCCGAGATCCTATCTCTCTAATGCCACAGCGGGGACACCGTTTGGAAATGCAAGTTGCAATACATAACGTTTATCGAGACAGGTGAGGCCCAGAGACACCTGTTATTACTGCAATCGCGAGGTAGAGGGGGCTGACAGGGAAACCGCGAGATCTCAGGGTCGTGTCTTCCGGGGGTCAGTCAGCATTGCGAACTTTTCAAAACTTGGTCCTTCATCTTTTTTGGTCACGGGACAAATGTTGACATTTTCATGTGACGTTCAAGTAACAGTGATGTAAGCATCTCAAATACAAAAGAGTCAAGTATTTTCATTTTTCTCGTTTTTTCAACGTCCTTCCTTTGCAGCAAAAAGGACCAAAATTTCTTCCTCCAGATGAGCAAAACGCCAAGTGATCAAGATTTGAAAAGAATCGAAACCACCTGAGTGTTTTGTACATCAAATTCACCATTCAAGGGTTTCAACTTTTGTACATGTCCTGTTCAAAAGCAATTATCTCAGCACCAAACAAAACTAAAAATTGCTCCAAACATGTGCGAGTGAACTTTTCACTACCTGGAAAATTTGTCTTAACACCCGAAATGTCAACATTGAAGCTCCTTTCAGCGGGAGTGTTGACCCACAATAAATGTGTTTAGCCCACTCATAATAAGTTGTGGAGCGAACAAAGGGAACATCATTGAAAAACAACATAGCGGAGTGGATCAAATTGAGGAGCTAAAATGTTCCGCTGAAAGCAGGGGAAGGCCCGAGCATGCCCCAACACAGTTTGGGTGCTTCACACTGAATGCGTCGCGCGTTGCGCTTCTTTCTGCAGTCCATGTGCTGCGTAGAAGTCACTTCCCTTGACGTGCAAGCGCAATGATACCAACATGAGCAGGCAAAGGCAAAATCGGACGAGCACAGTGGATTTTCCTGAAAACAACATTCAATGGCATCGTCGAAAGGGTCACGTTTGGGAGACATGCAGTTGCCCTGTGTTCCCAAATGTGCAAATTCGAACTCAATCATAGTCCTCAACACTACAGTGAGGTCCCCTCGTCTCCTGGACAAACCGGAGACAACAAACCGATGAAAACTTGCTGTGCACTCCACCACATAGCTTCAAACATTTTTTTGACACACACAAGACTTCTTCACCTTCCCAGTCCTCGCCTTTGCCTCCTCCATCTCTCTATCTCCTTACTCGCCGTCACTAAGACTCTCTACAAATACACTGGGGATCAGGAGCGAGTAAACTGGGGCTGAGCTGGGGCTCCCGATGAGAGACTCTTCTGAACCCGCTCAACCTCAGTTGGGGATGAGGCCTACAGTGATGTCTTCCATTCTCATTGGGGGAATTGTCTTCTGTTTTGTGGTCACTGGACAACCAGCTCTGTTTCTGTCCTTGGCTTTAGAAAACCAATGAATCGTTGCCTTTTGCGACGTGTGACTGGTGACCGTTTCGAAACAAAAGGTTCCGCAGACGTGTGGATTTATGCACGTGTGGTGTGCAAGATGGACTCGAGGAACAAAAGTAGAACGACTACAAATGAATTGTTCGTCCACATTGCAACAGAAAATTAGAATCCCGAAACTATCGCTTGAGCATGATCGTGAACATTTCTTCCTGCTGTCGCGTTTTGTCCCAAATTGAGGTATTCTGCGGACGTGATCAGAATGGCCAACTTCCCAGAGATTCTCAGCAGCACAGAAACGTTCATGACAACCTTTCAAAGCAACAAACAAACCACGAAAGTGGTTTGTGTCGTTTTCCTGTTTCACAAACCCAAAGAACAACGTCCCAAAACACTCGGGACACTGAAACTGTTTTTGAACAGCGCAACTCAGGCCCATCCCACCAGAGTGAAAAAGAAGACTGATAAGAACTGAACCGAGGCAGCACAAAAGGAAGTACATGGTCCCGCATTAGCAGTACACGGTAGCCTCAATAGAGGGACGTACTTATCACTCAGTACTCCGTGTACTTAGGCTCTTAATTTATTATTGAGCAGATATGATTGGGTTTTATGGATGTTTTGATGGATGGGTGAGGCGGGTGGAGACAGGACCTCGCGCAGCCCTGTGCTGATGGTTATCCCATGGGAAAATCACGACACTGGGCCCCCGAGTCAACCTACATTGGAAAATTACTGGTTGGGGCGTCTTTAATAGTCCACCGGAGTGCATTGGGTATCTCCCAATTTGGTGAGATTGAAGGCGTGCAAGTTGTGTGCAAATCATGCACATGCGTGTTTGTGAGGTGTTGCTCCAAATGTTCTACTCGTAGACACGCATGCACACACGCATGGACACACACGCACACACAAGTACCCACACACGCACACGCAGAGGCACAGACACGGACACAGACACAGACACAGACACAGACACACACACACACACACACACACACACACACACACACACACGCGAGAAACGACTTTGCTTTGTATAACAGAATGTTCCAATCAAAAGTCATCAAAAGTCCTCCAGAGAACAACCAACATATCATCACTTCAAAATTTTGTCTCCGATGTCACCCACTCTATTCCACAAATTGCTGAAAATTCCCTTTTGAAACCAAGATTCGATTTGGTCGGCATTTCCAGGTCCTGAACAACAGATGCGCAGTGACAGAGCGAAGGAGCCCCCGATCATTAAAACATACTTTCTGCATTAGGTGAACATGTCAGGACATCTGGGCCCCTCCGTCGGCTCATCCCACGCAACAGGAAGGGTTCAGTGACTACGGACATTTCAGTGAGAATCTTTGTTGGGAGATTGTGAACCAAACGATGAAGTTTCAAGGAGCCCGAGTTTATCCGACTGACCTCACCGAAACGGGACCACTGTCTGAGTAGAGAAGGGTGAGATTGACAAGTTTTGTCAAAAGACTGAAGTTTTGAAATCTCAGTCTGAATCTGATACAACTGAGTGTGGTGCAGCATCCTGACGGAAGGAACCACCGAAGTGTCAGACGGGCTGTTCAAAAGAGTCAACCTCTGGCTTTGGTAGAACTTTCTGTGTGCGTTCCAGCAATAGATGTTGACAGGTTCCGCATCTGATGAAGGTCTCAGCCTCACAGAGGACGTTGCGCTCCCGTAGTCAAACAAATTGTGAGGGCGAGAGATGGAGAGATGGAGACAGACAGAGAGGAAGGGGAAACAGACAGCCAGACATGGAGAGGGAGAGGGAGACGGAACAGAATAAGAGGGAGAGAAAGGGATGGGCATGGAGAGAGAGAGAGAGAGAGAGAGAGAGAGAGAGAGAGAGAGAGAGAGAGAGACCCAACGAAACGAACGTCGTCTTCAATGCACTTCAACTCATCCCATCAGAACAAGTCTCCGTCTCTTCCCATTTTTTGCAGATTTCCCATCAAGGCGACAAACACACAAAAAGCGACGGTGACGTCGGTCCATTTTTTGTCCTCGAGTAATCACAGAAATAGCACTTTTATCCCCATTTGTCATGCCAGGGTAATTTGAGGGTAATTTACAATATCTCGGGTGATATGGCTGCATTTTCACGAGATTTCGTGTATTGCAACTGGCGTAAGAACACGAAGACCCCAATCTGACTGTGTCATCTTCTTTGATTGCACATGAAATGACATTAAAACGAGGATTTTGACTGCTTGAAGGCGGATCTAGAATCGGGAGACTCGAAACCAGCCCCAAGTGGATCCAGGTGAGACGAGACCCTTGAAGGATCCTGGACCCGTCAGACCCTGTGACGAAAATTTCTGGGAAGGAATCACAGGTCACAAAGGTCCAAAACTCCACACAGAACAAAGCGAAAGGTTTTCAAACTGAGGCAAAACCATTGAGAAATGTTTCACGGAAAAACTTATTCTTGCGGCCCCGTGTTTGGCTCAAAAAACTTGCAGCGAGACGATCAAATAGAATTTGCACCAAGGTGCTTGTGCCAGAGATGAATTGAATTATATCGGAACAGAACATACGACACCTTGCACACGTCTGAGGAATCGACCAAGTGGTTTGGACCAAGAGGAATTTTGAAGAAATTTGATCCGCGCACTATTTGTGTGCGCAACTCCTTTTCCAAATTCCCTATTGACGCACCTGCCACGACCGAACCTGGCTGTCCAGTCCACGAAAATATTTTCCAATTTGTCTTGTGAGGTTTGAAGCCCACACAGACGTGGTAAAATTGGGGAGTGCGTGTTTGTGTTGGAATAGGGATAGAGAAGCTCGGTTGAAGTCAGCTTTCGCAAACATGGAATCAAGAGTAAATTAGAAGAACAAACTGGGGAGGTAGACTATTGAAATTGGTGTTGTGGAAAGTGTGTGCTTACCGTAAGAAACGTTGTGTACATAGATTGTCGCTCCACATTAAACTCAGTTCAAAGTCACAGATTTTCGTCTCTCCCCCATCACCTCTTGAGGTTGAGTTTTTTGCTCAGAATGTTTGAAAAACTTCAAACCTTTTGAGCTTTCGTCGTTGGCAGTGCACATGAACTTCAAATCTGAAAAAAGGTCTTGAAAGGCTGGATGACTGTGCAGACTGATCTGTCCCGAAAAGTTCGTGACAAACTGACCTCAAAGTGCAGTTTGACCAGGTCAAGGAACTTTGAGCTCAAAACGGTTCTGAGAGCCATGCACCCGCAGATTTGATTGATAACAACACTGTCCACGTGCAATGTAAAGAAAACGTCAACAATCCATAAAAGAAAACTCGATGCCACCCAAAACACATGTTTGTTTGATCCCACTGTGATCTTCCTTCCGAAAAACAAATTCCTGCAGCAGATATGTGTCGGGCTATTTGTCAGTCGCGTCGGGCCGCGCGGACAGGGCGGCTATTTGAGGGCCGCTCCAAGTGCGGTAGCGTGCAGAAACCTTTAATTCTGCAAATTGAAAGTTGAAATCCTTTTGAGGCTTGAAATTGCTCCTTTGTCACGGCAGCGCAAAAAGAGCCGCATTACAGAACGCGACACGAACACCGTGAAGAATCACGTGTTCTCGATGCTCTCGTGTGAGGGAAGAGGACTGACGGAGAAACCATCGTCCAACGCAATTGTTTTCCAACAACAAAACGGACAATAAAAAGACTAAAACACGTGTCAAGTTACGTGTTGTCCAAATGGCAAAACCAGAATTTTTAAGCCTCAGAAGGAATAAGCACAAATGAGAGCCTTCCAAGCGGTTTCAAAGTAAACCAAATTTTTACAGTGCGTAGGTGAGGCGTTTTTGGGGTGATCTTGTAAATAGTTGGCTTCACCCTTTCGCGTCTCGGGTGACGGTGATGAGGGGTGTCGCCCCCGTCCCCGAGAAACGATATCCTCCAGATTGATATTTCTCGCATTTCTCCCTCAACTCTTCTGCCCAATGCATGACAACTGCACGGCGGGTCTGTTTGAAAAATTCTTGCAATCGGAGAAATTTGGTTTGTCCAAGGTTGTGATTGGGATGGAAGAGAATACTTGGAATGACAGGTGTTGATTCTGTTGTGATCTGTCTGTGCAGACAAATTCTTCTGCATCCAGGTTGTTCTGTGTTCACGATTTCTGAGCAGACATTTCACCCGTCCTCACCTGAGGCTGACGCAACTCAAAGCTACCAGGAAAAGAAGCAGAAAGACGAAGGACCTGGTGAAACCCCGAGTTTGGCACTCAAAGTGTTGCGCTTCCTGTGACTAATAAGCTCGTTGCGTGCGCAAGTGAATATACATTTACCAGAATCCACAATTTGATGATTACACATTGTAAAAAGCAAAAGACTTCAAAGATCAGAACCAAGTGATCGTGTATGGGGCTCGAGACCAAAAACATGGGAACATTTCTCCTCTCTTTCGGAGGCGGACACAGATTTTTTGTGCATGGTTACAGACCAAGAATTCTCCAAGGGAGACCAACACGATTCTGTGTACATTTTAATGCCAATGCTGAAACTTCTGCTGAACCATCTCGGGGTGAATCAGACACAAGGATTGACGACCCCTTCTCTCCACATTCCCGCACCACTGAGACAAGGCGCGTTGCAAAACAGAACGAAGATTCTTTTCGAGGAATCACGAATTTTGAGTGGAGAGGACTTGCAGTGAAGATTCCTGGACCAGCCATCAAAAGTCGGTCTTGGGAAGGGTGGACAAGAGTTGGAGGGGAGGTGGATCCATGACTTGAACTTACAAACCAAGTGCAAACAAAAACTGCTCAGGATTGCACACCCTGCAGAACACTTCCCACCAGATCCGTCCCTGGGAGAAGGAACCACCGCAGGTTTCCAGGGGTCAGTGGATGTGTGTCGGGTTATGCAACACAACACCCTTGTATCTGCAGGCGATTCGTGCGTCGCTCGTTCAGTAGCAGATGAATTTATGGGGTGAGGTGTCAGAGGCGTGTCATCAGCTGCCAATCAGGCGCGGAGCCTGAGTCCTGCAGCTGCAACGGGGACTTGCGGCAGAATCACGGTTCAACAATTCACTGTCAAACGGCAGCTTCAAGTCCCTCCTCATTTCTGTTACATCTGCTTTTGTCACTTCTAAAACCGATCCAGATCAGGCTGAATCACAGTTGTGACTGAATGGACCGAAAGAAGCTCCCTCATTGAACCAAACTGCACCCTCATGAAATCAAGCAGCGTCTACATCACAAAAACATTTGCAAATTTTATCCTGTCCCCTGCACTCCGGGTCTCTCTGCAGCACCTCGGCTTCAGGCCTGAGCATCGCAGCGTCAGACTGACACCTCATCTGTTGCTAACAAGGCCCAGATGAGTGTGCGGGAGCAGCTCGAGTTGCGCCGCCGCCGACACCTGTTGGACCCCCGGCGAGCGCTGCATCTGGGAGGCCCGGGAGCACCCAGCGCCAGCTCCCCCGGCCCCGGGAAATTTCCGATGGTTTTGTCAACGCTGGAATTTTTCCCTTACATACGGCTATTTTCGACGTGTCTTCAAGGTTCAGAAAGTCTTGGTGTTGGTGATCGTGTTGTTCTGGACCCACCGCAGAGGGTCCTGTTCCGACCAACCGAAGAACACATTGTCTTCAAAGACAAAGGCAAATGGACCCAGAGACAAGACTCAGAGGTGCTGATCATTCATTTTCCTTCGCCAGATTCTCGGTTTGAAAAATCCGTCAAGGATTCTCCGAAGTAACGGTGGAAAGGGCTTTGTTTCCTGACCAACAGGTGGAGGACACGCGTGCATTTTTCTGCATTGGGATAAAAGGCTGTGACCAAGACCTGGACTGTTTTTTCACGTCTTGTACTCATAGATACGAACACAGCAGACTGCAGACATCAGAATCTACAGATTGTTGTCAGCTTGTTGCACATCAGATGCATCTCGCGTTGCGTCAAGGGTCGTGTGGGGCATTGTCGGCATTGACCTGTTCTTGTCGCTTTGGGATCCGCGCAGGGACCGACCCAGTACGATCTGATCAGGGGCGACGCCCCCGACGCCCCCAACCTCAATTTAGGATTTTCAAATTGGAATTTAGTTTGAACCGCAAAGGCGCAAAATTGATGGTGTGTCCTGGATCCGCTGGGATGAAATTGCAGAGAGGTGTCTTCTCAGCAGGAAGCCTTGACCACATCACAGCTAATCGACTTTTAAATCTGTTTGTGTCTAGACTGGACACCCGATGACCTTTCAACCAATCTGTTACACGAGTACTCGTTTGTACTGAGTGATACTCGCGAAGGCGAGTTTGTTTTCATTTCCAACGATCTGAGACGGTCGGAGAACGGTATCCGCAACGAAATGAAAACATGACCTCTGACTGAGCGACGTGGGCAAGATGAAACCAACCACGAACTCATTTGCAGATTTCACTGCTTCAACGCTTCTCGGAGTAATATCTGCCAGCTACGCGCAGAAACCCCTTGGATTTTTCCCCTTTTTTCGTGCAATTGTTTTGCTGTCCGCAAAAAAGGTGGAAGGATATACGATATCAGGTCCCTAATAGAACAAGAAAAAGGAATTTTCCTGGTTCCTGCTGAGAAATTCTCTTCTTATGGACTTTCGTCAAAGGATGACACAGTTTGAATCTTCAAAAGCAGGAAACCAGAGGGACAAAGGAAGTTGCACAGAAATCGTTAGACAGAAGCGGACCTTTTTTTCAAAAAATTACACCAATTGTGGAAGCGTGAAGGGTGGCTTGGTGACTTCATGTACAATTTGCTCCAACAGCGCAAATGCCACCGCATTTGACCTGCAAGATTCAGGCCAAAATCTGGCAAAACCCTGCCCAAGAAAAGGCCAAAACCACGCGCACTTACCTCCAGAGTTTCCCGAGGGTTTTGCTCAGCTCGGCGTTGTGGAGGTGCGGGTACTGGTCGGCGAGTTTGCGTCGCGCCGCCTGCGCCCACACCATGAAGGCGTTCATCGGGCGCTTGATGTGCGGCTTCCGCTTCTCAGAGCCGTTCGGTCGCGTCGGCATCGGCACCAGAGACCAGTCGTACCCCTTGAGCAGGTGACTGACGGCATCCTGGATCTGCTTGGGGAATTTTTCTCCCGTCTTTGACGATCCGGAGTTGTTGTTGGGTTCGAGTTTGAGTCCGAGGGATTTGGAGACGGCGGCCTCGAAGGCTGCGGCGGCGTCCGCGTCGGCGTCCTGGGTCCCGCCGGTGGAGGGTGTGGGGCCGCCGCCGAGCAGGACGCCGGGGCCCGGGGGGCCGTGGTCCTCGTCGCCGGACGTGAGCGACGTCGGGGAGCGGACCGAGTCGCCGTAGGACGAGGCCGGGGAGCCAGCCGCGGAGTCGCTCCCGCCGCCGCCGCCGCCTCCGCCCCCGCCGCCGCCCGACGTCACGCCCACGCCCACGCCCGCCAGTAGCGACTCTCCGCAATCCGACATCATCATCGCAGTGAAGTCCGGTGGCGAACCTATGTCGCTGGCGGAAGGAAGACTCGAGTGACTTGGAAAAATCGCAGAAAGTGACCTGCTAATTTTTTCGCGAGTGTCCACAAAGGAAGTCTTCAGAGCAAAATCCAGGTGCCCAGGTTTTCGTCCAATAGTCAACTTTTCCTTTGCGTAAATCAAATCACTCCTGTGGATCGAGCTGGAGTCGGTCAGATGTCCGCCTAATTGACGATGTCCACTGGTCACACACCTGGTCAATGAGAGTCACTGCCCAGATTTTCCTGTCTGGAGTTGAAGGTGAAAAACACAATCCAACTTTGTTTTCCTCCAATGTTCAGTCCAAATATGCACCAATGTTTCTCTTGCGTGGAACAAAATGATCAAAAGGTTTGTTGCGTGTCTGCTGTTTCTTTTCCCCTTTTTTCTGTGCCTTGGCTTCTCGACTTGTCAGCTGTCACGTCTGAGGCGCAACTGCGGAACTGTTCTCTCCGTCTGTGGATCTCGTGCACCGACCGCGGCGGCTGCTGCTGCCTCTGCCTCGCACCTCTCCGGCCTCAAGAGCAGAGAAGAACTTTTCAAGCCACTGACTGACAAGAAGTGAACTTCTGCGTGATAAAACTCGCAAGGAAAACTTCAAGCGATGTTCTCAAAAACTGTGCCACAGTAAATCCGATCTTTCAGCGCACTTTTCTGTCCGACTTCTAAGACATGGATTCAAAATGTTGTTTTTGATGTCTCTTTGCCAGGATGTGGTAAGTTTTGACGTGAAGCGTGTGCGCAAATGAGTGGATGTTTCTCACAGAGTTGACTGTCTTGAAGTCTTGAAGAGGCAGGGCTTAGGTGACTGTGTATTTGCCCGTTCTGTTTGACTTTGCTTCTGAAAGTCTTTCAGAAACGTGCTGGTGTGACAGCAGTAGCCACTTCTTGATGCAAAGTACTTTCAACTTTATCTCGCAGGGTTCGGAAGTTTTCGGGGGTGCGGTGACAGCAAGAAAGTTGGCTATGGGAACAACAGCCGGTCAACTAAAAACACAGGCTTGGGTCAGTTGCTTCACGCAAGAGTATTCTCGTTGCAGTGGTGATAGTTTCCTGTAACTGAATTGAACGTGCATCTCTGCCTCAGCAAACCGATTCTGAAAAATATATTTGGCGTACCACGACAGAAAGACGCCAAATGAGCCCAGTTCAGACAAAACCTGAAGCAAAAAACCAACGCACACTGTCACAAGTTTCGGGATCCTGAGATTCGACGTACCATCCCCCGAAGATTTCGTGGTCCTCTGTGCGTGAGTAACAGTAGCTCCTCCTCCTCCTCCTTCTGCCCGGCCGTGCATCACTCTCCCACCTCGGGCTGCTTTCCGTCCCTCTCCCTGTCTCTCCATCTCTCCCGCATCTCCGCCACATCTCCCAGTAAATCACGGGGTAACGGGCGCTGCCGACACCTCGTCGCTCCAAGACTCGTCAGTCTTCAGTCGCGAAGAACGTTTCATATTGGATGCGTCACACGTTGCTGCCCGTTCCTGTTTGAGACTGGACACGTCCTACGATGCGTCGCAATCCTTTTTCACAATCATGCGTTTCGTTGCGTCGTTGACCCTGTTCGCAAAACGGTACGTTAGCCCCAAGGCGGGTTGTGAACAGGTCAAGAAAGTGACTTTGCAACGACACCAAAACTTGCGCAAGACACCTGCAGGTTGAAAAAGCAGTTTGAAAGCATTTGTGAAAATGGGTCTGGACTTCTACAAAAGTGACCAATTTGCTTGGAATATTCTTTCCGAAACAGAAAAGAAAATGCTGAAATGTTTGGAAAAGAAAACATTTCCAAATTCTCTCACACACTGTCTGGCAACAGACTCTTACAGCTCAAAATTGCAGACCACATCTTGGACCTGTCTTCAACATTCATTTTCGCCGAATTAACCTTGACCGGTGAGCTCTGCGACTCGGCTTGACCTCGGCACGATGATGGACACGTCGGAGTCGCTCGTCCAGCCCATTGTCCGCCGACCGACCGCATTCGAGCCAAAATATGGGCAGCGCTGACCCGGGCAGGTCAGGCCTTGGACTCAAGCCGAAAGACTCACCTAAATTACAATGCAGTTAGTACCCCTGTCACCCACATGAAAGAGAAACGTTCTTCTAACCGCAGTGGTCCCACTCAACCCGTATCAAATTTCACTCTCTCTTATGGTAAATTGATTTCACTGCGGCTTTTTCTCAGCAAGAGCAGGACTTTAAAGAGACAAAGTTGGTGTAAATTTCGGCTGTGTTTCGAGGGGCTGGTCAACCCCCTTTTTGTGGAGGTGGGATCCAGGGGAGGTTCTCGACTACATCTGTGCAAGCCTTTCCGTGTGTGCGTGTGTGTGTATGCGTGTGTGTTGGAAATGTGTTGCTTTGATTGCTGGAGACAGTGTTGACACGCGCGATGACGGAGGAATTCTGAAACAATGGCGACCTCTGCACACAGATCCCTTCACCGCATTGTTGCCAAATGAATTTCACAATGTGAAGCGGTGCAGGTGACAACTGCACAGTGGTTTGGCACACCGTGCTACTTGCAGTGAGAAGTCTATAGCTCCACACAGATCTTACTGCAGCCGCGCAGTACTTTGGTTCAACTCTCAGCCTCTGGATCTGTAAATTGTCGAGTACCTATCTGCACCTATTTATCTGGATGAGTTGTGGGTCGGTGGTCGCCATACAGCACCTTGATGCTTTACATCAAGCCGCAGCCCCATCACCTCAAACAAACCCGACTCTGTCTCCTAGAAACTGTACCAATCACATCCCTAATTTACTACTTGATTTCGCTTTTGATTCCGCACTTAGATCATCTCGCCCTGAAGTGGAGTCTAAGTGCTGATGAGTGTCTGATGCTACCCTGTGAAACCTGTGGCTGGTTTGGAATTTGAAGTCAACGTTTTCTTGCCACGGCTGAACATTGCCAACAGGTCTTTTGATACATGTCACCAAATAGGTTCAGCATGAAGTTTGCTAAACTATGGAATGGCAAATAGAAAATTCCGAAACACTCGTCCTGCACGAAAATATTTCTTTTGTCGCACAAAAATAAACAATCTCTACACAGATACTCGTACATGCATGAGCACACACGCACGCAGACATACAACACACACGCATTTTGACTTGTACACTTCTGATGAGCAGAAATTTTCCACAAATTTTTGTCAGCCTTGTGTCGAGACAACCTTTGAAAACTTTCGCCAGTGTATGTTATCTTTCTACTTGCTGTTTTTGGATGGTACACTTGCGAGTGATTGCTGTCAAATTTTGTTGGCCATGTGGACCAACGACAAGGCTTTCTTTCCAGTTGTCCAGCCACCCCAATACTGACTCCTTCGAAAATCGAGACAACCTGAAACAGCCGCCTGTGCAGAACAACATTTCTCCCAGACGTTCTCACGGCAAATGCAGCGAGTGGGGACCACCTGAACATGTTCAGATTTGTGTCTGGCCATTCTTGTCACCTGGCTGTGATACAAATCCAGACGGTTATGCAACTCGTTCAGCTTCTGCATCTCGTTGTCCAGCGAGACGGTGATAAGTGCCGCGTTAACCTGGTCAGCGCCCGCCGCCACCGGCCACATCAGAGAGAAAACCACGCACCTGCAGTTACGCACGGGCTGATTGAACAACAGCACAAACAGATCAGCTGCTGCAGAATCCAGGGGTGGTCTCAACATGGTCCCCACAACGGTTCACAAAAGGGCAATTGGCGCGAGCGAATTGCTGTCAAACACAAGTGCGCACACGCACACAAAACACACACACGCAAGCACGCACACGCGCGCACACATACACACACACATACTGAAGCACTATCCCCAGATCTATATTTCAATTTGGAATGTGTGTGTGTGTGAGAGAGAGAGAGAGAGAGAGAGTGTGAGAGAGAGAGAGAGAGAGAGAGAGAGAGAGAGAGAGAATGTCCGTCCTGCACACTCTTGCGGCTTTTGGCAACAGAAGCTGGAGTTACACTTCTCTCTGCAACACAATTTTTGACCAATCTTGCTGGCCACTCATACCGTGCTTTACGAGTACTGATCATTAAAAAGCAACTCGGGCTCCAATCAAGGCCCTGTGGTCAGTCACCCGCACCGGTCACTCTGTGGTCATTGTTCTGGTCGCACACAGACGCAGTGTCCATCTGACGGGGCACGGCCTGGGAACGTGCGGGTCGCACTGCGGTGCGAGATGCACGACGCTTTGATCTGAGCGGATTGCACAGATTAGCGCCGACTCAGCTGGTGATCAGACGGGGTCGGTGCAGTTGATGGGGGTATCTCACTCCTGGTTCACACTGGATGTGTCGTGAGCTGTTGGTGGACCACGGGCATTGCGTCGGAGATTTTTCTGAGCGCCCAGGTGCAACAAGCTGACTGGAGAAAACTTTGGTCTCAATTCACCCTGGACACGCAGTGAGTTTTTGGTCACTGGGCGTCGCGTTCTGGACATGGTTGAGCCGCCGTTCAGTTCATGACGCATCCAACGTAACAGACCTCAGGCAGTGTTGCGATCAACTGTGAAAGTTCAGAACGTGTCAATAGTTTCTGATTTGTGCAGAGAAGATTTCAAGATTGCAAATTGTGTCCAACTCTTGTCGACGGAATGCGTTTCAGATCTCTTGCAACCCAGTCTAAACTGAAACGCCTGTCCAATGCAATCATCCAGGGTTTCTGTTGAGTCAAACGCAACGTGGGTCTGTGTGCAAAGGCAACAACAGCGTTGACTGATCTGGCTTTATCACTTCACACGTTTTCCTTGCTGAAAATGTCTTGCATGCCTTTCAACATACCTTGATGCAGAAACGTTACTGGAGGAAAGAAATCCTACACGTATCACAAGGGACCGCACACAAGAAAGGAGAGACATTTAAAACGCAATAGGGTTTGATCCGATCTTGACCCGCACGGTGGAACGAGCCTGCATACAGTCTGTGTACACGACACATTTGCTTTCACAGTTGAATGGAATCGCCCTTGGCTAGGGGGGTAGAGACTTTCAAGTGGAGCAGGGAAGGTGCGCGATGTGTTCAAAGAGCGGACGTGCCTCGAATGCGTGAATCTGCACTTTGTGTCCCGTGGCCCAACATTGTTAGAATTTCAGAAAAAGTTCTTCAAAATGTTGTAGCCCATGTGGAGGACTGTCACTGTCATGTCGTGGAAAGCTATTTTCTATGTTGGTTTGCAGGGGCTGCTTGGGGTCGGCGTCACTGCTCCCCAAACCCCCTGCTTTTCATACCTCTTGATTCGCCCTTCAGCAAGTGGTACGAACTGACAAGCTGATCAAACTGTGGTCCTGGCTACAGTCTGCACTCGCCCAGATTCGTCTCTTGATTTGCCATCTGCAGCACAGGCGAATCTCAACATTTGCAATTTCGTGTCGATTGACAACACTGTGTCAGAGCAGTGCCCTGTGACAGTGCAAACCGAGTATTGTCGGGTGTACTTGGCTTTGTACTTACGGCCAGAGGGAAAACAGAACCCAGCCACGTAATGGGGATAACTGGCTGGGTAACGAGACCACTCACCCCACTCCAAACGTGGCCAAAAGTGCACAACCAAAAATATTTTTCAAGTGTGTCTCGATTGAATTGGAACAGAACAGGACAGGTGTTGTTGCCAGACCAACTGGCTGGACTTCTGCAGCAGCACTTCTGATCTTGTGTTTGTTTGTCTGTTTGTCCTGTCTGTCTGTCTATCTATTTGTCTGTTTGTCCTGTCTCTGTCTGTCTGTCTGTCTGTCTGTCTGTCTGTCTGTCTGTCTGAAGGACGCACCTGTCTGAAAGACGCACCTCTTTTGATGCTCAAGAATGGGGCAAAAACAGTGTGGCTAGAAAACACGCAACTATATATGGCACTGCATATCTCGAGTATTTCTCGAGATGTTTATGCATCCTATTCCATCACAAAAACAAACTTCCACAACAGGTGGTGCAGAATCGCGAGGCATAAATTTCACCGATAACCGTCTGACAACACAAATGTCAACTTTTCTCAGGGGCCAAGACACTGTATCTTCAGAATCTGCGCTGGAACTTTCCTTTTGTGGCACGAAATGGTCAGAGTCATTTTTCCCTCATGTCCATACATGTTGACTGCTCCGTCAACATTTCCAGAAGTGTGCGTTTTAGAAAATTCTGAAAATGAGGGTGGATTGCCAACAAACTGACGGATCACTTGATCAGGTGCGAACCTGTCCATTTTTTTTGAACGCATATGAAATTTGGGGTCGGGCCGGCGGGAACCTGAGCTAAACACTGGCCAGGACCGGCTCCAACGGGACTTTCACAGGATACTCCAAACCACCAAAGGGCAAAGCGCTGTTATCAGGTCGGTAACGAGGGGTTGGTCTTTAATCACCAGTTTCTGGTGTCACTTTCCCCTCGGGGTAGGGACAGCCACCCCTGAGGCCAACACGTA
>JAAUXT010009635.1_pt1 | contig 37608 bp, 35 predicted proteins | sample 7278171 | NCBI WGS metagenome assembly JAAUXT01 (sample SAMN14350112, study PRJNA611818) | marine sediment metagenome | isolation source: surface marine sediment (1.8m) | place: French Polynesia: Moorea | collected 2018-08 | reverse complement strand
CCCCCCCCCCCCCCAGGCCTGCTGCTTTGTCGAGTTTGTTGTTCGCGTCACACTTGTCATTACGCTGTTTGCTTTTGGCCTTTACACAGTGGGGGCCGTATTGTGCTCGAGTACCAGTTGAGTACCATTTCCCGCTTCCCAGCTACTCACAGTGGCGGGCTCCACACGATGGATGAGTTTTGAAGCTCGAAGCCGCGCGAGTCTTCTTCTCCTGTGGGCGGATTGCGGGGTCTGTGCACAGAGCTTGGTCGTCCCGGAGGACGCGGTAAATGCGAGAGTTACGTCCGCTGAATATTGCATGAAGAAGGGCTGCGCTTGTGTTTTTCGTGATACGAGCCTGGCGTAAAGAACAAATTTACACCAGCCAGCTGGCTGGTTGGCTGTTCAGTCCCCACCACACGCACACGTGAGCACCCACACACCAACCAGTATGCACACACACACACACACACGCACTCACGCCTCTTCAGTGATCTTTGTTGAAGAGCAGAATCCCTGCCCGACAACAGCAGCGAAACTCGTGCTTCTCTGAACAGACAACAGTGAGCGTGCAGAATGTACAGGTGAAAGCGACTGCTTGTCAAGGCTTTCCTCACTGTGTCTTTCAATGTGACTTGTCCGGCGAACGGCTCGCAGTTGCCCGATTCAGTGGAGGTAGGAGGCTGAACCCTGATCTCAGTGAAAAGCACGCGACCTTTCTTGCTGAAGCTCGTCCATCCGAGGCTTGGGGCATCGTTCTAAATGTGCTCTAGTGACGAATTGATCCTCGTCTGTGTGCTAGGCTGAGTCGCCCTTCATCAGAACGCCTCCCCTTCAGGCGTCTCAAGGCCTTCTGGCCTCCTGCGGCTTGTTTTTTGCCAGGGTGGGGTCTAATCCTCTTTGTTAACCCGATCACTGGTTCGCGCTCGAGTTCTCTGTGATCTCGTGATACCATTTCCTCCCCAGCTTATGTTCTCCGTACCATCAAAGGCTCGTGGCTGCCGACAGAATTACCAAATGTATCGAGGTGGATGATTCGTGTTTCAAGCTTCGTCCACGGATCATTGCAAATTGACCGGCTGTTGATGGAGTTTTCTCTCCTTTTCTGTCTTTTTCAGTTGATTCTACAGTCTCGAGATTACAATGCATTGACGATGAGTGTGATGGCCTTTGTATCCATGTTGTATCCGTTCGAGTACATGTTCCCCGTCATACCACTGTTGCCTACATGCATGGGCTCTGCTGAACAGGTAAGCAACGCCGCCACGCGGAGATTTCTTTCTTCTTTTTTTTTTCAAGAAAAAAAAAGGTATTTCTCTAACAGGAGTTTGCAACCCAAAAAAGAAACCACCCAAAAACTCCTCTGGGAAAAGGGCCATGTCGAATCCTCCCACAAGAGCAGTGAAGATTATCTCCCAGGAAACTTGGTCGTATCTGGGCACCGCTAAATTGCTCTCTCGGGTTACCACAGACGCAGTAATTGAACACTCCTCTCGGAATCGGGAAAGAATTGTTCCGGTGTAATTCAACGCGTCAGACTAATCAGAGGCTCCACAGCCTGGCAAACACTTTGAGAAATGTCTCCCAAACCAAACTTTGTTTCACACAGCGTGAACATTTCCTCGTGTTTCAACCTCTGATGAGGGCCGGTCACATCGGATACTTTTCTCTTGGTGAACTTTGTCTTCGACTGTACTAGGGTTGTTCCATAATTGGGTTTGTTTTGTTCGCAGTTACTGCTGGCACCCACCCCGTTCATCATCGGAGTTCCATCCAGTTTTCTCATGTACAAGAAGGAGTTCATGATACCAGACGACATTTGGCTGGTGGACCTCGACTCAAACAGGGTGAGAGACGGAGCGGAACGAACTCAACTGGCAGAGAGAAGAGAGTGCAGTAGTTAAATTGTCTTAAAAACCCTCCTCATTCGGGAGTTTTGGCATGACGTTTGTTTTGCTGCGTTATTCAAACGTCGGTTGACTTTTGAAAGACGAAAATCAAACAAACGTTGCGCGGGAGTTGAAACGTCGTTGCTTAGATCTATTTTGTTTTGTTTCCTGTGTTCAGATCACAAACGCTGGCGGTGCTGAAGATCTTCCATCTTTACCGGAGCCTGAGGGCACTGTGCTCAAAAATCACCTCAGACAGGTAAGATCACCAATGCAGTCTGCAGAACAAAACCGCGTGCAAAAGTGCAAATCACGTTTTGTGAACAATGAATACCGCCCAGGTACTCTACAGAGAAAGGAGAAGGTTTGTGACGTGGAATTTTAAAGATTACAAAACAATTGTGGGAACATATTCTGACACATTGCGCGAAGACAGAGACATGAATCTAACCTTTCGCTTGGACCACTTCCCCTGAAATGTAGGTCTTAGAAGCGAATGGGCAGTGGTATCAGGATTTGTTGAAACAGACACAGGTATAGTCAAGCACGGAATGCAGCTTGTAAGATACATTCATACAAATGTATCGTGGTTATTCTCAACAATTGTCATGCTTGACCCTAACTTGTTAGAAAAATGACAGCGCTTCGGAAAAGCTGCACTGAAAACAGCCAAGCCCAATTGTAACCAAACCTTGTTTTGTCTTTGCTGTGTTAACATTAAAGAGGGTTAGAGCCAAAGCAATGGCAAGTACACCGACTTCTGAGAGCTTGGAAATCGATTTTGCCTCGCCAATACTGACCATAAGAAAGGTGGAGGCATCATTCATCCAGCTGTTTTCAAAATTGTTGTTTCTGCACAAGTGTACCTCGGGAACGGGGCCGAGGGAGCGTGTGTTGCTAGATAGTCGCCTCGCCATTGCTTTCTGTCCCACGAGCGAAGTCTTTTGATGGTGATGGGGAAAAGAACGAATGGACTAATGTTTGATAACGATACATGTGTGGATCCACGGGTACTTGCTGGAGTTGGGTTGCACTGTGGCACACTTGCGTAAACGTGGGAGAGGCGGAGAACGTAACGTTGACGCGAGACGGTTTGTTTTGTTGTGGCCTCCGTGCGATGCGAGTACAGCGTTAAGAAATACAGGGCATGCTGAACTGAACTTCGATTATACTTTTAAGACTGAAGATGACATCTTTGAGTTGACGTGGCAGGTATTCAAAGTCCAGGGTTCAAATGTTCTCTGAAATTTGCCAGTTGATGTTTTTGTTGCGTGAACTGTTCGTTTCTTGCACGTTCAGTTTGCTTCCAGGCATTCTCGCGATCTTTCATTCTCATTCATTCTGTCTGGTTTTCACAACAGTTTGTTCTTTTTTTTGTACAAGTAAGAGGAAACCCGTGTCAGCTTGATGGCCGGTCGGTGAAATCCGGTTTGTTTTCTCCGCGCACGCGCAGGCGTTGGCGAGCATGAGCATGACGCCGCAGCCAATCAAGGACCTGGAGACGCTGGCGCAGAACCCGGAGATGTGGCAGCGTCGCGACTCCTTCTCCTCGACGACCGGCTTCAACCCGCTCATCTACGGAAACGACGTCGACTCGGTGGACGTCGCGACTCGGGTTGCCATGGTGAGCACTGCGTCACGAACGGGCGACGGCTGGCAAAGCACCAGCACTTGTGTCAAATTGACGGCGTCTGATTTCAATGTCTAATCTGCAGTAACGAAAAGCTTCTCTGCTGCAGCAAGGGACATTTTGAGCGTCAAAACATCTGTTCTTCTGCAGATTCCTTCAGCCCATCCTTTTCCCGCCCAACACACGAAAATGTGTTCACATCCAAACAGAGACCTCCTCCACTGCAGATCTCTGATTGAAATTGTCCTTTTGGTCCAGGAATTCGACCCAAAAGGTTTCAGTGTTGTCCCTCACCAACATCAGCATTCCGAAGGCGTGTGTTCACAGTGATCTGTGCCAGCAGGATTGAGCACGATGTTTGAAAAGCACCCGTCAGACCCTGCTATTTTTACCGACGTTCAAATGGGATTTCGCTGTTTGATGGCAGCGTGGTTGACGCGACGTTGGCGTGGGCGGGGTTCTCATGGCTGACACTGAACGCAGTGCTTTGAGTTGAGTCCTTTTGTAGTTCCTGAGAAATCTTCCTCCTCTCATTGGCAGGTTCGCTTCTTCAACTCGCCAAATGTCCTGGGACATTTTCAAGAGCACACGCGCACGCTGCGGCTGTACCCGAGGCCCGTGGTGGCGTTCCAGCTGAACGGATTCATGAAGTCCAGACCCGTGAAAACCGTCTTCACCAACAGACTTGCCAAGACCCAGGTATGCACACGTACACACACACACACACACACACACACTCACTGACATACACACAGTCTCTCTCTCTCTCTCTCTCTCTCTCTCTCTCTCTCTCGCTCTCTCACTCTGTCGCGCGCGCGCGCAAAAACAGAAGACACGGACACACACACACACACACACACACACACACACACACACACACACACGAGCACCACACACACACACAAACACACACACACACACACACACACACACACACACACACAAGTGCAATCCCGGTTTGATTGAACTGGTTCCCTCACAGGCCGGTTCACTGTGGCATCTGGGACAACGAAAAGACAAACGGTTTCTTCCTTTCTTTTGTCTAGGCTGTGGAATACTTCGCAGAATTTGCGCTTTCGCCGACCAACGTGGTTTTCCTGAGGGTCCAGACGGGTGTGTACGATCCGCTGCTCATCGGGGACAAACCCAAGTGGTACAGCCAGAGTCTGCAGAAGATCGACTTCCAGGTGATCAACGACCCGCAGTCGACGCTGGGGCTCGCCGTGGCGGCGAGTCTCGAGAGCGAGAGGGACAGCGACGAGAACCCGACCGGTGCGCTGAGTACACGCACGCACGCGCACACACACACACACACACACACACACACACACCAACTCACTCACACACTCATGCACACTCATTCACACACACGTACACTCACTCACTCACTCACTCGCACACTCTCACACATCGTCGTTGTGCTTGTGAAAAATGTCCGGTGCATGTGTCTTTTGGGCAGTTTTTTGCAAGCATGTTTTGCAAGCAGAGCCTTGGTTTTCTGCAGATGAGAGCGGCAGTGACAGCGATGGGGCGGAGAGCACCAGCTCCTCCTACTCCTCCCTCAGCGACTTCGTGTTCGACATCCAAAACAGCGACATCGTCGGTGAAGCAGGTGCCAACTTTTCCTTCAGCGAGCAGTTCAATTTTGCCATGATGGTCCGACAAACTGAAACTTGCAAAAGGCACGGATGTTGGGTGCGGTTCCTTTGGACCTGGAGTGATCAGATTGCTCCTTTCGCATTTGGTCCAAAGCAACTCCAATCGCTCCGAGTCATTCTGAGTGTAAAAACCAACGGCCCCTTGTTGTCGCGCAGGTGACGTGCGGGAGGACCAGGTGCTGAGCGTCGACGAGTCACGTGTCTACGCGCCGCCGAGTAAGCTGCAGGTGCCGGACGAGGACGCGCCGACCGCCGCCGCCAACAACAGCGACTCGGCGCTGTCGGCGCCCGACGACGACGACGATGACGACGATAGCGACGACAACGACTCGGAGGCGTCGTCCAGTCCGACGTACGCCAAGGAGCCTCCGCGGGGAGGGCCGCCGGTGGAGCGGGAGCCGGGGCAGCCGGTGAGCCGGGCGACCAGTTGTGTGCAGGGGAGCGTCGAGCACCTTTTGGAAAAGCTGTGGTTTTTGAAGTGTGATTGCTGTTGGGAAGTTCGAGTGACATTTTTCCGGCTTGCAGGTGGACGAACGCTTCAGATACTCGAGCCAATCACCAAACAACGTGACACCAACATCCAGCAGCAAAGACGCGACGCACTTCCGGTACGACTCCGGTGGCGCCACCCCCGGCGGAAACGTGACGCCCACATCGAAAGGCGGGCAGCACACGCCTCCTCCCCTCGGTCGGGCGCAGTCAATGTGAGCAGTTTTCAGTGCCCTCGTTTTTTGGGTCCACCACGCAAAGCCCCAAGACAGCTTGATGCTCCACAGTTTTTGTCTTGCTTTGCGCGATTGGTGAATTTGCTTCTCCCTCACTCTGATCAGCGTGTGAGACATTACTCTGTATAACTCTGGCCTGAGCCCTTGAGTCTCTTGTGTTTGCAGGGGAAGCACACCGCCCAAGACTCCCCCGCCTCGGCCGGAGCCTCCGAAGAGACCCTTCCCGGTGCGGTCGCAGACAGTGGACGCGGGGGGCGGGCCGCGCCACCCCGGCACCCCGCCGCGCCCCGACCGCCCCCCGACATCCCCGTCCCTCCGCAGCCAGGACTCGGCGTACAGTTCTCAGAGACAAGATTCAATCAAGTCTGGTTCTTCCACGGTATCACAAGCAAGTGTAGCAGCAGCAGCTGCAGCAGCGGTGGTGGCGCCACCGCCACCGCAGCAGCAGCAGCAGCCCCCGGCTGGGCCGCCTCGTCCCAACGTCAACACGAACATTCCGGGCGCGCAGAGAGTCGACCCGCTGCGGTCCTCGCTGCGCGGCCAGAAGCCGTCGCTGCAGCCCGGCGCCGCCTCCTCGGCGCATGCGCGCGCGCCCAAAATGGCGCAGCTTCCGCCGCAGGAGAGTGAGGACGACAAGGCCGGCTCCCTCATCCAGACGCTCAGCAGCGAACTCAACGACTTCTCCCAAACAGCGCAGAGCACCTTCATGGAAATGTTCGGTCAGTGCGACCTCTAGCTTTGACACAAGCTCACCGCGTTCCTTTTGACAAAATTAAACCTGACTGGTGAATCAAGAGGAACGTTCACGAATGGAAATCTTGCAATTTTCCAGGCAACAACAAAGGGCAGCAGCAGGCGCAGCAGTCCAAATCCACCAAACCGTACGCGCCGCTGGGGAACAGAAAAGCGTTGGTGGAGAAGTCAGGGCTCGTCAAACACGGGACGAACAAGAAGCAGGTTCCGAAGCAGCCGCCTCCAGACCAGCGGAGTCAGCACAGGTAGTGCCCCTCTCCAGTGCTCGGAACTCAGTATTGTAATTGTTCAGCCGCGTTGCTTTGTGGGCAGAGAACAAATTGAAGAGAAAGAGAGCACGTCACACTGACATTCTCCGTTTGCTTTCAGCCAAAATCAGCAGTTCTTGAAAGAAGTGGTGACGAGCGTGTTGGACGGACAAGGAGTCGGCTTCTTCAAGATGGGCAAAATGAAGGCGCTGATGGAGGACGAGAACTACCGGAACTTCGTCGTGAGTCGCCTCAACACGACGCTCGATCGCAAACTCAGCGGGGAGGACATGCACCTCGAGGACGTGGTCAGTGTGTGTGTGTGTGTGTGCGTGTGTGCGTGCGTGCGCGTGTGTGTGTGTGTGTGGTCAGTGTCTTTCTCAGAGGCATTTCAAAGCAGTTTCTTGTTGTTTGAAACTCGGGTGTTTCACGCGTGCAGCGGTTTGAAGAGATGGAGTGGGGTTTTTTTTCAGGCGGTGAGCAAGCCGGTGTTCAAGGGGATGTTGACGATGGTGAAGGCGCTGATCGCGGGGCTGGAGCAGACGTTCCGAGACCAGGGCATGGGCGGCATGTCGAGCGCCTTCATGATCCTCGAGATCATCCACACACACTACTGGGAGAAGGACATCGGCTCCAGCAGATCCGACACCAGCAACCCGTCTCTGGTGAGCTTCTTGCGCGCTCAACAGGTGTCGCTCTTGAGACCCAACACTATCAACGAATTGTCCCCCAAATATTGGAGAAATCTGACTGTTGTTCTTGTCCGAACAGGCCAGTTCACCGTTCGGAAGCAGGGAGAGTCTGTCGTCCCTGACTCACCCGGAGCCTCAGCGCCCCACGGACCTGGGACCCAGGGAGGAACTGGTTCCCGCTCTGGGTGAGTGGCGCCTCCTGCCGACAGCAGTGGAAGCTTGTGTCTTGGAGAATTCTGTGTTCCTGTGCAAGTGTTGCAACTGAAGAAGTTTGCCTGTTTCGCGTTGACCGTGCTTGATCGACCGATTTCGATGGAGTGAATGCTGAAGCGGCAGAAATCACGTGATTCGTGATGTTTGAACATAAGTCAAATGTTGTCACGTGTCGGACCCACTGTTCTGGCTCGTGTTTCGTTTTCACACTGTTTTCTTGTTTCAGAACGGGCTTTAGGTATTTTAGTTGAAACTTTTCGCATGCCCCTTGTCGTTTTGGTTTTTCTCCTCCAACGATTTTGTTCCTGAATTGGTTTTTGTTCAAGGTTGCTGAAAATGGAACGTGCGATGCAGACGATACGAATAACTCGCTGTACTTGCTTTGCTTTGGTTGGTGGTTCTTGCAGTCAGTCTAGTTGACTATACCCTCAGTAGCTCCTCACAGTAGTTCTTCTGTATTCCATCAAATAAACACATTGTTCGTGCCTAATCAGGGCGGAAAAGCCCAAAGTGCACAGCAACAAGGTGACAGAACTCACAAAGGCTCACTGAGGATGTGGTCGCACCACGTGACTGCAGCATGCTCTTCTCCTGGGATCACGTGACTGCAGTCTGCTTTCCTTCTGGGACTGCAGTTGACTGAGGTATCTTGCTGTAGGTGTCGGTGGCACAGATCGGTTGCGAGTCGAAGGTTCGGGTCCTGCTACTATCAATAGGGCGCCCACGCCTCAAGCAGGCAAGTCGAGGGTCAAGAAACGCTGACGCGGCAGCAAGTTGGATCGGTTTGGTGTTTGGTACTCACTCGTACGAGTGGTTTCTTCTTTCTCTTGCTCATTCTGAGTTCTGAAGACCATTCAAAACTGCCAGCAAAAGAATTTCTTGCTTCACATTGTGTAAGGCATCTGCAACACGAAGGATTTCACGCAGACACACCACACACACACGCACACACACATACACACAATGCAATGGCAATGCGACACTTCCTTTGCCTCGCACAGTTCTAAGGTTGGTTGCAATGAGGTTAGGATTTTGCACAGCTGTCAACAACACTTGACACCCATAAATGCACGGTTCATTGCGGAAGTCACCGATGCGAACAAGAAGCGAAAGAGGATAAGCGTATCTGAAGTTTGCGCTTTTGTTATTGCAGGGTCTCCGGTTATAGTGAACGGAGACGAGTTTGAGAACATAGAGATGCGGCGCGTCAGCGACCTGTTTCCGACGAGCAGCGGGCGCGTTGACAACCGGCCGCAGAACGGCCACACGGCGGCCGGCGGCGGCGTTCAGTCTCCCGACGGCAACGACAACTCGCAACTGCGCGACATGATTGAGATTAACCGCAACCTGCAGAACCTCGTCATCGGTGCTCAGACCATCGACGTGGAGAAACGCGACTACAGCTCGGGCTACGCCAGCGAGAGCGGCGACATGCTGCGCGAACTGGTGAAAAACAAGGAGCTGATGCGCATCGGGCGTAAGAAGGAGCTGACGCGTTTCAGCAGCGTCGACTCGGACGTGTCGGAGGGCAGTACTCTTGTAAGTACCGCGTCTGACGTGGACGCGAACGGAGAGAGACGCAAACGGCCGCGCATAAACCACCACGCCATCCGCTCCACTGTCTCTGAGCCCGATGTTGAGCAGCTCGCTCTGGTGGTAAGAATTCACACCCAGTTGATCGAGCAGTTGGTGTGACGCTCATTTCTTTTAATTTCCTCTCCTTCTGTCACCCGATATCTTCTGAACTTTTGTCATTATTTTTGGAAGTTTTGGGAATGGCAAATTGATTCTACACTCGAATTCCCTTCCTCTCTTCCCTGCTTTGATCATTGGATGGCTGTTTCTGCTGGAGGTGCCGTTTTCGTGTCTCCCGTCGCTGCCACCTGAGGGCGTTAGTGTTGTTGATTCGTACCTCGGGAAAATTTTTGTCTTCATTATTTCTATCGACATTTGCAGTGGTGCGAATTTTGCGCTCAGCTGAACATCCACCACCATAATTTTGGGATTTTTGCGAACTCTTGTGAAACTTGTCCGGTTTATGAAGCATGCGGTTCTATTGGTTCCCCACCTTCCCGCGTTTGTGCATGCTCTCTCTGTATCGGAAAGATTTTTTCAACACAGACTTACTGTCACAAAAATTCCACGCCTCCAACAACTTCATTGATTTGATTTGTCGACAGGCAAAACGTTGGTCGACTTTGGACTCGGTTGTTGTTTGGATGTTCAGTCTGCCTGCACTGCTTCAGATGCTGCAGTTCACGCGGAAGAAGGGCCGGTCCGGCAGCGTGCTCAGCACCAAGAGCGCCATCAGCTCGGGCAACCGCTACCACGAGGGCCGCATGCTCACCGTGCCCAACCTGCCGAGCCCAGACAGCAGCAAAACGTACCTCTTCGAACACGTCATAGGTGCGTATCGGTTCATGATACCTGGATGACACCAAATTTATCTGTTCAGAAACAGAAGACAACACAGAAGGCAGTTTGATTCTGAAGTGATGTAATTTACACAATGTCGGGAGGAATAAAATGGCGTCTTGTTCAGATGCTTCGTGCAAAAACGCACCGCAAAGAGATGGAGTGTTTGGAGATGGAGTGTTTGTTGCAGGGAAGGACAGGTCGTGGTTGTGGGACCAAATGCAGTTTTGGGAGGACGCTTTCCTGGACGCGGTGGCGACGGAGAGAGACATCATCGGAATGGACCAGGGGCCCACCGAGATGATGGAGAGGTGAGCGCTCGTGGCAGCAACGTTGTGTTCTTGTGTCAATGGGAAGATACGTCAGCAGAGGCACCTGGGTCAGGTCACCTTCCAGCTGCTTGCCATGCTGCGTCAACTTCCCGTCAGGGCGTTGTTGCGTTGACAAGGCAATTTCTGACTTCAATTTGCTGAAGATCTCCTGGGCGCTTTGTGTCCGTGCTTGGCTGAATTGATTCTTGTGGTGCAGATACAACTCGCTGGGTGAGGCTGAGAGGAAGCGTCTGGAGCACGACGAGGACCGATTGCTCGCCATCCTGCTCTACAACATGATCGCCTTCATGGTCGTCATGCGCGTCTCCAAGAACGAGACGCGGCGCAAGGTGCGGCGCATGCTCGGGAAGTGCCACATCGGCCTCGCCTACAGCCAGGAAATCAACAACCTGCTCGACCAGATCAACAACTTGGTACGTGACTCTGTCTGCGGCCTTTATTCACTGAGTTGTCCGCACGTGAATTGTTCCAAGTCGAGTCTATGTGTGAATGATTTACAGAAGAGGGGGGCGTGTTCCTTCTGCACCTCGCTCTGTTCTTTGCAGACTGGTAATGATATAGATCTGAAGCCCGCGGGAAGCAGGCTGATGCAGAAACAGTCTTTCACTGTTCACTGGGGACCAGACAACACCGGTGATATGCTGTTCATGGAGGTATCACCTGAAACAAACGCACCACAACTGACGTGTGGCTTTTTCTGCCTGTCTCTGATTTTAACAGATCCAAGCAAGAAAATCTAACCCATTCAGGAAAATGTGTGTGTTCCAACAGCGGCGTGTCTTGGTGGGAGAATGACACGTTAATCTGCTTCGGTTTCAGGTGTGTGATGATTGTCTGATCCTGCGCAGTGTGACGGGAGCCATATGTGACCGGTGGTGGTACGAAAAACTAGTCAACATGACCTACTGTCCCAAGACCAAAGTGTTGTGTCTGTGGAGAAAACACGGGGACAAAACACAACTCAACAAGTTCTACACGAAGAAGGTGCGTCCCTTGGCGGAATTTTGGTTTGTTTCTGTGTTCTTGGAGCCAGGGTAGAATTCTTTCGTGACATATCGCAAAATCGGATAGAAATACAAGAGAATTGAATCTTGATTTCAGTGCAAAGAGCTGTACTTCTGTGTGAAAGAAGCGATGGAAAAAGCGGCAGCACGCAACAACGGCAAAGTCCCTGGTAAGGACGGTCGATAAAACTTCCTGATCAATCCCTCTTTTGCACGGAACAAGTGATATTTGGCAGAATTTTGCGAGTCCAAGGTGCTCGCTGCGCTTTCAGAGATCACGTGGTGCTGACATGGTGACCGTTGTCATGGTGACCGTTGTCATTGTGCCTCTTTCGTGTTGTTGGTCTGGACGTGACTGTAAAGATCCATTGCAGTTCTCGTTGCTGTTTTTGTTCTCTACAATGCGGTAACGGTTTGGTCAAATCTGTGGCAAAACAGAGTTTGCTTCTTCTTCTGAAACAGAGGTTCCAATTTGAATAAGATTGTGGATGGTGGGCGAAGACACAGGAAGATTGTTGGTTTGGCTGTTTCTGTAGAACTTGTGTTTTACTGTTGCCGTGTATTCAAAATGTTCAGTCGCCAGGGGCGGGTGGGTGGGCACTCACCAAGGTGAAATGCAGTGGATCTGATCAGGAGTTCTGGCCGAAAAAGACTGGCCACACAAAAAGAGGTGTCGATAAATGCACGTTCCCCCGTGATTCGGTGTGTCGCAGGGTGACAACCTCTAACCAATCTCCCTTGTCTTTCAGGCCCCGAATTGGGAGGTGAATTCCCCGTACAGGACATGAAAAGTGGGCAGGGAGGTTTGTTACAGGTCTGCATGGAAGGCATAGGTCTGCTGTTCGCTAATAGCAAGGTACACGTGTTCCTTTCTCAGAGGGCTTCGTGCATGATCCACAGTCTCTTGAAAGAGTGGAACATTTTTGCTGAAATAAAACTCCACTTTGGTCCAAACTGGAAATGGCAAGAGAGGGTGGTGGGTGGATGGGTGGTCGACCTTTTGTTCGCGACGCGTGAGTGAGTTGATGTCACTGAATTCTGCCTTGGACACCGTCACGCAGTTGAAGTTTCGGCGCTGCATGTAGCCACCGGATGCGTGTGTTCCGGGAACGCACCGCGCACAACACTAATGTCACTGCACTGCATGTACAACAGTGCAGCACACACCCCGTGACGCACATGTTTGAGCACACTGCATGGAGCTGGAATGGGTGTCATCCTTGTGTACAGTCACGTTTGGTTTCTGGCAAATGCGATCGTTGGGTTTTCACTGCGTTTCGGTTCAACGTCAGATCTCTTCACAAGATGGACGAGATTCAACACGCACGCACGTCTGGTTCTGTGCACCACTGCAAGTTGCACTGACTGAAGTGTAGAAGACACTGTGGTTGAAACTTGTGTGAATTTCCACGATGCAATGACAAGAAATTGCGAAGAATACTGATGTCGTTTGTAAACAGAAAAGAACCAACACCGAGCTTGGATGAAAAACTTGCCGTTGTGTGATTCACGAGTCGAATTTCAGTCGCAGCTGACCTCGCAGCTGACCCTGACCTTGCAGCTTGTGTCACCTTTCCAGTTCATGACGATTGTTTCTCCAGTCGACATGTTGACCGCTGAGACGGCCTGGCAGAAGAATGGACTGACCGACTCTGTTTTGTGTCTTCGTTTTGTCTCTTTTGAGTTCCTCGCACCCATCAACATCTCCCTGGAGCCGAATCTCTGTGAACCTGTCGGAGTCACTGTCATCATCGTCATCATCATTATCATGTCAAGTTGTCCCACTGCCCCTTGGTGCTCGTGTGATCGGCTCTCTAGTTCAAAGTTGTCGCTTGCATGGATAATTTGACTTTATGTTGAAGCTTTTTTCAGTGCCGTTTCAATGTGAAGTTCTTTGTTTGTTCGAGTCCCAAAAGAGGCCTGTTTGAATTTTTGTTTTCAGTATATTAGGGTAGATTTCTGAGAAGAAAATTAATGTTCAGGCATTGAGTGTTGATTTGCACAAGATTTCCGAAGACCTTCTCAAAGTTCGAGAGACACGGCGTCGAGTCCCGCAGCAGCTCTTGGCTGAGGAGGAACTCGTTGCGTTCATTGATCAACGCAGGCGCCTCGGGCGAGACTCAACCAGTGCAGTTTTTACCATTTACTTGTGAACCCCGTTGCATTCAAGTTTTGATATTTATTGTATTCTTTCCCTTGTCATGAGGTGATGAGAATGCTAATCATTTAAGAACTTTTTCACGAGATTTTTCTACCCTGATACGAAATGTTGTGCTGTGCATATCCATCCATTTTCAAATAGCTGATTGGTCGAGAGCGCAACAGGAAGTGATGTAGCAGCCAATCCTCGTGCTTTCGCTTCGAGTCATACACCACATCCAGTTCAATGCCGCCAATCAGACTCATTTGATTTTCGTTTGATTATTGGGTGGACATGCACTCTTATGGACCAAGTTGTAAGCAGGCACACATTATTTCATAGAACTTTTGAGATGGTCTGCAAAAGCAAAAACGTTGCACGAATGGGGGCAGTGGAATTAGTTGAACTACATGTTATGTATTGATAACCAACTCTCCTGAATGAGCAACTCCTCAAACAGCGAAGCAGCCACTTTCCAAAGTGAAGAAAAGATTTCAAAACTAACGTATTTCTTGTTCTCTCTCCTCGACATGCGCACCCCTGGTTCAGGACTTTGAGGTACGGGTGGCTTTGTCTTACGGTTTGAATGCACATGCGCATTGAGTGATTTAGATGTTTACAATCATTCAATAGTAGTTATACGGTGGCCATCTCCAAAGTTCATTGTTTTCTGTTGAAACCCCTATATTTTCTTGGGCAAGCTTGCACGCAGTTTAGTCGCAACTGGAAAATATAGGCTTCGTGTCGTGTAGACGCATCTCTGTGTAGTCGTCGTCGTCGTCACTGTTTTTTGGACAGACTCCTCGAGCGGTGAAGCGGTCCTCAGTGTCGATTGAAGCTGTCTGCAGAATTTGTGTCTTCTGTTCAAAATATTGGTGCATAGCCGTGTTCATGCAAAAGGGGCCAAAATGAATCCTCAGTCATACTTTGTGCCTGGTTGCGACGTGACCCTCTAAAAATGCCAAGCAGTTCACCTTTGTTTGGATCTTATATTCTTTGGAACTGTCCTGCTTGCATTGTACATATTTGTGAATATCCACAAAAGTTTCTGCATTTGCCAGTCATTATTTCTCACATTTGGTTCTCAAAACTCATTTGATTTCAAATTGCTTGCCATCCATCAATTGCAGAAATCTGATCAGTTGGTGAAAACGATTGTACGGCAAGAAAAATGGCTTGCCAGAGATATTTTGGCCTTTGACATGTAACAACAATTGTATATTGTACATTTACATGCATCTAGTTTCATGAGCGTCACACATAGGGCACAGACTGTAGTTGACATTTGCTTGCCTCTTTACATGTGTGTACTTCACCATTTTCTGATTGGTTGCTGACTCCCTTCATTTTTGATGTTTCAGTTCTTTATTGAGCTAAGTCGTATCAAGAAATGTTTCACCCAGAAAGGCGGCATATTTGTACTTGAGGAATTTGGTAAGATCACTGTAGCACTCTTTTGTGTTTTATTCTTTCAACTTCTGGCCTGTCGAAACTTTTCTCACCCAAAGTAGAATGTCGTGGGTCCAAGATATCGGAGGTGCAGGTTTGATCAGTTTTATTCTGATGACCACAGGCAGAAGTTTGCTTCGAGTCCCGAATTTTCAGTGTTTGGTGTGGAAATACCTGGTTGGGTGGAAGGGACAAATGAAGGATTTTTGTCGTTTTCATGTTTTGTGTGAATTTGGAAGCAACCTTGCGTTCTGTGGCTTGTATGTGCTCGGGATCGGACTGAGATGTGGTCGCTCCGTGGTGATCTATTTTCGTTCAACGTAAACGGGCTGAGGTGCTGAACTGAGTGAAAAAAGAAATGATATGGAAAGTCGTCCAGATGGGACTGAGGTGGGTACAGAGCTGAATGACCAGAGCTGCGTTCGTGACGTCACAGAAACGTCGGCGCACCGCCCTCGGAGGTGAGGAACTTAGTCTGTAAGGATGGTGTCGGGTGGCCGTTTTGTGGCTGTGATGTGGTATGTTGTAACAACAACTCAAGACCCAAGTTCTTTTTTTTTTTTGACGAGGTGACCAATCAGACAATAGATCTGCGCACCAGTGTAACTCTCCAAGTTTGCAATACTTCGCCTCTTGTAGTTCAGTGGTTTCACACGTCCACTTTCACCGAACTAGTGCAGTGATTAAAATTTTGATAAAAGCTGAAAAGAGCACGAAATTGCTTCTTAGCAGTCGTTGTAAATGTGCAGTTATGTTTTGCTCCCTGCCTTCTTGAATATTAGAACGATATCTTCTCTTTCAGATTCCAAAACTAGGAAAGTGATTCAGCGAAAATACAAGTCCAACATGGTGAGTTTCTCCAAATCTTGGTGTGCTAATTTTTGGCGTGTATCGTGGTTTGATTGATGCGCAGTTTTGTCCTTTTCCAACGTTTCATTACTTTGTTTCGGGTTCGCATCCCCACGGCAAAAGTTCATTTCAACAACCTTTCAACAAAGATCTGAATAATTTGCAGTGCACGCAGCAAAAATGCGTTTGAAAAGTTCAACTGGCTCGTTTCAGACAAGCACTGGTTGCTTTTACAATTCAGTTCACTTTTTTGGGGGGGAGGGGGGCGGCGGGAATGATCAAAGGCTGGAAATGATCAAAATTTTGTCCTGACCATTTTGCAGCCCGGTTTAGTTACCCCCTCCCCTCCCCTGTCCACATACAGAACCGGACAGTCACAGGCTATGCGGGGAAAACACTGGCTGGTAAAACCCAAGATAAATCTTCGGGGAGGAACCAGATTCCGACTTTCAGAAACTCGTCGCGTGATATCCAGACACTGCATGCACGCAAATTGCTTTCAATCAGTGATTCTCTTTTGTTTTGTTTGCTTTGTTGTTCTTGCATATTTTGTCAGGTTTTGTGTGTCTCGTGGTGTTTCTAGGCGTGCTCAATAGCATTATCCCTGCATCGAGTTATTTCCCGCCACCCCGACCTGTACACGAGGCCGCGGGACCCCAGGACGCAGCTGTCGACAGTGTCCGAGAGCTGGAGTGAGGAGGAACTCGCCGGCTCCTCGTTTGTCTCCGCGGACTCTGCGATTACGGATCTGGAGATGACGGATTTGGACAGCACGCTCACTGAGGAAACCCGGGCCTCGGAAGAAAGTGCCCGCGCGAGCGACAGTGATGATTCGTCTGTGATTTACACTGGACGTGTTGTGAAAACTGTGCAGAAGTTGAATTTGATGCCAGTCGCCCAGCAGGAGGTCCGCCGTGATTCTAGTCACGAGGTGCCGCAGTCAAAAGCCACGAATCCCTCACCAACCGGCGAGAATCTCTCACCAACCGGCGAGAATCTCTCACCAACCGGCGAGAAGCCCAAACGGACTGACGAGACGACCAGCCCAGGGGTCAGAACTTCGGAACGAAACACAGATGAGAACGACAACGTTCATCTGGGGCTCGAGTGAAGCTGTCCCATGATTTATGTTTTTCCTTTGTGGTAAATGTTGTCTAGTTTCGATCTATTTTTTGAAATTCTTTTTCGTCAGTTTGATTTTGTGGCTCATTGTGTGGAATGACAATTTTGCTCTTGGTGTCAATTTTTCGTCAACACAAAAAGACTTTGGTCTTGGTTTTCTGTCGTACGATGCGCAAGAAAACTCAGTTTCAGCCAGTGTAAATGTTTGCTGGTTCCGATGGTAAAACATTCTTGTCTTTTTTTTCAGGCTGACCAGATTTGCTACGCGGTACTTTGTGTGTTCTCCTACGTCGCGGCCGGGATGGAGCAGCAGAAGCTTCTTGAGGCATCACGGTTAAAAGGTCGCATTTACCGCACCCTATAGCCCCAGCCTGCGTTGGTCTGTTGCTGGAGCAGTGTTCAAGCAGATTCAACTCGAAGTTGTCTGCGTGTAAGAAAAGCAGGCCAACTTACGACCTCGGTTTCAGGTTGATGTGCATTTGTGTCGACAATTCAGGAAAAGCATTCTGACATTTAAAACGTGCTTCCAGTGATACATTCGAATGACACGTTCCTATTCTAGTCAGCGGTCTTGTTTGACGTTCCAATGCAAGTGGTAGAGCAGGTTGAAACACGTAGTGGTTGAAAATGTGCACTGTAAAATTGAAAAATGTAAATACTGAGAAAATGGCGTTTTCGCGAAACCAAATGTGCAAACAAAGTTCTGATTGGATGACAAAGCTGCACAAAAAAAATCTTGTTGAATTTTGTAACTATCACTTGAAAAGAAACAGTTGCAAATGAAAAGCTGCCAAATGTTGTAGTGAGTTAACTTGAACTTACATGGACGTCAAACGCATTTGGCTAAAACCATGCTGTCACAAATTTCTGCAGCAAATGGAGTCGCAGTTCTGTGTAGATCATTCCACGAAGCACGTTGATTCAGTGACTGAAGGGGCATTGCTATTTACAGAGATATGCCACATCGTTGCCCTGAAAAATGCTGAGCAGAATCGACATCTGCAAAGCACAAGGTGTTTCTTCATGCAAGTTGTAAAACAAAACATGCAAAGTATATTTTTTCTTGCATTCTATATTTAAGAATACATATACACTTTTCATATTACTATTTCTTGGTTGGTATTCCATGGGTGCGGTAAATGTGATTGTGATGTGATGTCTCACTTTGCTCACTAGTCGTCTTGTTGTGACACCACCAGCCTCTTCTACCGTCTTGGTAACGCAGGAGTTGTGTGACACTTGAAACCCCTTGAATTTGCACGGAGTATCTGACAAACAACCCAGTTTTCAAGTAGTTCCAAATAGAATTGTAGCAAGCAACAGATCGGCAGACATAACGTTGGAACAAAAGTTGTTTTTGACAAAACAAATCTCTGAAGTTGAAAAAAAGAAGTGCTTAACTTTCGGAAAAGACACCTGTTATGGTTTCACATTCTGGGTTCCAAAACACCTTTGGGAACAATTCAAGTTGTCATGTTTTCCTGTGGGTGAAACTTTTGTACAAAAAATGCTTCCTCTCAAATCTGAACCCTGTTGTTGAACTGTGATAACAAAACTTTCGAGGGACTGAAGATGTAAACGACGCAATTTTTTGCAGTTGCTTTGTTTGAGAGCGAAATGTTTCAATTTCAATTTACTCCGGAATCCAAATTGTGCTGTTTTTTGTTTGGCTCAATGTGCAGCTCCTGTGAGCGCTGTGGAGTGACATCGAGAAACTTGTAACATTGTGGTAAATCTACAGGCAGGGAATTTGTTTTTGCTTCACCAAGGTTCCACACGTTAGACAGGTGCTCCCTCTCCACGTTTTACGTGACGATAGCAGTGCAAAGCAGTTCTGAACGATTTCTCTCGTTTCATGTTCACGTTTTTCCCGATTCCAATCATTTGTGGTATTTTTTAAACTTTTGCATTTGCGCATTGATTGCTGTTCGTTACGACGCGAGAGGGCGTGTGGAGACACCGAAAGCAAAGCCATGTACAGCTTGTGGACAGTCGTGTTGTCCTTGTATTTTCTCGCATGTTTCCAATTCCTGCGAAGCACAATGTGAATCTTGAAGTCCTTGGCTATGATGGTACACAGAGTACAATGAAGAACTCTACAATCTGTACATACGTGTAAACCGTAACTCAATTGAAGTGCATTTGATAGCAAACGGGACTTCTAATTTGTAGGCAACTGTCTTGACGGGCCAGTGGTTTGTTTCACGAGTACAGTAGATCCTATGATGCTTTCAAAGCAGTTTTGGAAAATCTGTTGGAATGCAAAAATGAACGTTGGTAGACGTTACTAGCGAGTGGCTTTTGACAAACTGAGTTCAAAATTGAGACTAAATTGCAGAGGAATAATCCGTTTTGCAGTAGATGCAGTGTGTCTCACTGGTGTGGTAGCGTACACAGATATCGGAGCACCAGTGTGGTAAACTTGAGCTGTGCAGCTGACTGTGCTTGTCGTGAGTGTCCAAAGCAACAACAGCAACAGCAGCCGACTGACACTCGACGTACATCGGGATCATTGTGATGTTCCAACCAACACGCACCAAGTTACCTGTTTGTTGGGTAAAAAATACAAACTAATAATAGGACTGTGATCAGAGTTTATCTTGTTTCTGTTGTGTTTTTAGTTGGGTCACTGAGGTACTTTTGTAAAAGGCGCTTCTCATGTCAGTTGATGATTGTTCATTTTCACTGCAGACCATTGTTACATTCCTTCGGCGAAACATGCTGTAAAATTTGTTGTTGGTTCATATTTGAACAAATGTTGAAAGCATTTCCTGTTTGATGACCAATGAAAAGGAACCGAGGTTCCTGTCTTCAGTTGTATTCCTTGTCAACGCCAGAACACACGCACCAAAGTTTGTCGTCTGGTAAAGGCGAAATTATCGTCTCGTTTGCTTCATTCACGGTGCGAGGTACCAACGAGCCAAGGTAACGTTGATCATCTGGACATCAATCTCTGAAATCTTCACACCCGTGTGTTGATAAAATAGAATGTGTGTTGAAAAAACGATTTTGTGGTTTTGTTTCTGACGGCGCTCAGTCTTCATCGCGTTGATGTTGAGACGCAAAGCAACCGCCGAGACCCAAGCAATTGTTCTTTCGTTTCCGTCAGGAGACCGTTGGACGCCACAACTTGAGGGAGGTGATTGTGCTGTTCTCGATGAGATCCGTTTTGCCTCCATCGCTCAAACAGCCCCACGGCGTCTGAACGAATATCGTGGCAGTTTGATGTTCGTGAAGCCACCGACACACGAACTGCGCGCAGAGTCAATTGCTTTGCCCTTTGCCTTGGGTTTGGTCGAGCCATCTGCCACGTTGAGCCAACGACCAAACAAGGTAAATCGAGGGCAAACTGCTCTGAGGTCATCTCATTGTTCAAGCACTGGCAGGAGACCTAGTCAGTCAGAACCCCCACTTGTGTTGCCAAGGTCAACTGGACCTCAGTAACCCAAGGTCTAAGACATGGGCCAAGGTCAAGACGAATAGGAGTCAAGCTCAACTTAACCTTCACCTGACCTCGGGGGCAAAACATGTAGTTGGGTGGGGAACCTAATGACACCATGTGCAGCTTGTAAAGTACCCCTGGGCATGTTTGCATGCAAAATATTTCTGGCCTCCGATGCCTGCAACTGGGGTGAAACTTTGATGTTTCATCATCTGGACCCCCCAAAAATCTGAAACTTTGAACCCCTCTGAAATCATCACGAGGAGCTCAATTGCAGAATGAACCACACTTTTGTGTTCCACTGGACCAGGAGATTCATTTCCAAGTGCCAGTTGAAGAAGTCGTTTCAGTGTTTGCCAAAAAAATGGCTTTGAGCTTGGTGTTTAGAATCATGAATTGCTGCTTGCTGCCAGTCGGTTCTTTGTCGATTTCACTGGCGTCTTTCGCCCGCGACGACAGCCAGTTTCGGCAAGATTGAATCATTGGTGTCACTGTAGCAACAAACCTCGCCCCTCACTCACTCATGATAATTTTATTTGAAAACGACAAAAACGTGGTGACACGTTAATGGAAGCCTTGTCCGTTTGAAGATGCGCACGGCAGCACGAAAAGCGTCACGTTTGCCCGCCGACTTTGCGAGATGTCCGTTTGTTGGCGGCTGGTTCCGAAGCGTCTCTCCACTACGCGCAGGCAGCGCTGTGCGGAAAAGACACGAAGTTCCGTCGTCATCTGTCCACGCCGCTGGCAGCCGAGTCGGTCAGCAACTTGTCCAGTTGGTTGATGTATTCCAGTTCCTCCTGTGAAACGAAAACGATGGCAAATAAGGCCAGGGGGGTGAAACAAGTTGATTGGGTGACAAATCAAAGATTTGGAGATGTTGCTCGTCGTGCACGGACTTCGCACAACAGTGTTTCGGGTGGTGCTTTTCACAAGTTGAAGCTGTCCCTTCTTGGACACATCTTTCACGACTACCGATGTTTGCACTCACCAAGAATTCTTCCTTGTCCTCCAACAATTTTTTCGTGGACTGTAAATAACTAAGGAGGTTCAGCTCGGGTCTCAAGCACTCGTGGACGGCTTTGGGGTTGTTCTGCACGAGGCAGAGGAGCGCGGCGGTGATGTGCTCGTGAGCCCCGCTGTGCTCCGTCTGGAGCAGCGCCGCCAGCTGCTCCACCAGCCCCATGTTGGACAGAACCTCTGAAATCGAGATGACGGTCGTGAAAGCAGAGGCCCTGGAAGGTCAGAGTTGCAACACGAGCAGCAGTGATTTCATCTGAAGCAATGCCAAAGTGAACGAAAAGGGAAAACGGCTTCGCTCTTCTCGTGGCTTCAAATTGGAGGCGAGGATTTCGGGAATGAGACCGTGTAAAATAATTTTGAAAGAAGTCTTTTGAGAAATCAACAAAACTGTGACACAGTGAAGCCTGAGATTTTGAACTGTGCATTCGCACGTTTTTAAGGTTTGTGTTTGACCTCTGAGTTTCAGGCAATCTGTGGGTTTTGTTGATCTCAAAATCCACACCCCCCACAATTGCTTGCAACACCACACAGGAAAACACAGCCACCGATGCTGGGTGGTGGCGACTACGTCACAAGGAAACCCTTTCCCAAAAACCCGACTTTGTCACCTGTGGCGGGTCCGTGATTGAAGTCAGGGGGTGGCTCAAGTTTTTCGGGGGTCAGGGGTCCCACGGGTCCCCCGGACCCACGTGACGTCACCAGGGGAAGCCCTCGGTCGGACGCACCTTTGAACTGGGGCCTGGACGCGCACATGGCGCGCATCATGAACGCCGCCTTCGTCTGCAGCCGCTCGTCGCTCGTCTGCATCGCGCGCAGCAGCACCGAGAAGCCGTCATGCTCCACGAACACGAGCTGAGACTCCTCCACGTCCCGCGTCAAACCTGCGTGCAAAACAAGAATGCTGGTGCATTGAGCAACCCGCGACGGCTGGCCTAACCAGCTGAGAGTCCTGCATGTCGCGCGTCAAACCTGCGGAGCAGTAGCGCACAAAACTAAAATGCAAGTGCGTTGAGTAACCCGCGACCGCGTCAGTTCGAGTGCTGGATTTGGCCCCACCAGCTGTGGTGGACCTGGTGGGTCCCCTTTGCAACTCGTCTTCACACACATGGATGCAAAGAGGGACCATGCAGTTCACAGCCGACGTCCGCCACTTTGGAAACAGGAAGATTCTTCGACTTCCTGTTCGCAGCGGATCCAGTGGAATCAACTTGAGGACGAGAAAATGTCTGCATGGGAGTGTGGAAAACAACCAGCGAACACCTGAAGGTGGGACCGACACAAACGACACCAACGTGCCCACGTCGTCAACACGATCTCGACGAGACAACAACTTACACGACACAGCCTACAGCGCCTTCACTTACACGACACGGCGTACAGCGCCTTCACTTACACGACACGGCGTACAGCGCCTTCACTTACACGACACGGCGTACAGCGAACTTCACTTACACGACACGGCGTACAGCGCCTTCACTTTGACTTGGTTGTTGTGGTCCCTGTCGAGTACGTTGAGCAGCTGTGAGAGGAGCCCGAGTTTGAGCACCTCCGTCTGGCAGTACGGGTTGTTCTGCACGAGCGTCGCCACCAGGGAACACGCAGCCGCGCGCACATGCGCACTGTCGTCCTGCAGAACCCGCGGCAACAACTCGAAACCTCCTATTTTGTGCAGGTCTGAAAAACAAAGTGCTTTGTGTCACTGGACCTCTGTGATGGTGCTAAGATGGTCGCGGCACTCTCTGTGGAAAATCTCACTGCAGAAAAATGTTGACAGAAAAGTTGCATCTCGACCCAGGAGCCACTCATTCGAGACGTGCGAGGGGGAAACAGATCGTTTGCATGTTTGTGCGACTCATTGATAGAAACAGAAGCTGCTGGTTTGATGGTGTCTGGAACACTCACACGACGTCAAAAAGCTCGACGATGAACGTGCATAATTTGCTTGTGTGTTGATTTTCCATCGTTCACTTGAACTTTGACACACAGGTGCCTGCGTTTCTCCGCTGCGATCAAACCATCGGTCGCTGCGCAAATCGAAAACTGCAGATCGAAAACTGCAGATCGAACACTGCAGCTCGAACACTGCAGATCGAACACTGCAGATCGAACGCACCTCGCGCCAGGTCGATGTCTTCGCACATCTCCTCGAGCGTGTTGAGCGCCCCCTCGCGCTGTGCCGCGTCGTCAGCGTCCTGCACCGTCTGCAGACACCCCGCCATCTGGCGGACCAAGTCGTTCCCGCCCATTCCCGCCAAAGCCTCCGACAACCACTGTCTCCGCTGAAGAAAACGCCAAAGAAGTGTTCAACTTTCATTGAACAATTTCGGAAACCAGGCAAACGGGAAAACAAGAACAGAACTTCGTGAAAAGCGACAAGAGTCGCTGACTTACGCGTCTGAGTAGCGTGATTTTGTTCGATTATTGCGCAAAGTCAACCAAAGTCACAGGTTCCAGAAGACACGAATGTTTACCGGTCAGACTTTCAACAGAAGCAGCCCACGAAAAACCGAAAACATGCAACTTCGCACGACCTTTCTCGTACCCGAGTTGAAACCATAAATGGGCGACGCCCCACCTGCCTTCGACTTCTACGGAACAAAGTCTGGGTTATAAGTTTGTTCACAGTATTTATTTACAGCTTCCAAAACCACAAACAAAGTCTTTGACACAAACACGGTTTCTGACATCTTTTTTCAATGTTTGTGTCAAGGTACGTACGAGATTTCAAACATCTTCTTGGAACAAACAACGACTCGGCACCAAGAAAATTGCCCCAGATCGCACTGCTCAGCATTCACTGTGAGATCCAACACCTCTGCTCGAGATTCCCGTACATATTTTCAACGTGAAATGCAACATGAGTTTCCTTTCTCATATTCTGAGACAAGACTTCACAATTTGCGTAGGTTGCCAAGTTAAGTTTATACAGGGTACACTCCGGGTATCTGAGATGCATGAGAATGAAGCTGGAAGGGAAACTGCTGACTGTGTACATACTTAACATTTGCCAAGGGTTTGTGATAACGTCAGACTCACCGGCTTTGCTGTTTTCTAGATCTACCATCGAGAACGAATTTGGAGAAAAACTTTTGAAAGTCAGCATGACGTCACACAACCGAATGAAACGTCTGTGCAGAACAGCAACAAAGAAGTCTTCTTGTTTCTTGTTTCACTCAGAAGTCATTGGCTGTTTAGCGCTGGTCATTTCATGTGTTTTCATCGTCTTTGTCTGGATAAGACAATCTTGCAGCTTCATTCACGGACAACAGTCATTTGCTGTTTCACGTTGTTGAGAGTGCTGCGTGATCATTTCAACTCTCAGAAACTTGTCCGAGACGGTGAAATCATTTTGCTGCATGTGAGAGCCGAATGCACACACGCACCAACGGGACTGCAGGCCCACAGTCTGAACCTGAGTTGCACGGCTGGCACGACCACAAACAAAAGATCCGGAGACAAAAGGTGCACGTGAATCCTGTCTACGTGTCTATCATTCTTTAGAAGTCACTGAAAAAGTTGTCTCCCCTGAAGAAGGAATCGATCTCTGTGTTGAGGAGGCTGTTGACGAAACTGATGTCGAGGGGGCGGAGCAGATTGCGCACCGTGACGGGGTCTTCCATCTGGTAGAAAGACGCCGGTTTGTCACGTGACGCGGAGGACGCCGCCGTCATGCGGCGCAGCCTCTCCCGGAAGGGGTCGCTCTGCTCGTGCACGACCTCGATCTGAACGCGGCCCCCGAGCGCCTCGTCCCGCCGCCTGTTCTGCGGGTCCTTCTCAGTTCGGAAGCGAGTCGCCTCGGCGCCGATCCTCACATTCGAGCGTTCCCCGAAACCGTGAACAGTTGGGTCTGAGGTGTATCTGCTGCTGTCGGCTCTGCTGGTGTAGGGTTGATAAGAGCCGTCATAACTTCCCCAGGAAGCGTGGCTGCTGAAGGCGCCTCGTGGATTGTAGTCTGCACGAGCGCCGCCCCTGACTGGTTCACTGCGGGAGCTATCAAAGGAGTCCCCAGAAACCCTCGACCTGTGTGACGTGGATCGGGATGGATTCCTGTATGAGTAGCTGCCAGGACTGTAAACATTAGATGCTCGTTCAGCATGTTCATTGTTGCCGTCAGTTTGGCTCCTCAGCGAGGATTGAGTGCTGTAGGTGGGAGGAGGGGTGGGTTGCGCTGAGCCCCCCAGCGCCGACCTGGCAGCTTCTATCCTCTGCCTCACCCTCTCCGCCTCGTCCTCCAAACCTCGCGAGGCTTCGTCCCACACACTCGCTGCAGCTTCAGCGCTTCGCTGCCGACTGAACACCTCGGGAGATTCGCGATTATTATCATGATTATCAAACGAACTCGATGTGCTTGTTTGCGACTGGTACCCGGTGCTGGTGCTGCTCGAGCTGCTCAGTTTCCCCTTCCGGGTGGGAGCCTCGATCGCAGCGCCCTCTACACTCGCCCTCGCAGAATAGGACGGTGTCGCCCCCTGTGAACGTGTCGGACTCGGGGTGTCCTGAGACTTGGACCTGGATCGAGACCTCACTTCCTCCTTCGTGACCACGATCGGAATATTTCTCACCCTGGGACCCTGGTCTGAGCCCTGACTTGTCTGAGATTCAGAACTGTTTGATCTGGACAGACTCTCGCCCGAGTGCACGACCCTCACCGGCACCCTCCCCTTGGGCTTCGCACCAGGGGCTGGGGACGGGACGTTGGGGTTGTCTGTGATGGTGATCTTGGACCCAGAGAGTGGACCTAGAACAGGGGGCTTGTGCTCAATCAAGTCTATGCTGGGTTCGCTCGGTTCCTCCGGGGGCAGGGTGGTGTAGGTTCCCTTCCGCTCCACAGTCTCTGCCTGGTGCCCGTTGATGTCGACGGACCCCCGCTCCTCGATGATCTCCGCCTTTATCCGCTGTTTGTTGGACTGGATCGGGATGTTGAGTTCTCCCGCCTTGGTGCTGATGCTGAGTCCCGTGGCGCCTCCTTCAGTCGCTTTGGCGCTTTTCAACGTCGCACCTTTTCGCCCGCAGAACTGCACCGGAATCACTTTGATCCTCGGCTGCGCCACGGGCTGAACTTTAATCTCGGGGGCCATGATGTCGGAGATGTCGATGCTCGCGATGTGAGGAGCTTCATTGTTCGGAGGGTTAATTTTAGCCGAGTCGGCAGCATTGTTCTCCCACTTTGTTGACGATACGAACTTATCGCTGGCATTCTGCTCGCCATTACTCATGTTGTTTGCCTCGCTGGTATCGAGGGTGGATTCACCTGCTGAACCCTCCACACTAGAACCCGAAGCTTGATTTGCAGCAGCTTGTTTGGGAGGGTTCGACTCGGCAGGTGCTTGATCCCTTTGTTTGACTTGTGATTCTTTTTCCACTGACGAGCGCTCCTTGACGTCCTTCCACTGTTTCGGCAGGTCGCGGATTGTTTTGAATTTGTGCGGGACGGGGGCGAAGTTGGTGATGGAGTTATCGGGCACCCGGGTCGTGCTGAAGTGTGCGTCACTGCCGAGCGCAACGATATTCAACGGATCTCCACCCGAGATTTTCTTGAACAAAGAATCCACTGCAGGAGAGGACGTGGTTTTTGGAGCGTCTTGTATTGGAGCATCTGGTGTACCTTCTGCCGTGTTACTGTTGCTCTCCTGCTCCTGCTGCTGCACAGGCTCTTTGTCTACAGACTGTGAGAAAGAAGACCATGGGCTGATTCCAGCCAAGCTGTCCTGGGACAGCTGCATGTCCAGAGTTGGCTTCGGGTCGAGCGATGTGGTTTCGGTGTCGTCCGTCGCTATTGCGATCGACATGGAGCTCGTCTGACTCGCCAGACTCGTGTCACTATCCAAGCAGTTCTGGTTGCACAGAGGTGCTTTGTCAACATCCATAGCTTCTTCTCCAGTTTCCTCTTGGCCAGCTGCCTGGATAGCGCTGTGTTCCTCTGCTTGAGCTTCGCCATTCATCTCAGTCGCAACAGGCTCGACTTGTGGCACTTTCTTCTCCACAAAAGTGACGTCCTCGCTCATCTCGTGGTCGGTGAGATCCTCCTCTTCATCCGCCGGGAAATCTCGCTTCACACGCACCGAGTCGGCACTTCCCTCCGAACCCTCGTCATCCGTCAGCGTTTTGCTGCTGTTCTGGTCACTCAGGTTCGAGTCGTGCTCGATGGTCTGCGTGAAATTGACCCACGGATCGTCTCTCTCCATCAGCGGAGTTGCCAGGGGCGTGGACATGGGTGTGGCGAGCTGACTCTGCGTTTCCTCGGGGATGTCTTCCAGCGCCATGTTGAGAGGAGGAGGTTTGGGGCGACTGTTGGCAGAGCCCGAGTCCTCTTCCTTCTCCAGCTCTTGGTGGATGTCTTTGAAAAACGACGCCCAGCGATTCACATCATCCGAGTCTTCGGTCTCCCGGTAAATCTTATTCTCTGACGCATCAGCGTTCGTTTGGGTAGTTTCTGGTTCTGCCGCCATGTCCTCCTGGTTCTGCCCGTGCTGGGGATGAGGTGGGGCCCCCTGGTGGTCTGCACCGCCCGCCGCTCCTCCGACCTCTCGACACGTCTGCTCCGTGGGCGTCGTGCTCGAGTCGTCCCCGAGGAACGAGGCGTCCGACGACACGTCGTGCTCAATCATGGACGTCGGCTCCGACTCCACGTCCACGTCACTTGCGGTTGCTACGTCACTTGCTACGTCACTTGCTGCGTCACCCGCAGTTGCTGCGTCTCCCGCTGTTGCTACGTCACCCGCAGTTGCTGCTTCTGCGGCCGCGGCGGCGTCCAGCAGTTTGGGTATGTCCTGCGCCACCCCGGGACTCTGCACGCCCGACGGTCCTGCCTCAGCGACGGCGCCTCGACCCTCCGGACTCGCGCTCTTAGCGACCACACTCAAACTGATCGTCTCGGGTTGTGCAGGTTCTACAGCCGACTTAAGCATCTCCTTTTTCAGCGATTGGTCAGAACTGGCTGCACCGCCTTCAAACTCAGTGGGTTTCACACCGTGCACCTGCTCAAACTGCCAAGCCTCGTAGTCTGGGTTCGGCAGGTCCTCCTGGTCTACCACAGCATCGAAGTGACCGTTGTACATGTAGGCTAATATGACACTACCTTGCTCCTCACTGTCCGTGGGAGTCTCAAAGGGAGAAATGTGCTGGATGTCAATGTCCCCCTTGTCGCCCCCCTGGACCACAGCAATGTTGATACTGAATATATTCGCCAGAGCTACGATGGCGGCCTGACCCGCCCACGCCCCGAGTTCGGCCGCTGCGTCTATCTCCTCGAGGTAATCCAGCATCCCGCCCATGATGAGCTCTTCCGCGTTCGCGTGCATCCACTTCACCGCTGCCTTGCGCAGAACGGGGTGATAACGCTCTTGGTCAAGTTTCAATTGCGAGGCAACGGCCCTGAACAAACAGTTGCCATCGGCAGGGATTCTAAAGCGATGCAGCCCCAGGGACAACAGGGCCTTGTCCTGGTTGATCCTGGCTAATTCAGGATCGTTTTTCACTGGGGTCTCTGCCATGCTTTCTTCCTCTTCGTCACAGCTGCTCGTGTCAGCCAGGTTTCCGTTCTGAAATCACAACAGAGTTTGGTACGACTGTTCTGACGGCAGGATGAGCAGGTGGTTGGCAAGTCCACATGCAGAACGGATGCACACCATGCAAGCGGGAGTCCAAGCAGCTGGAGGATTCATCTCATTAGTGGGTCAAACACCCATCAAACAGCATTCCGCTGAGGGCACAAACTTCCTCTTTACAAACAACTCAATTCGGCAAACAGCGAAACGCAACACGTTCAAGCGTCAAATCCACAACAAGTGAACTCCAAACTGTAGCTGAAGAGGCCAAACCAAAGAATCTTCTGCGCGGCAGACTTCAAGATGCGTGAATGCTGTCGAATCCGTCACAATCGCTCGAGAATCACCCCGCGCCGACACCTGCACCGACACCTGCACCTCGTGTGACTGACGCAGTGTGAACAGCGTCAGGGGCACACCACTCGCGAAACAACGCATCGCAAAGATCTGACAGAGAATGCCCAACTTCCGTCACATTTTGACGGACGGGGTGTGAAATGTTTACGTCGTCGTCCATGAAACCCTGGCGGATTATTTTCAACGCACGAATATTCCCCCGCGCAGCCTCAAAAGAGCAAAACTGCGTGGACGGACAACAGATGAGGCCTGATTCACGGGACCTGTGCAAAAAGCCCTTGATTTCCACTCACTTTTGAGTAAACTTGAGGTATCTTAGGCATTTTTCCGTTTTCTGCCGCTTTCACAGCGACATTGATGTCTTGCCGCCGACAGTACGGCCGGACGACTGCCAGATCAAGTCGGATCATTGCTGTGCGTAGCTGCTGGCGAACTCCGCCAAAGTGCAGCAAGAACAAATCACACAACGCAGTGAATCTGACGTGTGCGTGTTGGTATGCAAGTACCCCGGAAGGTTCAGCTACGCGACGGTCCACGCGCGGAAGCGTTGCCAATTTTGCAAGTGCGAGGCTTTGAGATCACCTCGCGCTGTGGGCCCTAGCACTGGTGTTCACTTTCAAAAGTTCACTTCGTGGGGCGACTCTTTGAAATTGTCAAAACAAAACTGCTCCACCAGAAACCACCAGACAAAAAATAATATTGTTCGCTCAGTATCTGTGTGAGATCAGAAACAAATTGCGACGTACAGTTGGTTCTAAAGCTGGAAAAATTCACTCGCAAGCAATTGTCGTGAAAAGGAGCAAAACCCCGTGGATCAAACACTGTTACAGTAGACTCTGCTTACGATGGACACTGTTTACCACAGACAACTGTCAACCATGGACAGTTGATGAAGCACCATGCATTTTTTGCTGAAAACTAACTACAGACAACTCTGTCAACTGTGGACCGTGGATACTATTTCTTGGTATCAAGGACAACTTTCTCTCCTTACCATGGACAGTTTATATTGAAAAAAAAATTCTTATTTTTTACTTTGCTTTCTACTTGTATTTGCAAAACTTCTGAGGTTATTTTTAATGAGATTATCTTTTTTTGGGTCTTTTTACTATTTATAACTTCTTTAAAAAGTCAATAATTAAGCTTTATCTTTTAAATATAAATTTTCTGTGTTTCTTTTCCTTTTAACCTTTAGGAAGGTAATGTTGCCAAGCTCATAAATATTTATGACTCTGAGGTGGACACTGTCAATGGTGGACAAATTGACTTGTACACATGGGTGTCCATGGTAAAGAGAGTCTGCTGTACTGTCAACATTTCAACTCGAACTGAAAGGTTTGTACGCAAGCCAACTGAGCACGTGCGCAAACTTCATCCGAGTCTGCAAACAAGTGCATCAAAACACTGAACACTGTCACAATCAGCTCAAGCAGAAATCTTCAAGAGTCGAACAACTTTCAGTCTCCCTTTCAATCAATCCAGCTTTAGCCAACACGAAACGAGGATCTATCATTTAAATGTGAGATTCTTCTTGTTCTTTCGATCGGTCAGCGCGATTCCTTCGGTGTTGATTTCCTCACAGACTACACAAACACATGAACAACATTGAAATGATAGGTCCTCGTGGAAACTTTCAGTCTTGACCCTTGGGGTTCATGTTGGCGATAAATCTACAAGGGTTGGACTGTTTTTCTTCCTTTGAACACTGAAACTGCAGCCAACTTGTTTGCATCACCCGATCGTTTTCCAGATGCAATTACCAAGTGGGCACTCCAACAAAAGGCACTTTAATCTGCACCGAATACTCGTACACCTCAACATTCGTCTCGTAAATAGTGCCACGCTTCTTTTCTCCTGACATGATTCTTCCGCACCATCAACAACTTGCAATCGTTGGCTTTCACGACACCACATGTGTAAAAGGCAGAAGATTCAACGTTGTCAAGAACTCTCTCTCGTTTCTCTGACGTACACACAGACGTTCTCTCCAGGTTCTTTCCTTCTTTCAGTCCAACCCTCAGAACAAAATGAGCTAATGTTGCCGAAGTCTCACCTCTGGATCCATCTCCTGCACCTGTGAGTCTCCGGGCGCGTCTTCCGCCGCTGTGTTCTCGGTGCAGAACTGCAGCAGCCCCTGCATGTTGGGCCGGTAGCGCCGGTCCGACCCGGACGCGTCTTCCTCTCCCCCGGGCGACGACGCCATGCTCAACCTGAGGACGAGGAAGGGTTGCCCAAGTTTCTGCTCTCTTTCGCGCTGTCACACACTTTCACTTTTTGTGGGTCCATGCAGAAGAAGTGCGTCCGTCCGTCCACAATTTGTAAGCACCCTCCCCTCATGCCCCCCTCCCTTATCAGCCCGCCCACACTTTTGAATCTAAAGGACACACAGACACTACCTATCAACTTCCACTAGGTTTGCCCCAGAAGCAGATCTGGCACGAATGAGAACGACTTTTGTCAGAATCTCCAGCAGAAACAATATCTGGATCATGTTGACATCCCCGAAGGAAGACAAACTTCTGGCTTCTAGATCTAGACTCTACTCACTCGGAAAATCAGCCGTCGACTGGGTAGATATTCTCGCTGAGATGCCTTGTACAGTTGATCCAATTAACTTGATGAATTCATGAGTAATCCTTCTGCAGCAAAAATATCAATCCAACGTAAATTCCTCGACTGTTCTGGAAAGCTGCTGCTTCTGCGTGTCTGTCGTCTGAAATACTGAGTACTGGTGTCGCAAAAACTTGTTGTCGTAGCTTTGTGCAATGCGTACCAGGAGAATGAAGTTGAACATGTCTTCCAAACATTAATCGCGCTCAAATACTTCTACATTGCAAAATAGACACCTTTGCAAACACATAATATGACAGAAACCCTAATTTGTAAGAAACTACCTTTTCTGTTGGAACTTACGTGAGAATATTGCGCTTGAAAAATAAAATGTTCTACACATACCTAGTGGACACACATTTGTCTCGCGACGGAACTCACTTTTGGCACTAGAAATAAAACGTAACATTTTAGTATTTAGTTTTGTGCAACACGGGAATTAATACTCTGTCATTTCATTTCTGAAGTGTACAGGTGGTCAGACCTGGTGGTAAAGTTCATATCCTGCTGAGTGTTTCACTTGTTATTGGTTCTTGGCAAGTGCACACCACCACTTATTCTGAGCGATAATACAAGAAGGTCAGGACACGTCCCGGCACTTTTGACAGATATGTCTTCAACTTTGTTGAGACGCTACTGCTCCCAGCTTTGAGAAAATGCCAAAAAAAAAAACTTTGCTGACTGCAACGTTCAAGGGGCGTCTTTGGGAGGGGGCACCAGATCAGAACTGACTTGGGGTTTGCTTGTCTGCTCGAAGACCCAGTGACACTGTGAAGTGTGTAGTTCGCGTAGTCAAACAGGACGATCAAGAAAGTGGCGCTTGAACAAATTGGTGTGCTACTTTGTAGAAAACATGAGTGCGAAAAGAGAAGTCAGCCTCAAGGATGCTCCGGTGAGTGGCTCTTCCATTTTACTCGTGTTGGCTGAAGTGCAACCAAGACCAAGGAGCCAATTCTGAAATCGTTCTTTGATTGTTTCCTGTCAACAAACCTAATTTTCTGGATGATAACAGAGGGAAAGTGAGTGGTTCGCCTCACTCGAGAAAACAACGACTTTCGTTCAACGTCCTTGCAATTCTGTTTGTTGATGACAAGAATCTTTGCATCACGGTTCGCAGATTTTGTGGTTGGGAGATTTCGCGTGTGGTGACGCGCAAAAATACTTTTCAGATCGCTGCGCCACAATCGTCTTCGTCGTGCATTGTCCTGTTCAAAGTAACTTCTCCTTTCAGGTCAGAGTGCAGCGAGTGCATATCAACGGACTTGGCAGGACGAAAGACGATTTTGTGTCAAAACAAGTCCAACCGATATTCGGTGCAGACAACTTCGAACAGGTTTGTGTTCGGTTTACTGGCACGTTATCTTCAACAAGAATTTTGAACTCGTCATTTGGCCCGTGCTTGATGGATGCACGCGACAGACTCTGAACGAGCAAGTGCCCTGTTTGGGAAGGAACGAATTCCAACAGTGGAGCGAGTTGATTCCTCAACAGTGCGCAATCGACATCCCTTGAATATCACACGTATCCAAAAATTCCTCATCATCAATTTTTGCACGCAGCTTGCGGATGTGGTTGAAGAAACACGGATGAAAATGGAAAGACTGGGGCTTTTCAAGAAAGTCGGGGTTTTTGTTGACGTGGCTAAAGGTGAGAACTTCATTGAGTAAATGAAAAAAAGTGGAGCACAAACCGTGAGAGAAGAAAAAAGAGATATTCACTTTGGTTTCTGTCCTCCCAGGTCCAGATGCGAGACCGGATGGCTATGAAATCACGTACACTGTCACAGAGCCGCGGATACTGACCGGGGGCGTCTCTGGTCTCGTCGGCACCAATGATGGAAGCCTGGTGAGTGCTTTGGGCACAGTGTCTGTCTCTTGCAAAAAGGTTCAGTGTTGGCGTTAATACATTTGCCAACAAGCCGTCAGAAACACCAGCATGCACTCATCGTTTGCAGCTTGGCACGCTTAGTCTACCCAATACTTTTGGTCGCGCTGAGCGGGTGACGGCAGAGTGGACGAAGGGCACCAACGCCTCCTCCGGCTCGCTCACTTTTCGGAAACCCCTCTGGGGAAACCCTGACATCACGTGAGTCGTGGAAGTTTCACTGAAAGGGAAGGCAAGTTTTCAGACGACAAAAGAGAACAACAATGAAATGACGTGTGTTTCCAGCCTGAACGCCGGAGGGTTCAAATACTGTGGAGAGTACCCGTGGAGTGGATACAAGGAGACTGATCGCGGTGTGGGTGTTGAGCTGGCCTTCCCGACGGTGCTGGGTGGGCACAGTGTGCGGTGGGAGGGCGTGTGGCGAGACCTGGGCTGCCTCTCCAACTCCACCTCATTCGCCGTCAGGGAACAGGCCGGTCATTCGCTCAAGAGTTCGTTGAAGGTACGAAAACTATTCGCCGATGGTGAAGAAAAGAATTGCTGTTGTCGCACCTCTTGGTTTTCCCCGTGAAAACAACAATCCGATGATTTCCTTTTCAAACACATTGACTACCTCGGTTTTCATAGTCGTCTCCCCTGAATCTGCAGAAACCCTCCCCGTGGGGAATCATTCACTCATATTTTTGAGAAGGTGCCCCCCTGCACTTTCACCACTGCTGGGGGTGTTTGGCGGGGTGCGTGTTACATCTCTCGGGTTTGTGTTTTTTCAGCACATTCTTGTTCGGGACAAAAGAGACGACCACATTCTGCCGACTGAAGGGTACATGCTGCGAGTCATTCAGGAAGTCGCCGGGTTGGGGGGTGACGTCAGCTTCCTCAAGCACGAGGAGGAATTCCAGCTGAACAAGTCTCTTCTGTTTGGTACTGTGAGTATATGTACCGCAAAGTGTCAAAAGTAAGACGAACTTTGATCGTTGTTCGTGTTGTTTGTCGTGTGGTTTTTGGTTTTGTGTCACCCGGCACTTGTTTTTTTTGCTCCGTCCAGTCTTTCCAAGCGTCGCTGTCGTGCGGCGTCGCAAAGTCAATGAGGCCGGAGGAGCCGCTGCGAATAAACGACAAGTACTTCCTGGGCGGACCGCTCTCGCTGCGCGGATTCAACATCAAAGGCGCCGGACCGCACACAGATGGCAAGCAAAACTTTAGTTGGCAGTCGAAGCCTCGCATTTTTCGGTCGTGCGGTATGACAGCCCGCGTCTCTTGTTGTGACATATCGTCTTCGTGAGCGACCGAACGTATTCAAGGACCATTGCTTCTGGCCTGCCCTAGACAGCATTTTCACCGTTCTGTCGTGCAGAGCTATGATACCTGCCTGGGAAAAGTGTCGCTGAAATGTTTTGAGGGCGAAACTTGCGCTGCTTGTCAATACAACTCACGGAGCCTGTGGGGCTTCAAACTTACGTATTTGCCGTTCGTTGCTCTCGGGTTTGCTGCTGGTTGACGTTTGACTCACGCACGGTTGTTTCCAGGCAACGCGCTCGGTGCTGACACCTACTGGATCGCGGGGCTGCACCTCTACACGCCGCTCCCGTTCATGACGCGCCACGGCGGCTTCGCCGATCTGTTCCGCACTCACTTCTTCCTCAACGCTGGAAACCTCGCCAACTTAGATTTCAGTGAGCTGACCTTCGAGTCACTGACAGGAATCTGAGTACTCTTTGCGAGTACTCTTTGCAGATTTGGACGATTTGTAGTGCAGAAGATGTTCTCCCATGACCATTTTTCGTATGGTGGCGATCACCAGAACATTGGAGATATTGTGTGTAAGAACTCGTTGTGTGTTTTGGAATTCAGGCGACAGGTGGCGCCACAACGCTCAGAAGCTCGTGGACGAGACGCGGGTGTCGTGCGGGGGCGGCGTCGTTCTCAAACTCGGGGGGATTGCGCGGGTGGAACTCAACTACTGCGTGCCAATTCGCAGCCAACCATGCGACAGGTGAGCACGTCGTGCAGGTTCTCAGGCTGCATCAGACAATCGAGTGCAACCACGCTTTGGGGAAAAAATTATGTGGACTGACTTTTCAAGTTTGGCAAAATCTGTCAAAGAAATGAGGGATTATTGGATGAGATTTTCCCTGTCGGGAAATCCGTTGGCAATTTAACAAAATGTGTAACTTCACTGTCAGGTTAAGTCCTGGCGGGCAAATGGGGAACGGATTCATCTGTATCCACACTGCTCAGTGTTCTTGTTTGGTGAATGCATTTTGGATCCTGTTTTTTTCAGTGTGGCTCGGGGTGTTCAGTTTGGAATCGGGATCAATTTCGTGTGACCGCGAGGACGCTGCGAACATAGGACGATGACGTCAGAGCTCAGGAAGGAACCAAAGTGCTGTGTTCACAAAGCTTGAAAGCGGCGAAGCTGCTCTGATGCTCAGAATCTTCCGTGTGTCGTGGCAGAGCGTTTGTGGTCAGCAGCGTGAAAGGACAGAGGACATTTCGGTTGCGTGGGAGACGAGAGAACACACACACACACACACACACACACACACACACACACACACACACTGGAGAAGGAGTTCAAGGGGACTACAGCCTTGTGTTCAGATTACGGGCATCAAAACTTTGTGTGCATGGAGTGTAAGTTCTGGTTGCGTTTGAACGATTTGATGTTTCCTTCTTGAAATTCCTTGACGACAGTCGTCCCACCAGCAGGTTCCAGGATTGTGGTGCATTTGCTGGAAAAGTCAGGGCTGTCAGACCAGTTGTCATGCTCGCTTGCTTGCTGGCAAGCAACTGTAAAGGACGGGAACAAGTGACAGTTTGTGTCGTACGAACACGACCACGTGACACGACCACGAGGTTTGCAGCCGTTCCACGTCCACGCCGCGGGACCACCCACCCGGTCTGCGCAAGCGCGAAAGTCAAGTTTTGTTCTGCGTTGTGTTCGACTGAATCAGCTGATGACAGTGTGGTGCTTTTCTCGAATAAAAATTGCCGAGCATCATCAAAGAGGCTTTTTGAGTTCTTTTTCGCTTTTGACGTTTCTCCTCCGGGCATGATGCGGGATGTTTGCGCGGAGTGCGGTGGTTCCGACCATGCCATGTGCGGATCCACCAATGCGGATGTTACAGGTAACCAACAGACAACAGGAGATTAATTAAATCCTCGGCTGTGCCTCGGATTCATCAATCTCCTGTTGTCCGTTGGTTACTTGTTGGAAGGCACAAGTCAGGGCAACCAAAGTGCAAAAGTGTCAAACCATTTTACTAGCAAGTGGAGATTGCTTGTTTCAAATCTGTTGAGAACAAAGGTTGCCCCTGACGACGTGCCTTACGGTGTTGGAGTGGGAAAATGCCCCTCGAGGGAAAGTGCCTCCACTGCAGTTTGACTCGACGACCATAATGGCAAAGTGCCTCCTCCTATCTGTGATCAAAACAGCATACCAATCCAGTGCTAACTTAATTTTTAAGCGTGTGGTCCCGAAGGGTGTTACCACACACTTAGTGTAATCACGATCAGTCTGTATGTGCATATCTGCATGTGGACATATTGAGTTTTTTTTTTGGGGGGGGGGGGGGTTGGCCCCCAGTTTTTGATAAAAACCGTCCCTGTAGAGCATGTGGTTTTTTTTTTTGGTTTTGTGTTTGTGGGTG
>JAAUXT010096027.1_pt1 | contig 37651 bp, 39 predicted proteins | sample 7278171 | NCBI WGS metagenome assembly JAAUXT01 (sample SAMN14350112, study PRJNA611818) | marine sediment metagenome | isolation source: surface marine sediment (1.8m) | place: French Polynesia: Moorea | collected 2018-08 | reverse complement strand
GATCAGCACAATGACGGTGTAATTGTGCTGATCACAATGCGCTGATGGAGCCCGTCAACAACAACAGCCTGTTTTTCTGCTCACGTTTTGAAATATGGCAGAGCGGCAGCGGTTTCACGTTCCACCCCGCGGGTTGTATTGGCAATGGCTTGCCTGCAAAACAAGGCTCTATGGAGGACACAAACACGCAGAACTGACAGCAGGAAAGCTGCGTCGGAAAATATTTGACATATCTCAACCCAATCGACGAAGCTCCTGTTGAATGAATGAGTAGATCTACCGCCACCCTGAAAAGTCGCTTGTCAGTGAAACAGGCTTCACAAAGACTGCAGACATCATTGGGGAGGTTAGCGCGTTTGAAACCCCCAAACGTTGTGCCAAAAGGAATGTTGACGTTCAACCTCACATGGGTGATTCGACGTCGGCGAGACGACGGCACACCGGAGCTCCGACGTCGGGCGTCGTGGCTAAAACTCCCTGTTATGATTTCATCACCCCAACCCAACCCCTCACACAGGGCGAGCAATCGAGCTCCACAATCCTACACAAATTTCCGATTCCCAATGATGAACGTTTCGAGCCGAGGAGGAGACGGAACTCCCCGTGTTTACTCCCAGCAGCGCCAGCGCCACAAATATGAATTGGGGAGACGAATGGGCGGCGGGTGAGGCCGGCGCGATGAATCCTGGGCGACGCTGAAAGCCAAGTGAAGGGTGAACAAACCCGGCCCGGGCTCCGAGATAGGGATCAGTGCAGCCCGGCTCCGCAAATTCATTCCGCAAATTGGCACCAGAATTGCTCAAGTGATCTATGGTGCTGTGTGTGAATTGCATTGAAATCTTTTGCTGCAAATTTATTTGGAAAGTTCGTGTGTGTCCATATGCAAAGTCATTGTTTGAAAGTCAAATGATTATCGAGTGGTGCAAGTCCCAGCATGGCTGCTGCACTGCATACCCACAGAGACATTTGTATTACGGTGCAAATTTGAGTGTTTTGAGTCCTCGACGAACTGAAGGCATCACAGACTTACAGAAAACAAGTTTGTTGTGCAAACGCCCAAACTTCTCCATAGTTTCTCGCTATCACGTCACGTGGGCGGAAGTTCGGTCTCAATCTCGGGGACTCCACTTCCGCCTGCGTGCGCACGCGCATCCGAGAACCGCCGCGCAGACGCAGTGACATCCTCCGTCCCGCTGCACGACACTCCGGGGAAAATTACCGTCATCAGACGCAAACCAGCGCTGATTTATCTCCGATAATTAGCGTCGCCTCTTCTCCCTGACTTCCCCCTCACAGGGAAACAAACCCTCAACGCGACGCGACGCGACGCGACGCGTAACTTCGTTCGTTCCCTCGCCCCCACCCACCCCCAACCCCGGCCCGGCTCGTTGCTGCCAGATTGATCACGTCTCTGACAGTTTCCCAGAAAACATTGTACTTTGTGACTATTAACAATGCCCGCCCACCGCACGATAACGACGCGACGATGTTTAATGCTGATGTATCACGAGGTAATAGGGGCCGATGCGGAGAAAAGTGAAAGATGGCGGCGGAGTGAGAAGTCAAGAGACCCCCAGAGTCGCCCGATCAATGCCACTGCGATATTTAACAACTTGAACGTCAATAAGTGTGGCCTGCTTGCTTGTTTCACACGGCTGGAATCCAATGTTCGCAGACGTCACCCGAACAAACTGCAGCAGCAACGGGACAATCTCTCCATGTTCCCTTGTTCTCTGGAACAAAGCCAGGAATTCAACAGCTTTTCCCTCCCTTCCGCTGAGTCGTTAACAATTTAATTTTGTCGCATCATTTTCAAAGTCATGACGAGAGACACAAAATTCATGCAAATCTTGTTTCACGGCAGTGAAAGGGAAAGATTCCGCCAGGGACGAGAACAAGAATCAGTGCGCGAGGCAATTTTGGGTGCGATGTCCCAGGCACCCTCCTTGTGCATCTCTTTCACATGCCTCTTCTGGTGCCCCTTGTACACCCCTTTTGGGATGCAATGTGACATGACAGGACAGGACATGGGCCATTTGGTTGATCATACACATTTGTGCAGCCCCCTTTTGTCCCCTGCACACATCACCCGCGCCCATTTTGGGACCTGGCTTGGTGGAACAGGACAGGACAGGGGACATTTTTGGGGGTTTCAACCACATACGTGTGCTCGTACCCTGACGGGACATCGCACAACACGAGTCGCCGTCACCACCGCCTGAACCGTTGATTTGCATCATTGGGGCAGGGAGACGCCGATTCCTGACGACTCCGTGAGATTGCCAATTTTAACTTCTCCCAGCAAAGCGCTGCTGTGTTCAGAAATAATTCCATTTCCTATGTTGATCTGTTGGTGTAAATCCTGGTTCGCCTCAACACCCAGCATCCCAACCCAACACCTACGCTTCTTCAAGTCTCTGAACATCAGCAGAACAAACAGAATCGGAAGCAAATTGCCCGGTTGCTGGACGCCCAATTAATGGTTCTCGGCAGGTTGTCCAGCGCGGCCCCGGACTCTGGCCCCCAAATCCCTATTACCGGTCACAATTGCGCAGTCGGGTTCGGGCCCCGAGGGCTTCGCTCGTGCGCTGTCCACAGTCAACCTGCGCACAATTATGCACAATAACAGCTCCATTGCCTCCCTTTGACCTTGAAAACCCCAAAGCAACGCGTCAGAAGACGCCACCTCCTGTGTTGACGCTTCGGGTGGCGACGGGTTGAGGCCAGTGGAATCAAATGAGAAGACACAGGTATTTTCAGACACTGGTGTCGAGCCATTTCACAAACCTCTTCAGTTTGTTGAAATTGAGTGGCATGAGGTAAGAGGGCCAAGGAACCCACCGTTCAACAAACTTCACCAGAACCTTGGAGCCCTCACCCTGTATCTCCTGATTTGGGGTGTCTGGCCATTTCACTCCACCGGATTCACTCAGTCGTACAACGCGTCCTCACAATGGGCCACAGCAACAGGCATCGACCACACCCGAGCACTTTGACCTTCACTGGACGCGGTGTAAGACGCATCTTGTGTGAATCCAGCGTCAGCGCTACAACACACGACGCGCCCAGGGTAAACCCGGCTTCCCTGCGACAGAAAAGAGCCGCTTCGCTGCTGCCACCTTCCCCGCTGCGTCCACAACGCAAACAGTCACGGCCATTGCGGTGGATTTCTCCGAATATGGTGACAAGTTCTTCGTTTCTATTGCAGCACTGCAGCTCGGGTGCAGCAGCTCCAGCAGATGTTCCTCGCTCTGCAGGCTGCAGGACCGTGGTGAGAACAGGCTGAGAACGATGCAACCGTCGGGTCCAGTTCACACGACATTGGCACACGTGTCCGCAGCTTCCGGTACAGATTATTGTGGGGCTCACTTACAAAGAGCACAAGGTCTCACCGAACAATGACACAGTGATGCCCGTAAAACACATTTCTGGCGCAGTGTATGCCAATCAACTTCAAAAGATGAAAACTTTCTGGAAGGAACAGACAAGTGAAAACGGGGCAGCCTCATCACTGCACCACTTCCGAACAGGGCTTCATTCAGATGAAATTCCCACAATACGGAAACCAGAGAAAGACTTTGATGCAGCAGTGCAATTTCAAATTGTTCTCTGTCATGTACCCGGTATATCCGACAAAATCTGTCACACAGAGACAGCACACAAGCTCAATTTCATTGAAAATGGCTTCAACCCAGAAACATCACTCGAACACTCGCACTTCCAAACAGGCCTCAAAACCCTGACAGAATTGGAGTGAGTGGCGATGGGACCCACTGCTGCTCCTGCTGTACTTTAACCACTGCAAATAATTCAGCAGTCAGGAGGGCCCGAGCGAAACGCTTGTTATTTGACGCACGTCAGCGGTGCGATGCCCTCCCGTCCGACTCGAACCGACAACTTGAGTCGACAACGACAAAGTCCTGCGTCGAGGTCAATTAGTCCTGCGGCAGCCCGGGATCACGGGGCCAATGCTGAGGCGACGCAGCGCCCACTGAGTTGCACAGAACGTTGGTATGGAGGGGCGGAGCAAGGATCTCTCTGAAGGGGGCGCTGATAGTTCTACAAAGTTTGCACATGTGTGGTCTGAGCACAAAACCTTGTGCTTGACGACGCAAAATAGGGATGAATAGAGTCTTGGTCCCTTGGATCTGTCCAAGTTTTGACGCACTCAACGTGAAAGGGACCACATGCGCCTCTGGATCTGTCCAAGTCTTGGCGCAGTCAGCCTGACACAGGCCACGCAGAGCCCAAACGCTTGAGCGCGCTGAGTGAATCCGGAGGCGGCGAATCTACATACAAAGCGCTGATCTCCACTGTTGCTGCCTCCTACAGGGTCCGGCTCCACACCTGCTGAATGAATGGCAGATGACGATGGAGTGGGTGACCCCGGGGGTCCCCAACACTCGCCTGTGACGTCACAATCCCTCCGTTGCGAGAGGGCCCTGAAGCCCAGGCTCCGCTGCAATCCAGTGAACGGGTCAGGACTTATCCGTTTTCGCAATCTGTTCTCCTTGTTCTCCTCGCCCTCGGGAGAAGGCCTGGTCAGGTGCGCTGGCCATTTTCCTGACCATGCATACGAGCTACATGCTGCAATGTTCTGAGTTCCTGTGAGAGTTAGAACCTCCAATATCGAGAATTGTGATAACTCGGGATCCGAGAGCACGCCCGCTATGTTCGCTCTCCAGCCGTTGCACACCAGATTTTGAAGCGAAAATTTCAGCGTCAATTCGCCTTGGGTGGCCACACCGCCAGTTGGTGTAGGGAGGCAAATATCTGGTAAAATAGGCAAAGTTGTGAGATGAGTCAAGCACTTTCCAGTGATAACTGTGATCTAACCCCACCAGTGATGTGGTGAAGGAGCCTTTTTTGCAAATTTACTGGTAGCAGCCCCTTCAGTTCAAAAGTTTTGTCAAACAGAAAGCAGACCAATTTGTTGCGCACCTTTCCAAGCACTCAGGACGTCGGATGGACCAGGGTGGCAGCGCCCTCTGAGTGCGCAAGCGCCACAGCGATAATGAACGCGTGTGTCGGCGAAAAGTGACGGCAGTCCAACCCCCCCCCCCCGCCGCAGTAATCACCTTCAAACCTCACCACAACTACCTCATCCAAAATTCATAAACAATGTTTCTAACATGCTCAAGATTCTCCGTGCTCTCAGAGCCGCTTCAAGTCACACACGGGGGACGTGGCACGCCTTTTCCAATTTTCACACCGACACAGTGCAACGAAACAAATCGTCTTCGAGGTTCACAAATTCATGCAGCTGAAGATCGCACGGTGTAAACAAGTACTTTTATCAACAAACATGACTTCAGAAATCTTGCAAACAAACGAGTCTGTTCTGTGCCACTGCAACGAAGAACGAACCTGGCGAGAGAAGCGGGAATTTCAACAGAGTCCGAACAAACACCACAGAACCGAGGCCAACTGCTGATTCACCGTCGCAACAGCGACTGGTCCAAACTATGGACGACCCTGACGACGTCCCCCTGTCGTCGGTGCAGTCGTCACTTCACCAACCACCCCACGTCTGGAGATTGAGAGACTTAGCGAAGTCAGCTCAAATTGAACATGGCCAAAGTGAAGCGGGCCTCGGTTCACTGATCCGGAACAGCCACGTCCTGTGCAGGACCCGTCCCACAGAGTGAGGAACGATGTTCCCCAAGCTCTACGAGACGACTGGTCGTCATGGAGACGAGCGGCGTAGTCAGCTTCGCCATTTGCCATTGTATCGGTCTCAGTCTCAAACACTCTCTTGTTCTCCGAGTAACAAGCATTCTCCGTCCAGCTCCATGTCCATGACGAACACCGTGACGCAAATTAAACATGAAACCAGCTTGCTTCGGTCTCAATGGCTTCGTTCACACCAGAGCCTTCACACAAAGTTTGGGTGCTGCACCCAAAATGACGCCAGGCCTTTCCATCACGGACCACGTGGATCTGGTGTGAACTGGGGTTAATTCACCCCTCCTGAGTGAGGATTGGAGTGTGAATCGCAAATACGACCCTCGTCGCACAGAAACGACAACTCAGGGTCCACGACGCCTGATTCGTATTCATGATACCGAGTCCCTACAATCAACAACATATTGAAAACCCATTTGCAACATCTGCTATCGACCACTGCCGGAGTCCTGCCTGGGATTCCGCGGTGAGAAAGTGACCCGAACGACATCTGTCAGCATGAGAAACGAAACGTGATTCACGACACTGGCTGCACAGTTTTTTTCAATATTTTGTTTGGGATTCATCAGGTTGAGTGTATTTTCTTCTCCTGATCGCAGCTGCGTGTACAATTGCTTTAAACTTTTTCCTTCTTGGCCAGCAGAACTTCAGGTCATTGAAAAACGTTTCACATCAAGATTCTCTGCCTGAAGTTGTGTAAAGGCGTAGCTGGGTGCAGTGCGCGCATGTTTCTGGATCAGCACCAGCAGAACTCGCGTGGGCCAGTTTTGACACTGGCTGCGTCCGTGCTTTGACGTCCCTGTTCAAGTCTATGTATTCTGCCTTGACCCACGGTAGAAACAGGTCTCACTGTCGGAACTCCAGAAAACTCGCAGATCAGAGCTCCGACGAACCAACCGCTGCACGTTCAATGCACCGACATCACAAAACACAACACAGAACTCAATGTTAAAACTTGTGAGCCTGGAGAGGAACGGCAGCTCTGCCAGCAGCACATAATCCTCCCATAGAGAAGCGAACTTCAGAACGCGAGCTGACACCACTTCCTCTGCGGTTACAGCGTCACAAAAGACCCCGGTTCGTTCCGTGCGCATCACAACAGTCGCTTCCATGGCAACTGCAGTAGCAACTGACGGAAACTTCCCCCAGCTTCCACGCTATGTCATTTGACATTTGGCAACTTTCTTCTTCCGAGTGCAACCAACAATGCTTCTCCTCAGCAGACTCGACACACGGTGAGAACTGCAGGATGTTCTCTCCACGGCGACGCGCGTTCCGTATGACATCATCAGAGAAATGGGAGGTAATGGATCAGGCAGTTCAAGTCTGGTCACGTTGTGCGAGACGCGACAAAAGTTCGGAAGACCCGTCTTTTCACCTGCTCCTGCAACATTGGCGACACCTCAAACAAACACTACTTTGTGCTGATAGCGGAAAGGATTTTCCCACTTTGCAGCTTCACAGCACAATCTGCGAGACAAATCTCGTTTCAATGTGGACTTCGAATCACGTGATAAGAAACTTCCGGTTTCGCTCAGTGCAGCCGGAAGCCATTGGCGGAACCACGTGGAGACGAAACACGTGGCGACTCTCTCACACGTCGCACGCATCCCAATGGCCTCTTCTGATCATTCTCACTGAGGCTTCATTTCAATTGGACCGCTTCCTTCCATCCACACCTCAACATAGAACAGCACCAGTTCCCAATGACAAAGTTTTCCCTGCAGTAGATCCGGCAGAAGCAAATCCTATTTGCCGCACCTCTCCCTATCTCGGCTCATTTTCCCCGCCACCGCGCTGTCCTGGACTTGTCGACACAAACTCAACTTCCCAGTAATTTAACACCGGCAGAGTTCGGGAGGCCTTGTCTGGCAACCTGAGGATTTTCTATTGACGTGTGGCTCGGGTTAAGTGGAGCCGGTATCGTGTGAACGAGTCGTGGCGATGAGCGGAATCCTCAATGCAGCACAGGCAGGAGGCAGAGCTGTGCTCAAATACTGCACTCCACTGTTGTGTTGAGGAACTGAGGTATCGATGTCCAGGTTCCAAAATGATGCCAAACACCGGCTGATCTCCGCTGGCCCTCACACACACACACACACACACACACACACACACACACACACCATGGTTTATCCCCTGCTCTGTGCACGCTGCTGCATCCAGTCCACAGGTGGACGCCCAGGATTCTTGGTTGCATCCCACGCAGGCCATCAACACAAGAGGTTCATTCATCCACCTCAAAAGATGGTGCTGCAACGTTTAGAACGGGATCGTCGTGAGGCCGGGTCCACACGGGACACACTGCACGCCACAGTCCAACATTGTCAGGCCAAACAAAGCACACAGACCAATCATCTTGCTCCACGCAAACTCAAAAGGAAGCGCACATGAATGTTTTCTGGCAGGTTTTGATTTATTATTCATCAAAAAAAAGGACCTGTGCTGAAGCGAGCTCTGCCGTCGAGACTCTCCGTTGCGCCACTGCGTGGGGTCAGACGTCGGTGGGTGTCACTCAAAGCAGAAACCAACAGGGGCTCAAGCCGAAACAATTCCGTGATTGCTGGCGACGTCTCTTCAGGCATTCCTCTGTTCTCCCGTAGTTTGTCTTTGATTGATTTGGCGGCCATTTTCGTGGTCATTCATGTCCCAAGTAATTTGGGTGCTTTGTGTCACACACACACACACACACACACACACACACACACACACACACACACACACACACCAAGAATTTTCGTTGTCGTGTCCCAGGCAAGCTCCAGGTGTTTTGCTTGGTCTCACAGGCGCGCGTGTTTGTGAATGGAGAGGCAAAAGGACACCAGCAACCTTCCAACTGACAGGGCACAAGAACGCTCAGTGAACTGTGGGTCAGAGGCGCTTGTTGGTCTGTGTGTGCCACGGGCAACAAGACTGCAACAAACCCATAACCATTACCTCAGAATATGACGAGAGGCAGGAAGGTCACGCGGAGACGAGCCTCACATAACGTCGCTGTTTTCAGGACGTCCGCGCCCATTGTGTTCTGCTTGGGGAACGCGTCACACGAATCAGAATAGCAACAGTTTCCCAGGTCACCGCCCCGCAGGAAGAGAGAAGTCGGCCAACGAGAACAGAAGCCGAGGTCAACTGGTGCCAACCCTCGGAAAAAACAATGCAGCTCTAAAGCTCCGTTGTTTCAGGATTTACAGAAACAGTGGGCTCAAAAATGGACTGACCATGCGAAGATAATCTTGCAGGGTTTGTTTCCTTTCATTGGAAGATTGAGCAGCGAAGGAGAAAGATACGAACATGGCGCTTCAACAGAAAACTGGACTCAACCAATTACGAGTGCAGTGGAGGCGCTCCAACTGAACACCACCTCAACTGCTTTAAACTCATGACCACACACACGTCTCTTCCAAGGAGCGTCGCTGCACTACCCAAAACACCACGATGTTCATCTCAGCGGTTGAGATAGGAGAGACGTTGAAAGGCCAACTTGCTCAGAAAGTCCAGACAACAAGCGACACGTGTAGAAAGAATCGGTGAGGCTTATCTCAGCGCGACAGCTGCAGAACTTCAATCACACAACCACCTCCGACTTCAAAACACGTGGGCACAGCTGAACACACAGCTGAGGAAACCCATGGCACTGGCAACACACGCCTGCGGGTGGTGAAAGGCAAGAGATGCACACCAATGACCACAGTGCTGCTGGTTCATACCACAGCCCCTGGTTCACTCAACAGCCCCAGTTCACACCACAGGAGTCTTGCGCGGGCGTGTCCCTGGGTAGCAGAGTAGGCGCAGTTGTGAGGGGACCCTTACGTGTGACGCATTCAGTGGGAAATATGCCTTCACTGGGACAGCGAAGACTCAGACAAACAAGGCGACAGGTGAGGGAAAGAACGAGAGAAGAAAATGGAGCGAACTGAGCAATCGGAGCTCGGATCTGCCAATTAGTGTCGAAAGGTATCCTCCACGGGAACATGAAGCTGACGCACGAACGAATCAGAGACGTTTGGGAGGCGGGTCAGGAACGCACCAAAGGCGTCCTGCGCATCGCGTCGGATTGGCGGCGCGTCGCCAAGTCCTGACGCGTACTCTGCGTGAACTTTTTCTGCGGCAAAATGCACGACGCGCCACACGACCACGTGAACAGGGCCTGAGGGCTTTCCTTCCCACAACAGGACGACAGGAAAAGCCAGACCTGTGTCGACCGGAAAGGCCCCCGTGGGCATTGAAAACCCCGACGAGCGAAAGCCATCAAGCGTTGACACTCCGACCAGGAAACCCAAGAACCGGATGCACGTGTCTTGCACATGCGCAGTTGGATGTCATGTTGTTTTCTGTGACAAGCATGACACTCGTGTTTTTCACACTGCATTGAGCATCGGCGCAATATCTTCCAATCACTGTTCTTGTTCAATATTTTCGTCAGGAAAGCCTCGTTCAATATTGTCATTTGGCAGACAAACAGGAGGGAGCGGGGAACTGCGCTGCGTCGGCTCCATCAGACGTGCTCCACCGCGCGCACAGGGGCCGGTCAGTCAACAAATATCATTTCCTCCGACAACAACGCTTCATCAAGAAACTGCCAATGGGTTTGTCGCACCCACAGACAGACAGAAATCCACGCTTGAGGCCTGATTCACACTGGATGCGTCGTGTGCATGCACAGAACGTCCCTCTGCATGTCAATGACAGCTGCGTCGAACTGTGCACCAGACCCATGTGTGATTTGTACTTTGGTGCACTTTTTGCAAATGACAAGCGACCGACTGAGACAAGATTCAAGATTGAAACATCACACGTCAAACAAAAGTTCTTTTGCGAAGTAAGTTTTGAAAATCAAGTTTCCGGAAGAGAAAAGAAAAACACGCACAATTCTTGACTTGTCTTTTGCGGTTCCGCTGGCACCTTTTTTGATGTAATTTTCCAGCCACAATCATCCGAGCTGTAACACGGTTATCTCTGCATGAAACTCGGGTCTCGGGGCGGGGAACCTGCAGGGTGTTGATCAACACAGCCACCTGCAGGAGCACCGCCTCAAATCAACCGTCAATGAACCACGGAAATTGTACGTTGAGGCCCTGACAGATTTATCCCGCAATGTAACAATGCAGTGATGACGCGGGGACCTGGAGCGCCGACCCGCGCTGAGGCTGCGGGAGAAGGGAGGGAGGGAAGGGGCCGCCGCGGGACCGGGGGAGAGGGCGGGCCGCCTGACAGGCCGGCAGGCCGGGTCCGAATGATGACAAGCAAATCCTGCCCCCAGGGTTGGTCTGCTTCATGAATGACCCTCCGTAGGATGTGAGTCTTGGTCAGGGAGCTCAGGCACGCATATACTCACGCACACACACACCACGCGCATGCGCTCGCACACACACACACACACACACACACACACACACACGCACACAGATCGCGCAAACAAACTCCGAAAACTCCACCTCAATCAGTTCTGGTCCTCGCCGTTCAAAACGTCACGCATCACAAACGCGATCAACTCCAGTAATTTGTACATCACAATCAGAAATTCATCAACCTTTCAAACCACAACGGACGACCCTGAACCACTAGCCCACATTTGACACGTCCAGCCAGCGCCGGTTCCAAATTCACTCGTACAGCAGCAGTCCACAGGTGCCCATCAACCGCAACTGCCCTCGTAAACAAACCAACCTCGGCCCTTCACTTCACACCTCGCGCGCCGCGCGCTCAGCCGAGACCCACAACCTGAGTCCAGGACCCATCGGTGCAATCCAATACAATCAAGTCCGGAGCCGATGGATTCTGGGGGAAGATGCCTCAAACACGTGATTTCACTTAAAGCCCGGAAGCTCCGCGCAAAACAACACGACTTGGCAGGTCTCCAGTCAAGAGATCAAACCCACATAACGTCCACCTTCCTTGTGACCTTCCAAGGCACCTGCGACATTAGAATTAGTCTCAGACCACAAAATAATACACAACAACGATTTTACCTGTAGAGCAGCATGACTTCCCGACAACACTAACTTTCTTGAAATTGCTGCTGCATTCAGGAAGTCGTGATGTTTCAAGAGACACCGCTGTTTCTTCGGACCACGCAACTCGCTGCCTTAATCTCAGCGGCTGTGAACAATCGGATTCGTGCAAGACAGCTTTTCAATCGCGACGAAGGAACTCGTTAGATACTCGTATCAAGTCTCCGTTTGAGTCACGATTCGGACAGTTCCGCAACAATAGTTCTCGATTCACCTTTTTGACATTCCCAACCCCCCGCCCTCTGTTCTGCAAAACAACCCCGAAGTTGACACACCAACTTGGCAAATCATTCATCAGAACCTCATGGTCAACTTCAGGACGGTTGAACCTGCCTGCTTCATAGCAACCACAATCCGTCTGTAACGACCACATAATCTTGGGAGCTACTGTTGTCATGTCGACGTCGAGGCCTTCACCTTGGCAACGCTGATCACTTGGTGACACGGCTCTTCCCCCTCATTCGTCCCTAATGCACGACAAACAAGACGCCGTTTGAAGTCCCGATTGCTTCTTTCAGACGCAGATTGGAGCGCGATCCGGCCGCGCCACATCACACGCTGCGTCCTCGCTCCGTCCCGCCCCGTTCACTCTGGATGCGTCACGCGTCGCGTGTCACCACAGCTCAGCGGGTGGTGTGTCGCCTCAGTCAGATTGTCAACTTTTTTGTTGTTTCTTTGTCAAATGTTTTGCCGGTCAATTCATTCGTGGAAATACTATTGGGAGAGACTGCAACAACCCTGGCCCCACCACTTGGTGTGGTGAATCTGGCCCCACCACTTGGTGTGGTGAATCTCGCCCCACCAGTTCGTTGAAGATTTCTCCCAACACAAATGACACAAACGAATGACAGTACCTCGCACTGGAAAAAAAGACCAACAAATTGATGTTCTGACTGAACGAAAAGATGTCACTGTGAAATGCGCAACATCAGAAGCTTGGTAGCTATGACAACTTTTCCGACGCCCCAGCCTGACGCATTCTGAAAACCCCAGCATCTGGGACTAAAATTAAGCTTCATTCACCGAGAAATCCACAAGAGACGAAAAGTCAGACAAAAGACCTCTTCAGACACATCGTGAGCATCCCGTCTCACCACGCATCCGCTTCTCCATCTCGAACAACTGCAGTTGCAACTCGCCTGAGGAAGCATTGCAGCCTGTTTCACACAGGATGCATCATAGTGGACTCTCTACCACAACACTGCAGAACACCGCACATGTAGAACTTGCAAGGCCAGAGAAGAAACAATTCCGCGTCCACGACAATGCGTTTTATGATGATGTCACCGCAATGTTACCAAGGTAACATGGCAACATAACAAGGGATCAAGGTTGAGGGCACTTAGTGGGAGGAACGCAATTGTTCCAATAAAGTGACAACGGGGCCGTCAAGATGTGAGCGGGTAAATGCTTTATGGCAGCCGAAATGGCCCTTTAGTGACGAGAAGCATCCGCTGCTGCCTCCACGTGTTTTTTGCTGCCTCCTCAATGCGTCCCGCAAAGCGCCGTGATTCCGGGGCTTTTACCAAGGCGACGCGGTGGTGCAGACGGAGGCGAGTGTCACACTGGGTGCGTCATCCCTCCATCGCGGTGCGTTGCAAACCAATGGGGGGGGGGGTAGATAACCAAGTCTGTACCTGAGAGCCAACGACAAGTGACCAAACGGAATCTGTGCCACCGATCTGGCAATTGGAGCACATTGGAAAAGCAGCGAACGAAACCTCCTTGTGAGCGACAAACAACACTCGTCGTGTGACACTCAAAATGTGTTGTTGGGTTTGAAACAGACCCACAGACAATGTTGAATCCGCTGTAGATTTGCGTCTGCATCAGCAGCAGAGAAGCGAGTCTGCGTGTGTCCCTGTGGTTCCGTCATCGCTTCGTGTTCCAGGAAATTTTATTCACTTTTGATGGCACCGGTGACACGGCTCTTGACGAGCATCCCCCGAGACGGCTGACCCGAGCCCGAACCCCTCCCGTCCCTGTCGCCGCATTCGCAGAGCCGCCCTCAATATGAGCATAAAGAATTCATATGTAATCGGCTACGAGCATGATAACTCCAGGGACGGACCCTGGAGCTGGTGTGGTGCGAGGGGCTTCAATCTGCCCTGATTGCCATGAAAATAATCACCCAAAAGTGCAGGAGTTGTTCAATCCTTTGTCCAGGGATCCAGGAGGATCCCCCTTGGAACCCTGCCCATGGTCCCTGGGTCTGGGAGAACATGCCCCTCGGAATTCTGAATCTGCAGGTCGGGGGGGACAAATGCCCCCCCCCCTGAAAAAAGAATTCTCCCTGCACTTGGATCCGCCCAACGAACTTCCGAAGCGGCAGAATCTCCATCATCTGTCACACGTGGCAATTTTCAACTTTTTCCATTATTGATTCGTGGCGTGTGGAACGAAGAGAAACGACGCTGGGCTCCGACATACACACACACACACACATCGGGTATCGATCTCCGCATTCAGTGCTCGGTTCGAATGTTTTGCTCCACGAGTCAGGGTTGAGCTGTGTGTTTTCAAAACATTCCATTCACGAGCCGACGAACGGAACACGATAAATCACCATCTGTTTTCGTGTCAACATCCCCACAGAACATCGCTCAAAAACACATGAAAAACGCCGAGGCCTGTTTCACACCAGTCGAGTCGTGGTTCCAGCTAACGCGCACTGCGTCACAGGTCGCGACTTCCGCAGGAACACGACGCACCCGATGTGCACACAAACGCGATCAGATGAACCCGTCACAACGGAATCGGGGGTGGGAGCCCGACGCACTAACTCACCACTGATATGCTCGGTACATTTCCCCAGCAACAGTGCGAGCTGTCAACTTCCACAGATGATGCAAAATTCATAGCAGGATGCAGCCAACTGGAGACACGCACAAACGCAACGTGCACCAGCCCAAGGTTTTACATGTTCACCAACCATGGTGTGCCAAACCATGCACAACTCTACTTGGGAAACACCATTTGTCGACCTCTCGTGTGACTCTCACTCAACCAATACATTTCCCTGCTGTGACAACGGGGAGGTAGAAATCTCTTGCATGCATCATCCATTTCTCTGTGTCTGTTCCCATGTTCCCACCGCATCTGAGCACGTGTCCTAGGGAACAAAAGCACGTGCCATGCGTTTCATTCGCCCATCTCACTGCGCACACGCGTGCGCATGCGGCGTGACGCCAGGGCTGCTGGTCACGTGACCCATTTCCTCATCACGTGACCCATTTCTTAGTCATGCGACCCGCCCATCACGACGCTACGTACCGGAGCAGAACGAGGAGCTTCATGAGATCGACGCGGTCCTCGTGCGCCACGTGGTCGGACGCTCCGAGCGACAGCGCCTCCATCACCTGCGCCGCCAGCCGCTCCTCGACGCCGTCCTCGCCGCCGCCGCCATGCCCCGGTGGCTGCTCCAGGGACGGCGCCGGGGGAGGCGGCGGCGGCGGCGGTGGTGAGGGCGGCGCCTTCCGTTCAAACAGGAACCGCGGCGGGGGCGGCGCCGTCTCCGACCCGTCACACGTCATCAGGGTCAGCCCGGGGTCGAGGTCACTCAGTATGACCTTTCTGTACTTGCGTCCATCCAGGCTGGGCTCGAAGTCGTCCTGCATGCAGGGACAGATGTCCTTCTGTCGACGCGACGATCCTGCGGCGCCGGCGCTGCTGTTGTCCGACGCCATTGACTCGTGTGGAGTGTCGAAAAACAACCTCAATCCACCCAAACTCGCGTCGTCACCAACAAGATTGAACCACTGAAGTGTTAAATCCTGCAGCAGCTTTTTGAAACCAGCTTGCCTGATGATGTTTTGAAAGGTATCATGCCCAGCAAGTTTTCCCTGCGATGAAAGAGCCAATTGACGTCGTTCAATCAATGAAGAACCTTGAATCTCTGCACAAACACAAACAGTCCACGTTTCCTGTGCAATCAGCAACCGCACAAAGCAAAAGTCAATGTCACTTCATTGAAATGCAGCCAAAACTGTCCAACTTTACCTTTTACTGTCCCAATTAACTCGAGTCCATTGTGCAAGGTCCTCTCCAGAATGGTTTATCTGTTCCGACGTCAATGCGATCGTTTTTCAGCCATGCATCGTTAAAATGCAGCGGGAGGCTGCTCAACAAGCGGCCGTGGCGTCTGTGTCGCGGTGTGCGCTCACCGCGTGATTCACACTGCGTGCGTCATCCGTCGTTGCGTTTCACGTCCAAGGGCCCGTTCATTTCTACCTTCCCGGCATGAGTCAGGACACCATTTTTGGGGGGGTTCCTGGTTTTTGCTGGGATGGCGGAAATGAACAAACCCTCTGCGTCCTGTGTTACTCAGTCAGCGCAGCGCCCGTTGACCTGTTCAAGACGCAACGCGTGACGCGGCTCTACTCGTATCCAGTGTGAGTCTGCCCCGCGCTCCAAGTCGTCGTCGGCTGGTAGGTAGTGATTGATCACGCCGTGGCTTCACTGACAACATGGAAATCGCATCTGCGCGGCGCTGCCTGCGCTGCGCGCGCAGCGGCGTCACACTTCACCAGCCGGCCGCGCTCCCAGGGGGGAGAAACACCACGCGCAGTCAAATCTCCACTGCTGACGTCAGCAAAAATCTCTGGACACAGGTTATCGCGTAGCCAGCCGCAGAACGTGCTGAATGAAGCGGGTTCAGTCATTCCCGATCACACGTCGGTGGGCGACACAGCTGATAATCCCCGGTGTCACGTGTCATCAGTCTCATCCAGGCCCAGCCGCTTCTATCACCACAGCAACAGCGACCAGCTTCACGGATGGTGAGCAGCAACCACACCACTCACTCCACAAAGTTCCACCCTCGTGGGATGCAGTGGATCCAGACAGAGTGAAGCAAGAACTGTCTCCTCCCCTTCCACAGCTGAAGGAATTTGCGGCCGGTGAGTGGACATTCAATGCACTGGTGGCCCCATCCACCCGATATCGTCGGGCTCAGGGGACCCGGACAGATCTGCAACCAGCGACGAACACCACAGCTCAGTCACATCGAGCTGCGTGGACGCAGCCATGTGGATCCAGAAAGCAAGAAATAAGAAAGATCTACTGCTTCTGCCACCCTCCCATTCGGCAAATCGCCAGAGCTCACGCGCACCCCACCATCAAGGGGTTGAGTGGTTCCAGACATGTGGTTCCTGACACAGTTCAGAGCCAAAGATCTCCTGCTTCTCTCTCACGTGACGACACACCACAGCTCAGTCCCTGTCACCTGGTCCCCGCTCCTCTCCGTGGTACAGCGCGGCAATGTTTCCGGCGCCTCGCCACCCGCTGACCATGCGCCGGGCCGCAGGAGCCCGAGGTCCATCTGCGCGCGTTACCTTCACGTGTGAACAGGTGAATGGACCAGCGAGCGAGCCGACCTGCCACAGCGTGAGTGAGTGAGTGAGAAGTGGGAGAAGCAGCTGTTCTCGCTCGATGCACAGATAGGCGGAGAGCGGGGGAAAGGTCTCCCAATGCGTCCCGCACACTGCCTTCGGGGATCGTGTCACTACGCTGTGCAAAATCCAACCCACATCCGCATGCCTCGGTACCCGTGAAACCCCAGCCGCAAAGACAAAACACTTGAAGGGTTCGTCAATTTCACCTTGGCTTCTCTGGACATCTTCAAGACGCGCACACGCGCACCTGGCACAAGAACCGCTTCTCAACTGCCCAATTTGACAAGAATCACAGCAGTTTCCACAGCGCACACCCACTCCGAACGCATCCCAAATTAAGCCATTCATACATTCTTCACGGCCACACACGTCTGGCCCGTCACCCACTGCAGGGATTCCGCATTCCACCATCTGTACACAAAACATGTCATGGCCTCCTCAGAAGGATCCGATTTCACGTTCCGCCATCAAACACGTCCTCGTCTTCCCCTCCATCCACAGCCTTTGACGCAGTACGGAGGACAAATATCAAAAGAACACGCAATCCTTCTGACGATGGGGGTAGATCCAGGGGCTCTGGCCCCTCCAACCAACCAAAGATTTTCTCGCGGTCTGTGGCGCAAAACTATGCCCCGCTCCTCTTCAGTCCCAAACTTATCAATCTTGACCCTCTTTTTCAAAGTTGACGTGACCTAAAGGGGCCGCCCCAATCCGGACTTCTGGATCCGGCCTTGTATGGCACGGGGGGGGACAGAAAACCAGTAATTTCACGTCAAAGCCTGGTGGAAGGTTTCCCATTTGGCAGCTTGGGGGAGGCTCGGGGCTGCGTTGCGCATGCTGATGCGTAGTGAACGCTGAACGCTGATCCGGAGTCTAATGAATGCGCTGGATAAACGAGCGACGCGGAGACGGGGAAACCAACAACACCAGCTGCGACGAGGCGGCTCATTAGGTACCGTATTCAGCCGCGTACATGTCGCACCCAGGGGCAACACGCTCCTCAACATTTGCCCTCATCTCTGGTGCTTGAGTCCCATTGAAAAAACGGTAATCTAGCGCCACCTCCCTCCCGAAAATGTTTCTCTTCTTTTCATGCCAAATCGGGGCGGGAGTGCAAAAAGGTGTCTCACATTCACGGGTGGATACGATATTTTATTGCCACAAGGTGCTACATGGACAACAGGCAACAGCGTCCGACTTCACCCGTTGGAGTCCCGCCGCGCCGACGTCACGTCAACTACGCCTGATGAAATGTCAAACGTCGGGTGGCGACGTCGCGGGGGCTTTGACGCGTGAAATTACATGCTGCGCTTCAACACCTTTCAACAAAAGCGGCTGTCGATGGTTCTCACACATGAAGCGTCACGCCTTGCGTCTCCATGCACGTCAACAATGCAAACCTCATGTCATGAAGTACCTTCGACCACCACACGGGGGCGTGGTAGGGCACTGCGGACGCGCAACAACCGCAACAGATTGATTGGACCCAACAACGTCACAAAAGGGCGAAATGATCGTGCGTGTTTCCATGTCAGGCACCGTCCTCAAATTGTGCTTTTCGGCTGTCTCAATTGCACCATTACCTCATGCAAAAAGCATTCTGCCAAAATGCATGTGCACCACAAAAGCCTGGGTGACTCCCAAGTGGCTGGTTCTCCCTGGATGACAAATAGGACAGACGGAAGATATCGAGATTTTCTGCGGCTCGACCCGCACCACGCAATAACGATGACGGGGTCGAGCCGGTCCGTACTCGAGAATGACTGATTTCGAGCACCGGGTCAACATGATCATTGCGACGCATAAACCCCACTCCAAATCCAACCGGACTTCTTTTTATTGCTGTTTGTCCACACAAATCAAGGGATTTGCAGGCAGATCTGATGCGAGTCTTATTTACAGTTTTGGCATTGTTCCTATCAAGAGAGAGAAAAAATAGTCCCGACTCTGCTTTGCAATTGATTCCGCGTGTCACGAGCAATTTGTCTTGCTCGCGCTCATAAACCTTGACGGGAATTCAGGTCTGTTTCACACTGTGTCCGTCCGCGTCCACTCAATGCACGCTGCGTCGCAAAGCGTTGCCAAGCGACGCAGCGTCCTTGTCTGCGCAAGGACGAAACGCATGCGCACCTGATGTGACCCGGGCCTGGCGAGGGCTCCGTGATGCTGCGGCCTCAATCTGACTTTTACTGCAGGGCAGGACACGGAAATGCCTCCCTCACCCACGCTGCGCCAAATCTGGACGCCGGAAACGCAGATTTTACCTTTCCAAGCTGCTGCAACACACCAACCGAGTGCAGCACTTGTCAGTGGTCGTCAACGAATGTCAGATCGTTGGGCTCATTTCAGACATCACAAAAATTGCAGTGAAAAGTTCAACGAAGTGACGAGTTTCAATTGTGACTCGATATTTTGTTTCCCTCTGACTAATCCAAGATGGTCTTCAAGACCCAGCCGAAAGGAACGTTGCCAAGACAATCAAGTGTCTGTGGCCAATTGCAGGTCAATCCCGAGTCGTGCCAAGAGTCTGATTGACTCACAAACCTCAAGTCTGGACGGACTGAGCGCCGTACTCCAAGTCGCGCAGCTGACAGTGAAATCCCCAGAAATGGTGGGACTTCCGACGCGCATCAAAAATGAAAATTGAAGTCGAAGTTTCTGAATCAATTCAATATCCTGTGCTGTACTTCACAAAACAATTTAAATTTGAAATGACAACCAATTTCCACAGTCACGACAATCGCTATATGAAGTTCTGGAGCACTCTGGGGAACAGCACCATCCCAACTGTCTTCTGAAATTTGGATTTTGAGGTGTTTTTTCACAGAAGAAAAGATGCCTTGCAAAGGACAGTCACTTCTGAAACAACCAAGGAGACGCATTCTTTGTGTTGCTTGGTGACCAATCCACCCCTTGAAGGCACGGACTTTATCGCACACTGGTTCCCATGGTGATCTCGCCCCGTTCCCATGGAGACTCTTCGTCTCGTCCCGGGCCGCCGACTCGGGCGAATCTGTGCGGAAACAGCCTGACGGACACTTCCCGAACCCGGCGGCAGACTACAGACGCAGAGGAAGCCTCCACAGCCATCTGCTTCTCCATTCCCTCAGAAATTCTTCTGGTGTTTCAAAGTGTTGCAGATTGTTTTGTGACCTTTTTCACCCTGTGCAGGTCGCACCCCAAGTCAACACGCACTCCTCTTTTGCCTCTGTTTTCTTGGAACCAAGATCCCATTGGCCGTGTTCCGTTTTCGCGTTGCGACCAACCCGAGTTTTCGAAGTGGCTAACTTCGCCCGTCTCCAGTTGCGAAGTCGCGCGACAGCCGGCAGCGAGCCGTACGCGCTGGACGTACCTTTCTTGGATTTCCGAGCCTACAAGAGCGTCAAAATACACGGGAGAAAGAACACGGCACATACACACACGCTTCAGGCACAACCGCCAGCGACACCCGGTCGCCCTCCCGCGTCTGACAGATCTCCTTCATCTCGAAAGACAAACCAAATCTGGAGACCTCTAAGCACACAAATGGCGCCTGAGATAAAACCCGCCGAAGAGAAGCCCCACAACGCTCCCCCGATCCATCAGTGACTTGCACGTGACCCTGTGAGCGGGGCTTCCTTCAGATTTCAGCCCAGCGTTTCTCAAACGCCGTTGCGTCTCCTCAGCGAAAAAGGACCACTCTCCCTGAACCACCGCGACGATGCATCCAGTGCGAACCCAGATCAAAAATACCTCCAGGGAGGTCGCGTGATTTGCTCAATTGTCACCCATTGAGATTCAACCAAATTCCTTCCTCGCGCAACTTGCTGCAACTAAACCAAGTTCGTTATGTGCATTTCTTTCATGGTGAAAGGGCTGTCCACAGAATCTTGTCCATGATGCCTCATGTGCTTTGTACCTGGTACCCGTTCGGGAACCAGGCGCAAATCACCAAAAAGAAAACGGGTCCGGGGTGCCCAAAGGGGCAGCCAACCCTAACCCAGGAAAATGAGCCACGAACGCCAGGGTTCTTCCCTTTTGGCGTGCGAGAAGGCTTGGAGTTTACCTCAACCCCTCCTGATGGGACCCTTCTTGGATCCGGCAGGGGGAGCTGCACACAATCTCTGACTCTGGCTGCACGGGTCTGTCTTTCTGTGCCACCGTTACACTGCCATTTCCAGATCAAACAGACTCGGCTCAAAAACTCCATTGTCACCCCGGATTCCAGGCAAACTGTGTGTAATGGACTCGCTTTCAGCACCAGGGATGTGTTTGACAATGCCAAACAGCATTGCCAATAAAAAATCTTTTGTGATTTCAAAGGGGCTTCCCCCACTTGTTTGACTGCAAGTCATAAATGTGCCATGCATACCGGCGAAGGTTGGGCCTGCCAGGAGACTCCAAATAAGCGTGTTAAGCGCGGGTGAGCGGTCAAAAGCAGATAGAGATGTACAGCTGCTGGAGGGAGACGTGGACCCGCCAGGAAACAAACGAGCCCGACGCGTCTTGGCGAGGAATACGAAATCCATGGCGCTGGAGCCGGACTGCCCCGGCACAGCACACCCGCCATACTGCAAATACCTGCCTTCTATTGTGCGAAGAGACAAATGTTCAGTTTGATTGCACTGCCAACAGCGTATTGGTTGTCAGGGTCGGCTGAGGTGGAACCGATGTCCAGAACTGAAAACTTGTCACACACACACACACACAAACACACACACACACACACACACACACACACACACACACACACACTCTTGAGAGTAAGTTTTGCTTCAAACCAAATAAATATAGACACAAATTCCTGTCGGCACAGGGTCCAGAACAACACAACACAGTCACGTCTTTGTCACACCACACACAAGTTTTGATCTGCAGTTGTAAGTCAGTGCAAAACGCAACCTCAAAGCAGCGCAGTATTTCCTCTCGTACACGGACGCAAACACGAGCGCCAGACGCACGCACACACGCACATCTGTCACACGCACACACCACGCAAACAAACGCAAACGCACACATACACACACCAAAAACACTGAAGGCGTTTCCATATTTAAACTATTGCTTGGCCTTCCATGCTGCATTGCAAAATTTAACACAATGCTGATGCAGGTTTTGCTGCAGAAAAACAGTTTCTTGAAGCAGCAAAAACAGGGACACCAAAGTCAAATGTGAATTTATTCCACAGCATCAAAATACGTTGACCTTGCAATCCCACACAGAAACGCCTTCAAACGAACGTGTCCACGCACGCACGCACACACGCACGCACACCTACCCGAGCAGCAGCATGAGCTTCATGACCTCGAGGCGTTCCTCGGCGTCCCCGGCGCCGGCGTCGCCCGCCGCGCCCGCCACCGCCAGCGCCTCCATCACGTGACCCATGAGACGCTCCTCCGGGTCCGAGCTGCGCTGCAGGCGGCGGTGCGGCGGCGGCGCCACCTGGTACAGGAACCGCGGCGGGTTGTCCGCGCCGTCAACACTCGCCATCGACGCGCCTCAGTCACGCACTCGGGCAAGAGTCAAGTTCTCCTCGCAGAAGCTTCAGTTTCTTCCAAACACGATGTTCAAGACTTCTCGGATCTGTCTCGTCCACGTTTCCTTGTAACGTGCTTGCAAAGTTTATTTGTTGCCCGTGGACAGAAATGACTGCTGGACGTTCAACGTGTTGTACAGCACGACTGAGTCGAAGCGTATCCTCGATACACAAACCACAACAACGGTTCAAAGTCTCTGACGAAGAGGAGCTTGTTCTGGTAAATTCCACACAACAAGATATTGATCAAATAATCCTCACAAAAAGCTGTCTGTTCCACCACCATCAGAACACAGAGGTCGTGTGAAAAACACCTTTGGTTTTCCTTTGTCGGTGTTGAACCAGCTGCCGTCCAGGTTTCGCTGCAAGGTGCGTGTATCAACACATCACGTCACAACATCATGTACTTGTTGTCTCCCTGACGTACTCGCCCCTTGGGGACTCATCCTACTTTAGCCTGATGAACGTTTTTCTCCGGTCCAGTGCAAATCCTTCAATGCTCCTTCTCTCAGCACCACGCTGCTGTACGAGTCCTTCGCTTCTTCCTCAGCTGCGGCCACCCACGAGAACCGGTCACTTGAATTTCAGGTCAATGCAATGTTTCAAGCTGCAAACCAAACGCTTCACGGTATTCACGCGACGTCAAAGCCAGTTTGTCCAAACAGAGTGCGTCACTGTTGATTTGCCTCGGTCCCTGGATGCACCTGGGTAGATAGTCCGTTGTCAAGGTCGGGTTCACACAGAATGCACCTGCTGTGTCCAAGCACAAGTCAATGGGCGCGTCGTCACTCGCGACACAACGTCCGTTAACTTGCGCAGAGATACATGGGACGCCGCATCCTGTGTGCACCAGACCTCACTCACCAACTCAACTCCACGTCAGTCACTCCGCTCCGGCGCTGCAAGGTCGACTGTGACGAACGCAACGCGACTCTCCTGTCATGTATAGAGTTCGCAGTTCGCAAACAGCTTTTTCCACCTGCTTCCGACTTTCATTTTCATATCCACAGACCCATCTCTGTGTGATGCGTATCACTGCGTGTGGAGCAGAGACGAACGCTACGCAGGCCGCGGCGGCGGAGTCGGCTCTGCCTCCGAAGTGCTCACCTCATCACCGTAATGGATGCAAATTGACTCTTCCCAGTTTCAACTGTGCAAATCCACCCGAGTGAGTAGCACAATCTATTATCGCTCAGATAAGCGTGCACCGGATGTTTGCTGGTGGCGTGTTTGTAGAGATCCAATCCACAAGATTTTCAGTTCATTTGCAGGCACCAGTTGATCTGAGTTGACCGTTTCTCTGCCACAACGTCCAATCCGCTTTTGCTCCCTTGATGCAAACCACACTGCACGAGGTCTGGGTCACTCTGGATAGGTCCTACGGTGCCTCCCTGTGCAAGTCGGGTCACCAATTCCTGTGTTACCCGACCTCCACAGGGACGCGACACACGAATCCAGTGTCACACAACCATCGGGAGGAAGGGCTCACCCGCCGAACTCCAGGCATTGTCTAATTAACCTGTCTCTACCAAACTGGAGTCTGTGACATTTTGCTGACGGCCCTGTACACAGACTGGAGAAGGAAGAGAGGCCTGCTCCCATTAGCCAATCTTACCCTGCGCGTCCCACTACTCCTGGCCTTTGTGAAACATAACATGTCATCCCGGTCTGGCCATGTCAGGCTGAAACCAGGAGACACGTGGTGTCTGGCCATATCAGGTCCAACCTGAAATGGCCAGGCACCCACGTCTGGGTTGGCCCAAGGCTCCTCCTGATGCACCTGATCACATGGTGCCCGTGCGCATGTCCGTGTCCGCAGCTTCCGGTGCAGATCCACGCATGCGGTGTGGACACGTGCAACGGACGCGGGACGCAGTGAAATCCAGGGGTGAATGACACAGCGCCTCACCCCCCTCAACACGTGTGGTCCTCAGGCCTGTTCAATTACCATCCCATTTCAACCAGATGCTGGCTGATATCCTTGCTTTGGAATCTTGCGGCAATTCTTCAGTTCCACGTGTCAGCGCATCTCCGCGCGCGGCTGAACGCGTGAGGAAGACGTGTGTCAGCCGAAATCCCCGGGACGCTGATGACGTCACGACGGCCACACGGCACGCCTGATTGATTGATTTGATAGATCTGCGCTTGTTGTGTTCAAAAGCGGGAGGGATTCCTTCCTTCCCCGTCTCGGAAGCCCATTATGGAAGGGATCTCTTTCGGAGATAACTCTGCCTCGGTGAGATTTCTTCAGCGGAGCGTTCCACAGCGGAACGTCGTAGATCTCTCTGCGGCTGCTTTGTTCCGCCCAACACGAGTCTGAGAACACAATCCTGTCTCTGTGAACTCCTGGTGACAGCAGTGCAAAGCATTCACCAGAAAAGCCCCAAACCAGCTAGCTGAACCAGACCTGAGGTTCAGAAGTCAACAGAAACCAGCAAGTTGGGCTGAACCCATGAGGTCCAGAGGACCACATCTCCAGTACTGCACCAATGAGGTGAAGGGGACCACACCTGCAGCGCCGAATCTCTCTGATGAACCATTTTGAACGTAAACCACTCGGGACTCGAACAATGGAAATCCAAATGCTGATTCATGAACAATATCATCAAATTTTCAGCACTTACTTCCCCTCAATTGAGATATTTTTGCCTTGTAGTAATCCAGTGAACACAGAGCGTTAATCCCCAGTGATGAAGAGGAGAAACTCTCCCCGCTTCGCCATTACGTTCCACTTGCTCCAATGAATGGCAAACAGAGGCTCTGGCCTTGTTTGGTTCGGTTAATCCTGAGCAGCTGGAGGCCTCCCTCAGTGCGTCCCTCCCTCCCGCTGCGCTCTCACAACTGGACGGTCGGTACATCGCTGTCGTGATGAGGCGCGTCTCCGTCTCCGTCTGCGTCTTCGGTTCGTCTGGGCTGCGTTCGATCCACACACTCGCGTCTGGTATATTTGCACAAAAGACTCCCCGTGAGTGGGCAGGGAACCATGTGAGCACACCTCAAAATTTCGCACTCTTCCACCAAGTGGTTTGATTCCACCTTGAGTACCAAACCAAATGGACTCAATGCCCCACATAACGAGTCAGGTTGTTCGCCCAGTGCGACCAACCAAAGCAATGAAGGCTTTCGTGCGTTGAAATTTAGCACAGCGCAACAAGAGTGAACAGCACAAACTCACCGTTGTGTGAGCAGAAACCAACCTGCAGTGATCAGAGCTGTGGTTCGTTGGTTCGTGCTGCCCTCGAATCCGAACAAAATGCAGAGAGTATGATCCACAACGTACCAGACCCAAGACACTTGGCCAATTGAGCTTCAGTCCAGAATAAACTGCATAGTAGTTTGGAAGCAGTCCGCTGTGTGTGTGTGTGTGTGTGTGTGTGTGTGTGTGTGTGTGTGTGACATCTGTGAACTTCCCACGGTCTAAACGGTGTTGCTCTTCAGTGAGAACCACCGCGTGTATTTGAGAGCGTCGCGGGAAATAGCCTCCAGCCCCTCGGTGTGTTACGGTAATTACATGCAAAAAGTCCTCGCTGCTTCAATCCTGTTCACACTGCACGCGTCATGCGTTGTGTCTTTCGTCCGTCAGGGGGATGCGTCGTACCTGAGTAGACGCAGCGCCCATTGACCAGCCGAGGGACGCAAAGTGTGACGCATTCAGCATGAACCCTACGCACCCCACTTGGTAGCGACACTTTACGCAACTGGCATGAGCTTTCCCTTGGTAGTGACGCAAAGCATGACGAATCCAGTGTGATCCCTCCTTCGTTGTGACACAATGCGTGATGCACCCACTGTGAACCCTCCCTGCTGGCGACACAACGCGTGACGCGTCCAGCGTGAACCCGGCCGGCAGCCCCCGACGCTCGCTCGCTCCAACCACCCAAGATCTACGTGCGAAGCGCCTCATGTTCATTGTCCAAATGGTTCACGCCTTTAATTCCCCGTAATTCCCTGCAACTCGATTAAGCGGGTTTGCTCTTCGCTGCATCACCGTGCACAGAATTCCCCATGCCTTGCGATACGAGGCCAGACTCCCTCAAGATGTCTGTGCATTGGCACGCAAATTCACCTGCAACCAAGTTCTCTCAAAGGACTTGTGCACTGACTCAATTGGTGAAACTTCTTGCACTGCAACGCAACAATCTTCACAGCATGGCTTTCTGTGGTTTCCCACTTCGTGACAAAAACGCAGAGAGAAAAACAAGCGAACGAAGCCAAATCCACACCAACAGGCTTCTCTCGTTTCTCCGTCGCCCTTCCACGAAACCAATTATCCAGTCGCTTCAAAGTTGCTTTTTTCTCTCCCTTTCTTTCCCCGTGGCTCACGAAGCCCGAAGCCGGCGGTGACGGTAGCGCCGCAGTGAGGCCCGGGCAAAGTGCCGCGTCCCTGCTGTTGACAGAGGCTGCGCGGGCGGCTGTATCAGAGTGTCAGACGACTCCGTGATGCCTGCTTCACACCGGGTGGATCACGCGTCGCGTGGCGTCAATGCATAAGTTTGTGGGAGCGACCCAGTGCCCAATGGCAAGTTTTGTGACAGCAGGTCGCAGAGCGTAGAAAACTGACATGAGCGTGGAAAACCCAATGCAGAACAAACCAATTTTTTGCGCTCTACGCACTGCACGCTGCAATGTGCGGCTCCACATGAACCTCCCTTTGACTTATGCAGCGACGCAACGCACGGCGCATCCAGTGTGAAACGACCCGGAACACTGCGCGTCTATGAGGAAGAGTCAGTCCATACCGAGTCAGAGATCCGAGGCCTCCTTCCTGCCTCCATCCATTATTCATCGACATCTATCGAGCCCGAAATTCCCCCGGCGAAACCGTCGAATCGGATTATGGCTTCAATCACAGTTGCGTCCGCGCGACAAGGTGCACGTTCAGATGCGCGGTGAAGATGCGCGTGGAAAATGCGCACTGAAGATGCGCAGTCCAGATGCGCGTTGGCATGCGCCTTGATGATGCGCCGTGACCTGCGTTGTGACATGCGCCGTCAGCTGCGCCGTGTGATGCGCAGACACGATGCGCAATCAACATGCGCGCGGACGCGAACTGATCTCACAACGTCCACCCACACAACTCGCAGTGACCCGAATGTCAACGCGAACCTTCACCCAGCTCCAGCGCGCACACACGACGGGGCGGCAGGTGTGGTCCTCTTGGCCCCGCTGCTGAAGCTGCTTGTCGATTCTGCGAGTCCTGACAGTGGTTCCTCATTCTTGGCTGGTCCCCACCAATTGAAGCTGACACCCGCCAGAAGAGAAATCACGAATCCGCTTTTCCGCGGTTCCTCGATTCAGCCTCACAGCCAAAGCCTCGCAACCACAATCAGGAACTGTGCGTTTTGTTTTCCACGGCAACTTTCCATCCAGAACGCCGAAAAAAACTTCGAATTCTTCATGCAAACAAAGAAGCTGAGAGGAGAGTTTGAAAGGACAAAAAACGCACCCCTATGAAATAAGAACACCACCAGGTGGCTTTCTGGGTCCCCCGACACGACTGTGACCACGTGATTAGCTCTGGCTCGACTCACACCATACCAAAGCCTGTCGCACACCCGTGTGTCCCTGCACAGGTCAAAGAGACCTGTGGGACCAGGACGACGCAGCGCCTGTCTCAAATCTTCACAGACGCACCGCGTGACGCACCAGTGAGCACCGGGCCTCACCAGCAGCATTTCCCTATTTGTGTGTCGCGTGCTCCTCTTGCATCTCGCCTCCCCATTATCTCCGTTTGACAGCTTTTAACCTCCGCAGTTGATATTCTCTCCGCCTTCGCTCTCTGCACGGGCTCCAACATGAAAGGTACATTACGGAACCGAAGGAACCTTTCTCCGTACATTCGCTCCGCTTTTGTGCGGCTTCGTTTTCACACAGTCGGAACCACTCTCAGTCATAAAACCCGACTCTCGACGTTTTTGGCTCAAAGCGAGGGAAGCGCGGCGTTTCATCCGTCTCTGCACTAAATCTGGGGCACAGAACACGTTCAATATCGTCTTGCATTCGGCGGTGCGAGGACGATGCGTCGGTGCGCCAAATCGAACACGGCCCAACAAACTCTGGATCAACGCACTGAACAACGAAATCCAGCACCCCACGGCAGCCACACACACAGACGCCTCAAAAGGTCGCGACGATATCACCGCTCTGCTGTTGAGACGTTCGCCCTTTTTTTACCACAGGAAATTTCCTTCGTGACACACTCAGCTGGAAAACTTCGGTGTCGCAATTCTCAAAAAGCGATCAATTTCGGGAGATTTTCAAATGTCAGCGCCGTGTGATGCAGAGGGCTGATCCGGCGGGGAGCAGGATTACCTTGGAATCCACCATCCCTCTCCTCCATGCAGCCTTCTCCGCACAACAAAGGCCTTCGCTCTGGGTGGCTTCCTTGTTCGGAGGTTCACACTGTGTGTCCAGCTGTGCGTCCACACGAGGAAACGAGCGCTGCGTCGCACGAAACAACACAAGGCCAATTTGTTTTGCGCAGAGACGCAGTACGGGCCCCTCTGATGTTGAACCTTCCAGTCCCAAAACGTTTCACATTGGGTGCATCCCTGCAGAAGTTAATAGGCGCCTTCAAAGCAACAATGGACTGGTGTGCCCCTGGTCTGAAGCAGTGACCACCAGCCCAGCGGCGCCAACTCTCTCCACCACCAGCCGCGGGCCCTGTGGACGCACAGGTGGCCAACTCGAGATAAAACAACCTGCGTGACAAGGAAGTATTCACGGGAGACCAGCGACTGAAAAGGTTTCAACCACGTCCAATTTACAGCGGGAAAGTGGTGCAAATTGCAGGAAAAAGAACCCGACATGACACGACACCAGAGGCAGAAAAACCGCCTCCACTACCGTGGAAATTTCTTCGCGCAGCTTCAAATTGAACCCGCAGACGAGGCTCCGCAGGTTCTACTGCACACGCGACGTGGCTCGTCTCCGCCATACATCAGCGCAGATAGACAGCCTCTCATAAACGAGCTGTGCCCGGAATCTGACGCCAAATCCACGTGCATTATGCCCCTCCGATTCCGCTGTAAATTCTCCGCGTTGTCAGCGAGATGTGATTATTTCCCACGTCAATCGAGAAGAGGGTTTGAGAATAACGAGCCAATTGATGCCAACGTTACAGAAGATGGGTCCTGGGTAACGGTCAGTTTGGCAACAGACCATGAGATTGACATCGTATTCCAGGAATTTTCAGCTGGACACTTCCCTTCACATCACAAGGAAACTTGGCATACAAACGCTTTAGACAGCGCGTACTTTGGCTTTGTGTTTTTGCATTGAGGAGCACTCGCCAGAACATGAAACTGTTTGTACCTTGGTCACACACAGCGAGCGACCCTCGGTCTGAAACTCCTCGTCCCCCCCCCACCACCACCACCACCGTGAGCGATAAATCGCATTTGTCCCACGCGCAGGTGCAGAGGTGAACACGACACTCAGCCTGTCCAGTCCATCCAGTGGGAGATTTTGTTTATGATTGTCACAGCATGGGCTGCTGTTGTGGTAGACTTACAATTTTCAGCTGAAGACAATGCAACGTGGACCCAAAACGCCTATGTCTGGGGGATGGGATCATTTCAAGCTGCTGCCTTGCGTCGCAACAATGGCAATCACGATTCGCCGGGTCCTGTGGCACCGATTGTTCTCCGAGTGGGCGAAAATAGGGAATCAGCTGATTGCGCCCCACGGCGTCAGTGCAATCAAGACAGCCAACCTCCCGGGTGCCTCGTGTTTCCATTCAACGTCACCATGAACACCTCCAGCCGACACAAACCAGATCAACACTGGGTGCGTCACGCGTTACACCTCAGCATAAATTGACGGGAGGTGTGATGTTGAACCGTTGCTGCACACAAGGACTTCACGCATGGGCCATACGAGGGAAGTCCGCAAAGTCCGGTTTGTCGTCCGATAACTCCGATTCCTTTTGAGGCAAATTTGTCAAACTTGTTCCACTGTCTCTTGGGTCACTTGACCTCATCTGAACCATGTTGCCGATCCTCACGATCACTGTCTGCTGATCCTCTGACCTATTTCCGATCACCACTCTGAATTTGTCTGCGATTCAATGTGGTTGCCTGTTCCTGCAATGGTTTCTGGTTGGTACTGTTTGACTTTTAGCCTTGTTTCTTTGGTTCTGAGTTTGTTTTTGTGCACGAGCATGGGTGACATGGAGGAGCAGCACACAATTGTCAAATTCCTGAGTAAATCTGGCCACACCCCAATGCAATGTTGGAGGCAAATGCGGGAAGTCTACAACGACAGAACAATGACTCCCAAGACTGTCAGGGTGTGGTCCAAGAAATTTGCAAATGGTGAAGTGTCCGTCAAGGACAAAGCCAGAAGTGGTCGACCTCGAAGTGCCCATACTCAAGCCAACATTGACAGTGTGAGACAAGTGATTCAAGCTGACAGGAGAGCTTCCATCTCAGACATTTGTGAGGACACCAACCTCAAAAGGACAACAGTGCATACCATCGTGAAAAAAGACCTTCATTTCTCAAAGTTGGCACCCAAGTTTGTTCCGAGATTACTCACTGATGAGCAGAAACATTTCAGAATGAGGATGTGTGAACTCAACTTGCAATCATTGCGTGATGACAACCAGTTTTTGGACAAAATCGTCACTGGGGACGAAAGCTGGGTAAGCATCTTTGAACTGGAACTGAAGCACAACTCAAGGGAGTGGCTGCCAAAGGGGACAAAGAACTGACCTCTGAAAGCAATCAAGAACAGGTCTGTGAAGAAAGCAATGGTCACTGTGTTCTTCGACGTGCAAGGTGTGGTTTTCTCCGAGTTTTTACCCCCCAGAGAAACAGTCAATGCGGATTACTACTGTCAAATACTCAGGAGATTGAAGGAGAACATTTGCAGAAAGAGACCTCATCTTTGGCAACTGACCCCAGACGGAGAAAGAACCTTCTTCTTGCATCAAGACAACGCTCCCCCCCACACGGCAGCAGTGTCCATTGCCCTCATTGGATCTTCATCAATTAACCTTGTGCCACACCCACCTTACTCCCCCGATTTAGCCCCGTGCGATTTTTTTTTATTCCCCTGCTTGAAGAACATGACCAGAGGCCACAGATTCAGAAATGTCCAAGACATGAAGGTTGCTGTGAACAGGAATCTCAGGAACATTGACCCTCAGGACTACCGAGATGCTCTCATGACCTTACCGGCAAGATGGATGAAATGCATCAAAGCAGAAGGCTCATACTTCGAGGGACAGCACTTGGAGATTGACCCGTTGGCTGATCATGGACTGGAGCTAGTCCAAAGTGACACAGAAGATGAAGACTGAACTTTGAAATATGTTTGTTTACACTTGAGCGCAGCGCGCCACAACCATTGCCATGTTTGCATGCCAGTTACTTGTTCATTTGTCCTTTTGGACCGCATTTTCCTCTTTGAAATTGTTCTTATGTTAGTTTTTTACTTGCAATAAAAATTGCAGCATGATGGCACATTCGGTTCAGGACTTATTGGACGACGAACCGGACTTTGCGGACTTCCCTCGTACGTAGTGAACCAGGCCAGGGTCAACTGAAGTACCAGCGAATCTGTCTGGAAAACAACAGTCTTTGAGCGAATCGGGAACCACTGCCACTTCTACAGATGTTGCTGTGTTGAACTGACTGAGAATCGAATTGACCAGAGTGTTTTCATTTTGTGTTGTTCCGAAGCAACGTTCTCGTCAACCGTCAACCACACGAATGTTAGAATTCACACGTTCTCCATTTAGTGTGTGTGACTTCAGTCCACAATTCGAATTTCACTGGACTTTTGGATTCAATCGGGGCTCCAGTTCGGTGGTACACGTCCCCAAGCGCTCAATGCAGACCACGGACACCACCACGAACACCTCCACAAGAAAAACACGTTTTCCCCTCGGGACCAAACCCATTCAACGCACCACAAAAAAGACCCAGACAGAATCTACTTCTCCGCAGAGGAGATTTATCTCCCCCAAAGAAAACCATTGTCCCCGCCGCTCCTCCAGCTGTTACAATTGGCTCTTGTCGCCCAATTAGGACTGAGCGTGACGCGACGCACGAAGCCTCTTCATTAGGACGGGGTCCGAGCGGCAGAGGCGAGTCGCCGCCGCCGCCGCCGCCGCTGCTGAGGGGAACAGGGCGACGACAGCTGCGGAGGAATTCGCCTCCCAAAACGCCGCGTCACGCAATGTGCCAAGAAGCGGAGGGTTATTTTCTGCAGTGGATCCAGGATTGATGTTGGGAGGGGACAAAGCACAAATTCATTAGGGGGGGCTCTTTTTTTCTCTGGGGTTGGGGGCGCAGGCTCCTTCTGGATCGGCTGGACGTTCTGCACTTTACACAGCTCGGCAACTCGCGAGGATATTAGCTTGGGAGAATCACCACTGATAAGCCACAATAAAAATCGTGATCAACGAAGGAAAACTTCCACTGAGATACAACATATGATTGCTCGGTGTGTGAGCGAAAGGGATGAAATTTCTGTGTTTGCGATGGCAGATCTGTTTTGCCTTCAGTGACGATGAGTCATAAATACGGACATCAAAGCTCACAACGTTGCAGTTTTTTCCGCCCGTCAGAACTTTTGCAACGTCCATATCAAATCCATGACGAACCAAATCTGCACCTGTTGTGTCAGTGGTAGCAAGTCCCGTCTTGGCACCAAATCACTGCCCCCAGGAGACAAGAGACTCGCTTCGTACTCTCCCTGGGGACAGACCACTCACAACGTCCTGCAGGCAATCACGCATGTACCGGACCTTCACACAAGGCGCCTCATTCACGAGTTGTGAGGGAGGGAGAAAGGAAGTCCCTGGAGCTCATCACACACACACACACACACACACACACACACACACACACACACACACACACACACACACTGCGTGGGTGACATTTCCACTACTTTTGTCACAGGCTCAACAGGTTCTGTGACCGTTGTTCTGTGAAGCTGTGTCGTCTTCAATGTCTCGACGAAACTGAGAAACAAAGGTCCCTTCAATTTCCTGACGCAACAAGTGCAAACAATCTCCTCCACACAGGTCCCTTTGAGGCAGGCTCTGAATGGTGAATCCACGTGTCCACACCAGACTGACCACGTGTCTCATGAATTGTGAAAATACGTGTCTTTTTTCATGCAATAAAGATCACACGGTTGATGATTCTTGTTTGAGTTGTTCTTCATCTTCCACACAGCTGGAAATACGCTGAAAAGGGGGATGTTTTTTGCCTCAAAACAGTACGGAATATGTACCAGTATCTGATATTTCTTCTGAGACAATGCTTTCCATTCTCCCCTGAGTTGAGTAAAGAATCCTAAGGTGAACACAAAGACGACCAGGGGAAACAAAGTACAGCAATGGCGGACTACGTACAATGAAGCGTCAACAAAAACATTTTGTGAGAAGTGTAAAAATGCCACTACAACATCTGCACAGCTTCATTCTTCTGCTGTGGTGGTTCGCACCACCAGCGGCGAGCATGCCTCAGTCAACACCGTATTCGTGAGTGGTGTCCCCGTGTCCCAAGCTTCCTGCACTATAAGTGGGGCCCAGTGTGACCAACATACTTGGTTCGTGCAGTGAGAACTCTCGAACACGCCCACGGACGCGGTGTGGCCCAGAGTGAAGCCTCCCGTCAAACATCGCGGAACCAACCACGATAGCATTATTCTTGCCAATGAAACCAAAGAGCGAACAAAGCACAAAGCGCAAAATTCCGAAGCTACAACACACCATGCCCTCCGGTGTGCAGCCACGTGGGCTACAAGCCAATAGGTGGCACACTGTAAATCGACTCAGCACACCCATTGGCGTGTTCCTTGTGAAACAGACCTCAAAGGGTTCTGCATCACACAATGGAAACCTCTGCACAGAGACAAGAAAAGAAAAGACTTCCACCTCCGAAGCAACCAAGCCATCCCATCGCCTTCATGACCCACCATGAAGAAGATGCCGAGAGAGTAAAATCCAAGTAAAGGACATGCCTTAATGCCATGACAACACAGACTACGGTTTTCTGCTGACGTCAGCAGTCCCAGCAGTACCAGCATGCAACGCGACTGACCTGAAGGTGATGTCTCCGGCGCAGGACTCTGTGGAGGAGCGGGCGAGGGACATGTCGCTCCCGCTGTCGCTGCCGCCCGGTCTGCGGGGCGAGAAAAGACGTGCGCTGAACGAGGTCAACAAGGTCAACGGGTGCAGAAGCTCGGAACCTGTCGCGGACAGATTGAACGCCGCTTTCCCTGCACGGGAGATGGATTTGGGCCGAGACATACAGACAACCCCATCAACCAACCAAACTGAACCTGTCGGAATCCGCTACAGTTGTTGGACCCCAGAAACAGTCACGGCCATGGTCCACCAGATCTGTTCACGACCATGTCACCGCTTGTGCTTCCGGTGCCACCAAGCTGCATGAACCCTTGAGCACGCAAAGAGCACCAGTCGAAAACCACATGGTGAACCACGTGTCTGTGTCCACGACGCAATGGTTCGCTTCTGAACACAGTTACCGCAGGGTACCTGAAAACTTGTTTCCATTTACGGCAATCAGTGGAGCAGCTTCAGCAGCAGCGACCTCTGCAGTGAATTCGCAGCTTCCACTCATTCACAACGTCCCCATTCACAAAGCTTCCTGAACCACACAAGACGTCCATTCAATCCACACAAATTTCCACGCGTCTCCCTCCGCATTCAAATCACAGCCACCCGGCTCGGTGCCGCTATTCTGAAGGGAACACTCGGCGCTCAGGCTCTTCCCATCAAACCCTCCTGAATAGCAGCTCATAAAACGGAGGGACGGATCTTCAATTGCGTCCGCGGCGCAATTTCGTGACGCCTGATCAGCGACGGCGAAGAAGGGACGGATCCCTCGGCCTGTTTCACAACGGATACGTGACGCACTGCGCCCTGAGCACACACCTCCATGGACATTCCACGTTCAGCGGATCACACATTGCTGACGCGACTCCTTTTTTGACGTCACAAGGTTTGACGTCAAGAATAGCCACGATCATTTTTATGCCCACCACTTGGTTCTGTGCAAGAAATTGCCGTCGACAGCAAAATTTTGACGTTGACGTCAACTTTCATGACGTCGACGACGCCAATGTGAAAGCCCCTATCAGCTCAACGACTCATCCCGGACGCAACGCCTGACGCACCCAACGTGAATCAGGCCTCAATGACCACAAAGCGAATTCTGCCAAAGGAATCATTGGCTGCGCAGCACTTGCCTCACGATTCCCCGAGGAACGAGCCACGCTGCATTCACATTCCCAATTCGCGTGCTCTGGAGCCATTACGCCTGGGCACGAGGACTCGCCCCGCTTCTTCTGAGGGAGCCGGCTCAGTGTCGTCGTAAAGCACGCCGCCGCTTCAAGGCAACTCGCGTTACATAACAAACACGAGGGGCTCAGCTGCGGAGGCGCGGCATCAGTTCCGCCGTATTGCGGGGCGAGGTCTGCACTGAGCCGAATCAGAAAACGGCCGAGAGTGGGTGCGACGGAAAACGCGTTATTTCTGGTCTTGAGGCACGTAACTTGGTGGAAAGAATCTCACGAAGGACTAAAGTCTGAGAGAACGTGACTTGTGTTCCTTGAAACAGCGTACCGCTGCGACTTTACGACACGCACGCACACGCACGCACGTCACCCCCGAGAGAAACACACACGGTGACAGTTGCACGATCACGTTCTCACAGATGTCCCTGGAAGTTCTAATCCTGAGACCTGGGGCAGAATCATGCACCTTCTGTTCACACATGGATGCGCCAAAGCTCCTGTGTTCTGCTGGGCCTTGCTTGACTCGCAGCCCAAACATGCTTTCAGTGCAACACTCATTCTCAGCTCCTGTTGGATTCTGCCACACAAGATTCCTATGAACAAGACACTCTCTTCCTTCCGCAGGAAAATCAAGAAGGAATTTGGATTATTGAAAAACAGCCTTCATTGAAATTTTCCCGAGACAATAGCGGGAGAGACAAAGCAATCTGCCGCTCAGCTGAACACACATACATCACAAGGTCTCGCTCTTGCCCCGCTAAGACCTGATCATGCGGGATGCGCCACGCGTTGAGTCCCTGTCCACGTCAATGTGCGCTGCGGCTCCATGCTGACGTCGTACCAATTGACTTGGTACAGGGATGCGTTGCATGACGCATGCAGTGTGAACCCGGTACCAGGTAGTCTCCTGTCATCCAAACGGTAATTTACGTTGCAGGGTGAGCCTTTCATCTCACAACTCTCCGCATGAAAAACTCCCGGTTCCGTGACAAAGGAACCAAACAGATTGTTCCGTCTCCGAACCTCTCCCCCTGTCTCCCCGTCGCCATCTCCATATACAGTGGTGGATGAAATGGGGCCGAACACGTTTGATCCGGATGTGTGTACACACACGGCTCTTTTCAACGTGACAGTTGGTTCGTTTTATCACTCGGAGCCTCAGTTGTTGCTGTCCCTGCGGCAATGTTGGAGGCAGATGGAAATTAATTGGCGCAATTCGTGAAATGAGTCTGCGAAATGAATCTGCGCTCATAACACGCACCACGCGCAGGGAGAGAAGGGACGGAGAGAGCCAGACAGACAGCAACGCACACACCTGCACACAGACACATACACACAGAGAGTCACTGACTGCCAAACAGACTGATCAAATAACGTACACCACACACACACACACACACACACACACACACACACAAACACACACACATCGGGGAGGGAGCCAAAGAAGAAAGACAGGGATAAAGGAAAGAGCAATGGAGGGAGCCAAGCAAGAGACAGGCAGGGGCAGCGCCAGCAGCAGACAAAATTGCAAGACCGGGGCAGAGAGAGAGAGAGAGAGAGAGAGAGAGAGAGAGAGAGAGAGAGAGAGAGAGAGAGAGAGAGAGAGAGAGAGAGAGAGAGCGAGAGAGAGAGAGAGAGAGAGAGAGAGAGAGAGAGAGAGAGAGAGAGAGGGAGAGAGTGACCGGGGCAGAAAGGCGAGAGGGACACGCACAGACACTCACACAGTGTGAACAAACATGGCACCATCGATAGTCAATCATTGT
>JAAUXT010115907.1_pt1 | contig 37692 bp, 40 predicted proteins | sample 7278171 | NCBI WGS metagenome assembly JAAUXT01 (sample SAMN14350112, study PRJNA611818) | marine sediment metagenome | isolation source: surface marine sediment (1.8m) | place: French Polynesia: Moorea | collected 2018-08 | reverse complement strand
TTTTTTATTTCCTTCCAAGTAAGAAAATGAGGGATCCCTCAACAGCTGCCATGACCTAAAAAATGAATCACATGACCGGGGTCATGACCCAACCCAAAAAATGAAGCCTCTTGCCTCTGATTGGAGCACAGGATCGGGAACGTTCTCAACCTCAAATCGCTGTTTACACACGAAGGTCAAGGCCGCCGCAGAAGCCTCAACTCCATATTCCCTTTTGGCTTTTCCCTGTTCTTCAAACGTCGACATCAGCAACTGGTACTTTCTTTCAACCGTTGACAAAAAAAAGAGAATTTAAGAGCTGATCACCTGACGTATGAAGTGGATTTGTGGGGATTGAAACAATTCATGCTTAGAGACTATCTATGAGTGGTGCCCTCTGCGAATCAGTTGATTGGTGTTTCCGGCTCTGGTCTGTAGATACAGATTCTTGTTGTTCTGGGAAGTTCTGCAGCACAGTATTATCTGCAGAAGTAAGTGACAACACAAAAGTTTCTACAGAAAGCAACGATTTTGTTTTGCACACAATGCATGATTTCTATGAACCTCAACTTGTGGGCGATAAATGGGTTGTTTTGGAATGAATCGGAAAGTGAGTCAGTGGACAAAGCACTCTCATGAGTGTGGAGTCGTGCGCAAATGCTGTGTTGTCAGACGTGTCATTTGTGTACGTCAATGCGCTTGGCCCGCATGACCTCACTGTGACGTTTCAATTCGGAATCTGTACCCACTTCTGACGACATGGTGACAGGTGACATAAATCGTTTCTCTCTTGTTCTTGACGGGGGACTTTTGTGGTCACAAACAATTGGGATTTGTTTGTTTTGCCTCGAAATCTCGGCCATACATGCACAGTCTCACAACATAAACACGCAATTCAGATGTGTGTCCGACGGTTTGCCCCCGACTTCTCTGACACCCACGCATTCGTGTTGTTCACGTTTATCGCCAAGGGAAACGGTAACTTCATGAAGCTTTGTACTCTGCTGCTTCAGATCCGCGTTCGGACCATGAAACTCAGTTGAGCGAGTTCCAGGCAGACCAACTGGCCGTGGCTTGAACAAGTCGTACGTCGTAATGGCGACTGCGATGGACCTTCCTTTCGGCGCCAATCCCAAACTCAGGGTACGTGTAGACAATAATCGGCCACTATTTGCACTATTCCCGCTTTGTTGACGTGATCAGGGTTTGGTTGAGGCTTCATCTTGGCCTGCAACAAACTCCGAGTGAAACTTGTGACGTGAACTTGCAAAAACCTGTGACAAGTTTTTCTTTGTTTTGAAGGGGAGTGAATTTTTTTTTTGTCAGCGGTGACAGGAGACCCTCCGCTCTGGACCCCACTGAGCCGACAAGTTGGCACTTTCCTTCAACGCCTCCCGTCATTTCAGAATGTCAACTTGGAGGCGCACGAGATGAAGGTTTTGAGCGACGCCGCGCAGCAGGAAGATCAGTCGACTTCGGTCGAGGACGTAGCCGGCGCCACGCCGGACAACTCGAGCGTGGCTATCATCAGCCAGTCGGTTAACTCCTCGGGCAGCGTCAGCAATGGTCGTCTCGTCACCATGATGGGTGTGGCACATCTCCGTTCTCACCAAACTTTTGTTTCAACCTGTTTTGCGCGCACTCAGACCTAGATGGAACTGGCATCCCCAGTTTTGAATGGAAAACGAGTTTTTTGTGTAAATGTTATTCAAAGTATCAACAAAACAGGCACGTGGATGCGCAACGTCCAGTGGCAAAGCGATTTGGATGAATGTCGCAGTGTGAACTATGAAGTTTGGTTTCTTCCGTCCGATAATAAGTGTCCTTTGACAGTTTGTTGCACTTTGTCTGTGTCTTTCTCAGGGACGATCAAACGAGGCCAGAAGGTCGGAGAGACGGTCGAGGTGCAGCTGCAGCTGACGGAGAAGGAGATGAACAAACTGCATCAGTCGACAAATGCTCTGGACGAGGAAGACAAGGATCGCGATGACGCCTGCATCTGGGGCCTCGACAAGGGGCTGCACATCATCGTTCTCACCATCCTGTTCATCCCGTTCGCCTTCATCATGTCCATGGGCATGGCCGCCTACATCGGCACCATCGCCTGGTACAACGTCTACCTGAATTTGAGCGAGGAGAGGACTGTGTGGCACAAGGTGTTCCTGTGTCCGCTGCTGATTCTCACCTTCCCTGTTTTCATTGTGCTCACTGCTGTCTGCATCGGCCTCTACGCCGCTGTTATCCAGGTGAGTGCAACGATCTCAGACACGGTGAACTGAGATTCCGGCGTGACGAACTGGCCAGACACCCGAAATCAGGAGACACGGGTACCTCACCAATTATCACGTGAAATTGCCAGACACTCATCAAGGCTCTGAGTGGCGCGTGCCAACTGATATCAAGTGTGAGATGAAATAAGGAGGCACGAGGTCAGTGACAAAGAGTGAGCAGTCAGACCTGCAGACCTGCCTGACCTTTGGCACAGTCCCTCACCCCGTGCTTCCTGGTTTCGCTGTCTGACCATTTCGTCACACCGGCCTTGTTTGTTTGGGTGCGAATTCAACGGGGAGGCCTGTACTCTCATCGCGCCCAACTGGTTTCAGATCTCGTGGTTCTGCTCGTCGTGGAGACGCGCGATGCGCGACCAGGAGAAGGGCTTCTTCGGCTGGTTGTGCCACGCGATCGGGGTGCCCCAGTGCGCGCCGTACGAGGTGGTGGTGCTAGACGAACCCAACCCGCTGCCTGAGCCGTCTCAGACTGAAACTACACACAACCTCTCCTCAGCGTAACGCGTTCACTAGAGTAGTGCGCTGTTTTACGCGCAGCTGATAAGACTTCAGGGCTTGGACACACTTGCTGTGAATTTACGTCACAGTTGTCAAATCTGACCTTGAGATGTGGTGGGTGATGCCCTTGACTGTTTTCTGGGAACTTGAGGCAGCAGTTCAGTCAACGCTGCTGCATTTCGGATTTATGAAGTGCCATAGTTTTTGCCAAACAATAGTTCGACGGAACGGACGCTGAAGTCCAAGCCTTATTGTGTTGCCATTCAAAATGATTTTATATTTCTGGGATCAACCGCGTGCTATTGTGGACGCAGCTTTATCGGAAGGAAGGCATTGAAGAATGTCAGCGAGTCACAGCTTCTGAGTGATGGACGACGTTGAGAAGAAAGTTGGGGCTGACGATGTGGTGTTAGTCTCAAGTCTCCTCCGGTGCACACCCCGAGGATTACTGCGGTGGTCGGCTTCCCTGACGCTTCCGAGAGCACGACAGCATTGACCTGCTGAGATAAATCTGCTGCTGCTGCTGCTGCTGCTGCTGCTGCTGCTCCAATTCAATGAAACCAACACTGCCACACAACAGGTACTTCACTTGGAGGAAGAGTGAGCGCGATGACAGTCGTTTTGTGGTGAAACACGTGAAGCATTTGGTCAGCACGGACTTTCACAGAGATTTGGACTCTGAGCTTGAAGACTTGTGTTGTCTTGTTTTTTTGCGTGATTGGGTTTGTTCAACTTGCTTGCAGCAGTGTCCAAGTACGAAAATGTTTTTTTGGGCCCGTATGATCAGACTTTTTGTGTTTTTCTTGGATTCGGCATTGCTTGACAGCTGTGTTGCGAAGGTGCTTGTGCGGCGTGAAAAGTAGATTCCACGTGGGCGTCCACACCCACAGACATCTGCACCTGCGGAAGAAGTACCTGCGTCATCGGGTGTTCTGAGGGGCGGGTAGGTGAGACTTCTGTGGCAAAGGACATCTTTGAGGTGCGACAAGTTTACAGACTAGTTACAGAAAGAACCGGGTGAAAGACCCGCAGCTGCTGCCGGTGCCACTAGGAAAGTCGCTTCCTCAGTTGGAACTAGTCATGGCGTTCAGATCTGAGAGGGAAGCAGTGAGTGTTTCCAGGAAAAAGGTGGATCCACTTCGTTGGTTTTTTCGAGTGTTGTGCCAAACTTCTTTGTCTCTTTTTCACTTGTTTTGTTTGTATCAGCTTTGGGTGCTTTTCGTTCAACGTGTTTCTTCCACTTTGTTGTTTGTCCAGTCAAAATTGCTGCTTCTGTTTGCGTCAGAAATGTGTTCATTCCACACAAAAAAAAAAAACAAACATTATCGTTCTTTGAGTTGTGTTTCTGAAAGAATGTTGTTTGTTTTGCATTGAAGAACTGAGGTTTTGTGGTGCTCTGCACAACTGCGTTTTACGATTTGTTTTGGCGACAACTCACTGGCAATGTGTTTTTGAAAACAGTTTTATTTTGGGCAATGTACAATTCAACAAATTAGTGCAAAAATAATGTGTCTTCTATCAAATATATTGTCAGCATGACTTGAATATTTTTTTACAAAGGAAACAAAGTATTTGGGATTTGCATTTGCTAGTCCGTAGTTCTTGTTCCACGAGATAAAGTCAGTGGAACCCTCTGAATTGTGCAGCCTCGTTCGAAACCTGAACTTGTCTGGTGGTTGGAACAAGTATCTCACGAATGAATTGAAAACAGTTTCTGTTTCCAAGGAGACGAGACGAAAGTTCTGCATCTGATGCTGTGGCTGTTGCGCCCCGAAGGGCACGATGTGTGAGAATGTGGAGTTTTACAACCGACATTTTGGAATGTACAAGTTCGAGGGGCTGACGTCAGTAAATCAGTATTATTCATGTAGAAAAGTGGGGATTGTGTTCAACGTCAGTCGTGTCACAAGAATCGTAGCTCAAGTGTTCTGAGAAACACATCTGACATGTTTTCACTCTTACATGAAATGTTTTCGCTTCGCGTGTGTTCGATTTCCTGGTGACAAACCTTTGTCGAGGAAAACGGACGCATGACAAGGCACACAGGTACAAAAGTTCTTTTGGCTAGCACCAATTTCAGATCTAAAGCAGGCACAATTTTGCTGTGCTGAAATGACAGTTTGTTTTGGAATGTAATGACTCTCCAAGTCGTTCCGTCTGACGGAGGTGGGTCTTGTTCTTTGTTGGCGTCGACCGGGTTCTATGTTTTGGAAAGCAACACTGTACCTGTGCCGAACAACACTGCCAAAATGGGATTTGTACTTCTGTACGTTTTCATACGTTTTATTTTCCTTGGAAACCGTTGGAAAGAAAACAATGTGAATTCAGCATTTATCTCAACAAATGTTTGTATGAGTATTTCTTGCTTCCGACAATTCAGTCGTCTGTATGCGCACGCGCACTGTCAGACGTGGCTGTAAAACAGACAGACTACACGCTCTGGTGTTTCATGGATCTCGGGAATGTCAGACAAAGGCCACTTGGTGAACTCAACTGAGGGTTGACCCTGTGTGTTCTGCAAAATTAGCGCAGGACCCCAGCATCTAGTAGAAGCCAGGATTGGTGTGTTCTATGATGCACCTCTTGCAGTACTTTTTGACTGTCCTGTAGGCATCCACACTGATCTGGCAGTCCTGTATGTTCAGCTGCTGCAGGTGCGGACACTGACTCGCCACCGCCACGATCCCAGTGTCCGTGACCGCGTCACATGACTTGACACTCAGTTTGCGCAGCTGCGGACAGTAGGAACCAATCGCTTTGAGCACATCGTCCGTGACGTCACACTTGCCGATGTCCAATGACTTGAGGCGTTTGCAGTTCCTCGCCACCATCTCAATGGAGTCGTCCGACACGCCCTCACAGCTCCGCACGTTCAGGTACCGGAGCTTGTGGCAGTAGCGCGCGATGTACTTGATGCCGACGTCGGACACCTGGTCGCACTTGGCGACGCTGAGGTAGCGCAGGTTGTCCTCGAGCTTTGAGAGCTCGCGCATCCCGAAGTCCGTCACCTTCTTGCAGTCGCTGATGCTGAACTCGCGCAGCTGCGTGCAGTAGTTGGCCACGTACTGGACTCCGATGTCCGTCACTCGGGAACATCTGCACGTGTGGTGCGAAAGTGATTATTTACGTGCGTACCATCCAAAAAATTTCTGGCGCGTTCGAGAGCGCTTGGTCTTCGTCTCGTTTACCTCACGTGCTGACACGATTCATGTGAACCGCAAGAGGTTGTCCTCTCATGCTGCTTGCAGAAGTTAGCTGACAATGAACGTTGCAAATTCAACCGCCAGGAACGAAAAACTTTCGGTGCTGCTTTGAAGAACGCGCGTGTTTTGGGGCAACGGCGGACCTACGGCAATCCACCAGTCGCACATGCAGCGCGGCTCACCTGCGAAGGTAGAGGAAGACGAGCTGCGAGCAGTAGGACGCGATGATCTGGAGCCCGGCGTCGTCGAGCGCAAAGCAGTCGGTCATGTCGAGGTGGCGCAGGAAGATCTGCTTCCCGAACGCCGTCGCCTGCACCGTCGCCTCGGGCGTCAGGCAGATACAGTTGATACACGGACAACCTGCGGAACAGCGATGCTCAAATCAGTGCTCGGATGTCAGGATTTTTCAAAAAGTTTCCAGAGGAAATGCCCCAGAGAAGAAAATTGGAGACGGACTGAACAATGATTGTGTTTGGTTTCTTCTGACCTTGTTTGTCCAAAAGCGAGGCCAGGGGAGCAAATCGTGGGCAAAAATCTTTCTTCAGGGTCAGGGCTCATGAGAATCCCGAGTTGAGGGAATGTTGGGCTGAAGCGAGTTCGACGCCCGTTTGACGCACCTGCGACGTTGAGCGTCTCGAGGTTGACGCAGCGCGACACGACCTCGAACATGGCGATGTTGGTGATGTTGGGGCAGCCGTGCGTCTCGAGCTGCCGCAACTCCGGGCAGCGCCGCGCGATCGTGTTCAGACCCTTGTCCGTCAGCTGCTCGCATCTGCGGGGAGACAGGCAGCGATAAATTTCACGAGCAATCGCCACGCATGTCGTCGTCGTCAATGGTGACTGAAATCTCAATGGCGACTTTCAGCATCACAACAAAGAGCACGATGTGGGCGTGGGACGTAGCAGTCGCTCAGCCGTGAACACTGCACACCTAAACAGAAAGCCTTCACACGCGATCTTCTGACCTTGGAAACTGTCAGGATTTCCATTGATATTCTCTGCTGTGAAGCTTGGGAAAAATTAAATTATTGGGGGTGAGGTGGGTCTGTGCGTTGCTCACCCGTTGAGGTTGATGCGCTCCACCATGACGCAGACCGTCGGCGTGTCGTAGCTGAGTCGCTTCGTCAGCTGCTTCAGCGCGCGGTCCACATCCAGCGTCGCGTCGTTCAGCCGGATGCTGGTCCAGAGCGCCGGGTCCCAGGCGAGAGCGTACCACCTGCGCGACACGCGTGCGCAGCGACACACGTCCTCACTGGGGAGGTGACTCAAGATGCGAATCATGACGTCATCAGTGAGGAGGTCAAAGTACGACAGTTTGTTCTTCTTTTTGGCTTGCTGGATAAGTCTTTCAGTCTCCTCAAGACTGTAACCTTTGTAAGGGTACGCAGGGTAGCCATCATCATAGTACCCTGTTTCTGCAGTGGCACTGTACCCGTCAAGTTCCTGGGTCGGGTACCCTTGGTCTGGGGGCAGCTCGGGTTCGTAGCGGTACCCGTTCAGCTGCACGTTCACGTAGCTGTTCCTCGCCTCTTTGCTCCGGGGCTGCTTCCGGCTCAGAATGGACTGCACGACAGCTTCGTCTGTGCTGTGGTGCTCAGTGTGGAAGGACTGCGGAGGCTGATACTGGTTGTACAGGTGAGTCTGAGTTTTCAGGTTGAAATGGAGTTGTCTCTGGGGACCAGTGGTGGCTGCCGGGCTCAGGTGACTAGTCCTGTCCCCGTTCATTGCGCCCGAGTCCTTGGTGGTTATTTTGGGGGAAAGAGGCACCCTGCTTCTTGGCTTGTTGTCGTGGTGGTGGTAGTTGTGGGATCGGTGGTAACCATGGTACCCCCGAGACCGGTACCCGTGAGCCTTGATTCCTCCAGTGTCAGACTCGTCCTGGGTGAAGCTCTCGGGGTCCGAGGAGAGTCTGTTGCTGCCTCCTTGTTGAGACGACAGCGAAGACGCACTGGGGCCATGATGGTTCATCTTGTACCCACCACCACCACCACCAGAGGGCAGGAGTGTACCACCGGAAGTGTAACCGGAAGTCAGTCCGGATGAAGTCACATGACCCATCCTGTGTCCGGACGGGACGGGTTGGTGACCTGAAGAACTCACGTGACCGTAGCCATAACCGGAAGTGAGATGGGCGGAAGTGAGTGGTGTGCCGTGGTCGTCGCTGAACTCGCTCTCCAGGAAAGACGTGGAGAAGGAGGAGGTGGCGCCGCCGCCGTGCAGCGACGAGGACGGAGGGTGGTGGTCGTCGGAGGCGATGCCGGAGCTGCTGTCCCCGCCTCCCGGGGTGCCGCCCATCGGGGAGTCGATCATGTAGATCGTGTCTGAAACAGGAGAGAAAGACGTTGGCGTCAGTAAGTTTAATCAAAACGAAAGGTTCGTTTGCAGGAAAAATGCAAACGTGTGAAACTATCCTCTCACACTTGAAGCACATGCACGCACGATCGACGTTTGCCCCGTCCCGCTCACAGTCTAAAATTCGGTGATGTCAAGAAACATGCTCACAAAAGGTTCCACCTCCAACAGCTTTCAGATTTGCATACAGAGGTTCTTTCTCCATGTCCACCACCTGGAAAGTATCCTGAATCACCGAGTTTCAACGTCAAGCCATCACTGGTTCTTTCTTCACCTCAAAAATATCCTCACAGGAACCAGAAAAGCAAACTAAATCCAAAGCCCACTTTTAGCAACAGAGTGTGTCCTTCGCTTTCAACAACACTTCTGAAAATGAAAAACACAAATGCACACATGAGTGTGTACACAGCCAACAGATATTGAAACACAATAGAACAGTTGAAAATACCAGTGAAGAGCAGAAGAAAAGATGTGGCGCCTTGACACGACATGAGGCGGAAACAGACCCGATGCCAGACCCGGCCGAGGAGGAGGAGGACAACAACGTACAGGAGACACAACAGAGACCAAACGTGCTCGAGAACATCGTGCGCAGAACAAACTCCAATCGTCAGGGCCAGACCACCATGGAGGGAGGGAACATCATCACCACCGGTCAGGCGAAGAGCAGCATCTTGACTGCGACACAAATCGAACAAGCGAAAAACCAAGACACAGTGGCACTTGCAAGAGCACGATATCCCTTAGAACTGCGTTTCAGATTGCAATTCTCTTCACAAATCATCTGAGAACTGAGCAGCATTTTAGAAGGGGTGAACTTTCTTCAGCAATCTCTTGGATTTCGAGTCAAGTCTCCGCGGCATTCCAACCTTTCCTGGATCCTTGTCGACCTGTAATGTCGCATGTCAGGCGATGATTAGATTTCGCAGTCCGTCACACTCAATGTAGCACACACAATGCGGATAGAGTTTAAATGCCTTCAACACCCCAAGGAAATACATCACGTATCACGTACATGAACCCACGAGCACAAGAAACTTCAGCCTGGTGTGAAAACCTCCATGAAGCGAAGCCGTCGCTCGTATCTCGGGGTTCTCAGGCGATCAGCTCAGCTGCACGGAGACTTCGGCCTGGCGGCTCTTACAGATCTCCGTGATCTCCGTTTTGACGTCTGGGGTGCACATGGACAAGGCTCAAACTCTGACCTTGCGTGTTTTGACATTTGAAGAAAATTTTTGTGCCATGACACAAAAAAGGGAGTGATTTTTCGGGCGTCAATGGATCAGGAACCACGGCTCCATAAGATTCCCAAAATTCCAGCCTCCAGCCGCCTCGCTGGGTCCTGGAGTTGCTGGTGTCTTCCGTTGTTCTCGTCTACTGTTCCCCACCATCTCTATTTGGGAGAACAGCAGAAAACATGCTTCTGAACGCCTCGCACATCTAGCACAGGACGGTGGCTGACCCGGGTTGGTGTGCAAACACCAGTGTCGGGTATCTGCATACATCCGGCTAAAATCTCTCCCAATTCCAAGGAAAATGCCTCCAATCTGGCTGAAAGACGACAGCAACATCACCATTTGTGTTTTCCTGATTTTACGAAAGTGCCAGGGAATTCCAGATCCACGTCCCAAAGAATTCGAGACTCCCCATTTTTCTGCACGAGAACTTCGTCGCTTGACTCCCCAATCACAAGAATGTAACGTCGGAAAGAAACTGTCTTGGCAGCATCTGAAGAAGAGATCTGGCCCAATGTGAAGACGAGGTTATTGTTTCAGTGCGTTGTGCATTACACTTGGAACATTGGGCTGAACCTTCCAAATCAGGGCTGCAGGGTCAAGTTGCTCTGAGAGTCAAACATTGCGACTGTTGCTGTTCAGTTCTTCTCTTCCTCCACTGAGCGTGTCAAAATACCTGAGTTTCATCTCTTGTAGGGGAGGGGATTTTCTCGCAGACAATGATCTGTGGGCGCAAAATGTTCGGCACAAAGGAACAATGGAGGGAAGAGTGTGTGTCGGTGGAGAGTCTGCTGGCCTAGCATGGAGCGCCGAGGCAGACGTCTCCACTAAAGCAAACTCTCGTGTTGATTCAAACTCGGTTATTGTTACTTTACATCATGCGACTCCACAATGGAAGGCATTGTCAAAAAATCGAGCAAAACTTCAGAAAGCAACACTGAAGGTATCTTTTGCGACGAACACGCACGGAGAAAGAGCTTTCAATTCGTAATGCTCACGAATGGTGGAAGCTTGGCACCAAAGGCAGCGAAACAGCCTTGAAAAAGTGAATCTCAAGACAGTTGGTTTCACCTATTTTCACAGAACAAATTTCATGAAGAAATTGAAACTTTCATGAGAGTGGAACCTCACTGTTCGAAAGAAGCCTCGGCTGTTCTTTTGGAGGCAGGTAGCCGAAATGGCACGAAAAAGCCTCATGACAAGAGCCACACAATTTCACTGTAGACAGTGTTGGGACTCCTGTGTGTGTACCAAGAGTGCTACTCCACACTTTACACATTGTAACTTTTCTTTCTGTCTCTATTTCGTCATTTTGCGTCGTGGCTTTCTTTTGATTAACAAGTGTGTTGTAATTTCTTTTTTGCACCAGCGAAGTGTCTGAGTGTTCCTTCGTGTCAAAATCTTCGCAGCGAAAGCGGTGCAGTGAATTTCCCCACCAAATTAGCGTGCGAACAGCAAGAAATGTGAACAACGCAAATACTCTACAGAATAAAGTGAACCACATGAAGTCTCATTTTGTTTTCTGTCTCTGCGTTTTCTCACAATATCCTGCTGATTCTGAAAACTTCAATCAAGGCAATTGAAGTTGTCTGTTGTCAAGAAACTGTTGAGGACAGCCACGTTGCACATAAAAGATGCATTGCAAACTGACAGTCTTCATGACAAATGGTGTCTGAAGGCGGTGGTTTACCTATTTTGAACACAGAAAAGACGAATTTCACCAGAAAAAGTGAACGCTGCAACCAACAAAGGCAATGACAGTGATTACATGAAAGGTGCGAAATGTGAACGACGAAGGGGGGCGAGAGCAGGGACCTGTGTTCGTGTGGAAATACACTGCAAAATTGGAAATTTTGCACGATGGCTCTGCTTTTGGAGTTTGCTTGAGCATCTAGACCTGCTTGAAGAAACTTTCTTGACAGTGAAACACTGGGCGAACTTGACACCATGGTGCAGTGCTACACCTCTTTACCTGTTTGTCTGGAAGGAGCAGAATCTGCCGTGAGAACAACGTCTCTATGCATGCTGACAGTTTTCACTCGATTCCTACTTTGGAACCCAAACCCCTTGAGCCAATTTTCCCTGTGTTGCGCCCGAATACGGTTTCACTCCAACAACCCAGCTGCCTTTCATGGCTTGAGGAACATGCACTTCTTGCCTTGTTCCTTCTCTCACTTTTTTCGAACAGATTCACGTTTGTGACTTGGGGTGTGTGCAGCTTATGAGCCACACGTGTGACATCTCGTGACCTGTAACGCACACGCACTCGTACAACATGTCTTGTTTTCTGATTTTGGCAAAATAGAGCTCAAGAAACAATTTCTCCAAGCTAATCTGCTCAAAATAGAAAATCTCTTTGTGCGAAGAACCTGTGTAATCTGTGCCACAAATTTGTCAGCTCAGTGTGGTATGAGTGTTTGTTCAGCAGGATATTTCGAGTCGGGAGATTCTTCCTTTCATAAATTCAAGACAGTAACACACGCAAAACGTTTTTTGTATGTATTGCTGAGATTATGCAATGTGAAAGAAAACCTCATTTTCCACCTCAGCAGCCCAACAAGTACTCCAACATTCCCAACTGCATGCAGTTGCACGACTGCCATGGTTGTTCTCAGATCGACTGAGACAAAACAACGAGTCAAGCTTGTATTCAATTTGTTTGGTCCCAAAAATTGTTCAAGTGAGCCAAGTTTTTCAACTTTGAGGGAGACTATTTCTCTCCGAAAAAAATACTTGAAAAAGTACCCTTTCCTGTCAAGGCGCTCACATTTTCAAAGACTGGTTGGGAACCCAATCCAAGAGCTTCATTTGCCAAAAGCGAACTGTTTGAACCTCACACATATCGTGATGCTATTTACTGAGCAGGAAGGCCCAACAAGGAGATTTAATGCTCTCCTTCTTCTGAAACAAAGATTGCCGTTGTGAAGGTTGTGAGGCGAGGAGAGCAGGTCTTTTGTCGAGGACTTTGGATCCTAATTACGACTCCACAGGAGCGAGAGTTCGTCTGTGCGTGGGATGGAGGATGAAGGCTGAGAAAACTGTCCTTTGTACAGGAGACCGTACGAGCCAGAACTGATTCGGGTTCAAAGCGAGCACCACTCTTCCCTCGCACGCATGCCCTTGACCGAATTACTGAAAGGTTTCCCATATTCTGCGTGATGATTGAAGCCGTGTCATTCTTGATGATATCTATTTGACCCCCCAAATTCAGGGCTGTTCGTCTGGCTCCTGATCAGGCAAGCCTCGCTGCATCACTGAGACAGGACCTCAACAGGTACCGTTCGCAGTGAAGGAACTTCCATGTCTGAGCGCAATCAATCAAGCTCTGAAGAAGGACCCCGCGCAAGGGGCACCGGGCTGCCTGTGATTAGTGCATACCAAACATACCTGTCAGAGAACAAAGCATAAGGGCCTGCTTCCTGGGACACCCAGAGGGGGATCAAGGGTTGGAAGAGGGAGACGTGAAATCATGCAGACGGAAGGAGTCTTTCTCCTGCTGAATGGCGGGCAAAACGAGATGCATTGGCTGGTTATATAAAAGTGTCAGAAATCAACCTCCTGGATTGGGTGTGGACCATCTCAAGTTCAGACACCAGAAAAGTGTTTTGCTTTTTGACGCCTGGAAGACAGTCGCCTTCTGTGTTGCTCACAGCATTCTTGACAGCTCTCACACCTCACAGTGCAGACCGGATGTGGCGCAAAAGGACCAGCAGGGCTCTGCGGTGTTGCCACCCGGTAGATCCACCAAGTCTCTTTGCTTGAGGCTTGAACAGAAATGGTTCTGGGCCACAGGATGCACACTGGCAAAGCTTCTCATTCATGTGGCCGTGTGCCTTGGGTATTTGCACTCACTTTTGTGTGAGCAGGCAAACTGCTCTTCAGAGCACCTGCCACCGCCCTGAATAGGGGCATAAAGAGGCAGTTAAACCGAAAAAATACCTCAGCAATTTTCCTAATTGTTTATGAGGATTTCACTTTGTGGGCTTGATGCGGGAGCAGTGTTTCTCTGCGGTATTCACACGCTCACACGTGCATGGCCTTTGTCTCTGTAAAATAGACATTGCATGTTCCATGGTTCATGGCTCACTGCGAGGAGTCACAATCTATCGTGTTCGTCAAAATGGACAAAACAAACCACAGAAACAAATGGTGGGACGCGGTGTCACTTCCAGGATGAACGACCCTGATCCACAGTTGGACCGAGAGAAGCTCGGGCAGCTGGCTCGGTTGATAGACGTCGCATGCAGCGTGGAGAATGCGGAGAACAGGGGCTTCCTGTCCTGAACCTGGCGGTGACAACCCTCACGAGCCTCGCGCAATTAGTGGATGTCAGGCCTCGAGGGATCCACCAGTCGGGTGGGCAAAGATTAAAAGGCCTTTCTCCACAGGCTTCAGAGACTGTTTGGTCAACCCTCTGCAGCGGTGTCTGATCCAGCAACACAACATTGATTGTCCTGAATCTGCCCCTGCTTCAACGAGTCACCTGTTTGCCTTGATCGAGGGCGTTTTTCGTCTCACCCAAATGTGATTGACGCAGGTTCTTGCCAGCCACACTGGGCTTTGGTTTTCCAACTGTGACTGAGAGTCTACCTGTTCCTCGCGGCCCTCGTCTCGTAGATCCTTCTCGCCGACTCATGAGCCGTGGACAATTCTCCTATTTGTTCAACAACTCTCACTTCCTGGGGCCACGAACCAGCGCGAACACTGTGGAAACGCTCCCACCCGCACAAACCCCATGCTGACACTCTCACCGAGAGACACTTCGTCTTGGCATCTCATGAAACGGTCGGTCTTCATGCCGAGCTCAAACGTTTTCCTGTTTGAAGTGCAATTTTGTTGCGACTAAGGCAGAAAGAGTTTTTAGATTGATCTGTTTCCCAAAACAAAATGCCATGCAAGTTGATCGGTCTCACCTTTGTGACTTTTGCTTGCCGTGAGTTTGCCAGCAGAGACTCCAGCTACATTTCGCACTGGAATCAGCACGTCTCATGAAACACGAAGCCATTCTTCTTTCTCGGATTGTACAGAACCTGCTACAATGTGCGCAAAAATGCAAAAAGTTCCTTTCTTCAGCAATTTTTATGTCCTCACACAACAAATCACAGGTCTTCAGGCCAAGTGCGTTGAGCATGATTTCTTTTCCGCAGACGACCATAGTGGTAAAAAAATGGTTTCCCACATCTATCATGATGTGATTTGAAAAGATTTGTATCAGAAAATGGCATTGTACTGGCAAATGACACCATCTCTGCAAGTAGCAATTCGCCTCTTTCAGAACTTTGCAATTTTGTCTGAAATCGGAATTGCTCCTGGGGGTCGCTCAGTTCTTCCCCCATTGAACGCAATCAAATCGGCTGTTTGGAAGCCAGTAATTTGTATCTGACAAGAGAAACATGTGAATGGACAGATTCAAATAGTTTTTTTTTTCATCAACACTTGATGTGACATCATGAAAAAGATCCGTATCGTGTCTCTGAGAAACGTTCCTCAACTTTCCATTTCCTTTCTATTTGAATCCTTTGAGTTTGGTCTGTCTTTCTCACCAACAAAAGTGTGCAAATGCAACTCAAGAAAAAACAGTTTTGCAGTCCCCTAATGATTTGCTTTTGAACTTCAGAACACTTTTGTGCAACCCCTCCCTTTTAACTTTCTCACGGGTACGAAGCCTTTTTTGAAAGAGCGGAAATGTGAACCAATATTTTGCTTGTGTCTCGGAGGTAGAAGGAGCGCTCGAGTACACGCGTCGCCCCCGGCTCCGGCTCCTAATTGCCTTTCATACTTTGTTATCAACTGCTGCTCAAACAATTGACTAACCCAAATTATACCTTGTATTCAACATTGTGAAACAGGTGAGTCCCAACACAACACATTTGCAGGAAGTTCGCGGAACCACGACTGGCAAATATGGCTTGTCAAATGGGTAGAAGGACCGAAACATGCTCACAAAAGCCTGCTTTGCTCCAGCTCCACATTGACGAAATTCAGCACTCTTCATTTTCAGAGTATTTCTGCTCGTGGGTGACTTCAACTGCAGTTTCACCAACCAGAACTGTAAAATGGATTTCGTGTCACGCCAACGTGGAACCTTTGTTGTGCAAAAGAATACACTGATTAACCTTCCCGGTGCAACAAAGGGACCCTGGCTCCCGGGGCTCAGGCTCAACCTTGGGGCTGACAAAACGTTTGTGCGTCTGATTTGTGTGGGCGTGCTGTCTCCCTGCATCTTTAGGCATTCCACGGTGACATCAAACATGTCAGATAAAATTTGCACCCAGGGCTCGAACTGTGCGAATTCAGCCTTTGGATGTTTGGAATTGTTGGGCAGAAGACGTTTTGTCAAGACCTTTGAAATTCGCAGGTTGTGTTGTGAGCGCTGAGTCCTTCACTGGAGCTAATGAAACGTGCAGCGTCCACCCACATCCCACAGAGGTATCGAGACGCCACTTCAGACGAGACAGATGTTCAGGCTGCACCTCCTGCACTCCACAATAGACTCCCTCACTTTTGACCTTCCGACCTTGAAACGACCTTTATGTGCTTCCACAAAACGATCTAATCAACCATGTTCACTTTGGTCTGAAGAAACCCATGTCATTTCTTGCCCATTATAGCTCCTCTCTGGAGGAAGGGTGCAAAATGATTGTCAATATGCATTCTGCGCAATCCTCTTTGTTTGATTTTTTTCTCAATGAAGGTAATCACCCAGTCGCACCTATTCTCCTTGAGAGGAGCTGAGGGAGCTAATTGTTCCGGGAACTCGTGATTAGTGCGGCGTCCTGAATAGACTCACGCATTCCAGGTTCCTTGACCGGCATCGGGTTGCACAAAACGGTAAACCCACGAATAACTGCTGTCAATGCTAACGGTAAGAAGCCCCATGCAAAAAGACCAAGAACCCTCTCTCAAAGATTGAGCTGCCCAAGTTTCCCACGGCAGAAAGGAACTTCTTCTTGAAGAGTCTTTTGTGGTCTTAGATGAAGCGATCTCACACTCACTAAAGACCACTGCACTTTGAGGTCTCTGGTCATTTGGTCATTAGTATCAGTTGCCCATTGGGTAATTTGGTCATTAGTGTTATCTGCATGTCTCACCTTTCTTCGTGGACACCAAAGCCTCATGGCTATCTGGTCACCCATCTTGCTGACACTCTGTCCAAGCACATAATTACTGGGTGGCACCTTTGAAGTTTTGCTCGGTTTTGGCAGTGTTGCCAGAATATCTTCTCCGTTGTTCAGAGGCGCTGGATTCACGTTGAAGAAACAACAGAACCAGGATGCTGTTCAGGCAGAGAATTGGTATCTGAAGACAAAACCTCAACACCAGGATCAGATCGAGACGAGATGATCATCCAAACAATCACCCCAACAAAACAAGGAATCTCCTTCCTAAACAGCTTGGTTATTTTCGAAAAGCACCTGTCTGCTCTTCGTCACTGGACACTCTGAATCAATTATCGATGTTCCATTGTCCGGCACCCACGCGGTGACCTGCTCACCTCCGCCGACCAAATGTGATGAATGTCCCTCACGACACCTGTCTTGATCAGTGAAGCTTCCTGTCAGCAGGACAGAATTTTCAAAACTACTGCTTTTCAAAATTTCAAAGTGACAAAACAATTGTTTGAGGAATAGAGTGACGTCTGTTTTGCAGCAAAGCACAAAAACTCACAAACGTAAAGGACAAAAGAGAAGTTCTTGTTCCTGGCAATGCCACAGCCATGTGAAGCTGTGATGAGCTGAGGATGTGCGGATTAACTTCCTGGATTTTCTGGATCTGAAAGACCCTGAGCCGGACGCCCAGAATCACTGCAGCGTCAAAGGACTCTTCGATTGCTGACGCAGCCAATCCGACCTTTGTGCGTTGTGTTGCAGAATCAAACATTTTATGTGTCTTTGAAAACAGCCAGCACAGAGTGCGTGAAATCTCGCGTGATTCTATGTTCACCTGTTCCATTTGCTAACATCACTTCCTGTAATTTCTCAACATAATTTCTCCATGTCATTGCGTCGGACACATTGCTTGAAGAGTGGAACACAATCAGTGCTCTGTTCAAAATGCCCTCATGATTACAAAATTGGAAAATATGAAAGACTCATTCACGCCAAACTCCGCTTCTGGGAGGCTCTTCCAAACTCTGCTGTCAGCAAAGATTTCTTTAGAAAATGAAACTTCAACCTCTTTTTTCCGACGACAAAGCTTCAATTCACGCATCAAAATATTTTTGCGGTATTTATGATGGTTCAGTGTTTTTGAGTTTGCAGGAAAATCATTGCCCGTATTTCCTGTCTGAGAAAAAATATGTGGGAAAATGACATGAGGTTTTGGTTGCGACCCAACTGAGGTCAGATCCACAAAGAGCGCGCCGCTCGTCGATGACTTCAGAACATCAATCATTTTGCGTTCCAAATATTCAGACGCCTCGTCAAACAAGCACAGAATTCGAAGTATTTTCCACGTTCCAGGTGTGTTGGGTCCGAGTTGGACGCACGTCAATGAAACTTGATTGAAGCGACTTTTTGCTTGGCGGCTGCTGCTATCAGGGCCCGCATCTCAGGGACATTCCGCAGTGAGGGCTGCGTCTCTTTCGCACGCATTCAGCCCCTGCCAATTCAATATCTGAGTCCAACTCACTTCACGCAATCTCCAATCGTTCTTTTTGAGGTCCAACACACGCAAGCTTGGTGTTGTGAACTTTACACAACAGAACAGTGTGATGTCGCAGTGTTCCATGTCCTTTATGGTGAACGACCCCAGGTGAGAAACTGCAACGAGGCAAAGTCTTCGAGGGAAGACATTTTTCGCTCCGGGTTTTGAGCAAACGGGGCAGGGAACTGCGGGACGCCGTGTATCGTGCAGTGGGAACAAGCTCTGGTGGCTACATTCCCTCTCCACGACAGTGACACCGATTCAGCGTTTAACACACAGAATACGCAGTTGGGATCCCCGAGTCTGCGTGAACATCTTTTCCCATCCCAGTGGGAACAACTGTTCCAAGGAGGCCAATTACCAACGTGATGTCCAGAGACGTGCGGACGCTCAAGTGCTTGAAACATTGCAAAATGGTGAAGCGTTGTAGATCGGTACGACATTTCTTTGCATTCATAGACGAAGAACCACTGGAAATCATTTCTCTCCGCGTTGAAAGGAACCGTGGAAGGAACCAGTTGTGCGCCTGCTCACAACACCAATCTGCAAGTCAAAGACCCCTGGGCATATCCGCCCTGCAACACTGCAACGTCTTGGGAGCAACGAGGTTCCCAATTGAATGTGAAGAGCGTTTCTCTTGTGAAACACCGTGGTCATCTGTGTCATCTCAACAGTGGCAGCCTCTCAACCAATAAATATCTCAGCGAGGTTCCCACAGTCACACAAGATAAGGTCTCTTCCCACTTGGTCATTTTACCTGAGAGAATAAAGGCCTTGAAGGGTGCACATACAAATGGCCTGGTTTCCAAACTACCAATTAACATTGATTTATTGGTAGAAAAGTGATTTGCACTGCAAACCACTTTTTCCATTTTGGATGCATTTTGAAGTGTTTCTGCCCGTTGCCACTCAAAAGGAATGTCGGGTTCTGTATGATGAGTACCCTCAGTCTCAGAGGGCATCTGACGAGCTTTATTTGAAGCAAAGTGTCCCCCTCATGGATGTCAAACTGTGGAATGCAGGGCGACACAAAGAACGTGGAACATAAATTGCCGTGCGCTTATAATTCTGAACAGAAACCTGCGAACTCTAATGGCCTCTGGTTTGCAGTCAACAAAGGTCGAATTGGACGCTGGGCACAAAGGCTGTGGGCAAAATTAGCCCTGGCGAGTGTGCGTGGAATTCTAAATAAGTCTGGACTGTTGGGCTGTGTGAATCATCGCAACGCGGATCAAAATGCATTTTCCACGCGTTAAAAAATCTTCAACATCTCAATGGAGAGGAACAACCAAACCAACAGACCAGTTGTCCAATCCACCAACTGTGGTTTGACTTCCTGAAAATATATTTTTCTTTTTCTGAAGCGATTGTTCCTTCAGTATGTTCTGAATCTCTTCTCTCTGTTTGAAAAGAGACGCAATGCTGAGGTTTATTGCTGAATGAAGAGTTGCATTGTGTTCTCGTGAGTCTCATAATGAGGCGATGCTGAAAAAAAACCTCAAGTCTGAATGGGAACAAACAAATATCTCAGTGCGGTTTGCTCCGGCTCATTCACAAACACAACACACGCTCCTGAGAATCACAGCCTCTTGTTTTTCAAACACAAAATTCTGCCTCGTGGAAAGTCGTTTTCAGATTTATGTTTGAGGCTACAGACTGGAACCGCGGTGGTTCCGTCCGTGCCCAACGTTTGAACGTCGGGGCGAGGACGTTCTGCATGCACACAGGAACTGGCAAATGTTCATGTGGTGCACAACGAAAGACAAAAAGGAGCCGAGGTTGCAAAACATTTCATGGCTGTGATAGGAATAAAAACTGGTGGTAAATATGAGAGTTTGCTCGAGCGCTGCCAAACATCGATCTCGTGAGTTGGTCGGGAAAGAAAACGGTTTCCTTGTGAGAACTCACTGAACTTTCAATCCGGCTGAAAAACACCGCGACCGAATCTTTTCCCTTTTATTCCATTAGTGATGGATTTTCGACTTTTTTCATTGCTGAATGTGTGGCAGTTTCTATTGAAGCGCCACTGAACGCCTTCAAATGCTGTTTCTTGACAACAAGAATTTTACCTGCTGTGAGCGCCGTTTCCTCACACTCCTCGTTCTTTGGAGCGGTGTTCTGGCCCTGAAGCTGGAGGTTGTGCATCTCGACTTCCACGCTCAGTCGTTCCGCTTTCTTCTTCTCTGCATTTTCATTCGTTCTTGTGTCCCTTTTTCTTCGAATCTTCCAGTCTTCCACATTTGTCCTGTCTCTCGCTGCTTTTCTCTGTCTGTCATGAGCACCTCCGGAGCTCGCTGGGGACGCTTTTGGGGTGCTGCTTTCTGGCACATTCAAATGTCCGACCGATTTCGGTGTGTCATTAAACCCATCTGGGAGTGCGTCTGACAGTTTGCTCTCTGGCGTCTGCTCCACAGCAGTCAAGTCTTCAATGGACCTCCCATGGCTCTGCTTTGGAGCCAAGTCCCTCTCCTTCGGTGAGCGCTCCACCCCTTTTCTCTTCATCCAGAAGTTCCAATCCATCTTTTGACCTTTGTCTTTGATCTTCATGTATTCCCAGGTGTCAGTCAGGAAGGACCCGTCCATTGTACTGTTCTCTGACATCAGTTCGATCCCGGAATCCATTGTGAAAGACATGGTCGTGATCCTTGAACTCTCGGAGCCACCTCGACGCTGAATCTGTCACCATGACAACTCGGACAGGTGTGGTCAGGTCACCAGGTTCTCGGGGAGCTTTGTTGGATCAGAAACTGTTCAATTTCCAGAAGACATGCACCGTGCTAAGCTCTTCAAACACTCAGGCTTCGGGCAAGTTCAATATTGGTAAATGATCGCTGAGTCAACACCAACTGAGTAGAACCAATCACTCTCGCATGTTGAAGTTGTCAGACAATCCATAAGTTGGAAAGGCTCGACACACAAAAGCAGAAGCTACTTTTCCAACTTTGCGAATCACAGGTGCTGCGGCACAGATTGTTCAAATCTCCGAACCTTTCAGCAATTGAAGTGACACGAGCATTTCAGGAGTCTCAGAAATATCCAGTTTCAGGATTTGCGCGACAGATGTGGAACCAGCTGTTTCCCAGTCAACAATCAGCCACCCAACCAAATTGCAGTACCTGTCGATCACGCATCACACACCTGTCAATCACACAATAAATTATCCAATGCCCTGTTGTGATTAGTATCTGTACGGCTCATTGTGTCCGATCAGATAAGGATTTGTCGATCAAGTTTGCAGTTGAAATCGCCCTGTAAAATGACACCTCATTCATTTTGCTCTTCTTGCCCGACCAATGGAAGTCTCGTCGTGGTGTTGTGGCGGGCTCGTCCGTGTGAACTTGTGCACCACTTGTAGCGCTTTTCCTTCTCAAGCTCGCCGAATTTCACTTCCAATTGTCACTTCTCTTCTCACAGAACAAGTTGCTCCGCGGCAAGTCTCGCGCACAATCATCAGGTGACGAGAGGGAGCGGTGATGTCAGCTCGTCGAGTTGGCACAAGTCGGGATCAAACTCGCGCGCTTCACCCGAGGCGAAGTTTCTCTCACTCATATTCAAAGCGAACAGCAAAAATTCCCAACGTTCATTCCATTCTGCAGTTAAAGTCACCACGAAGACTATCGCAGCCAATCTGTGCGGACAAGTTTCACAGCTCAAGTTACAACATTCTTGTGACAAGGTCAACTGTCTGTCTGGAGTTGCGTCACTTTTGGATTCCTTTGTGAAAATTAATACGTTCAGTTTGGATCCGTCGTATTTCAGATTTGCTGTCTCCACGGAGGGACAAACTACAGTGTGAAGATCACAGTCCGCGCCGTGTGAGGGGAAATTTCTAATCTGATCGCTGTCTGCGGGTGGGTCGCCCAACTCTCTCTCTCTCACTGTTTGCGCAACAAGCAGAGCAAACCCCAGATCCCCGTATCAAGTATCTATTCCAGGGTACTTCCTGTGGTACACATGCTGTCAGAAACCCATCAATATAAAGTCGAAATCCGTGTTCTCAGGTAACTTTCATTCACTGGCAAACTCAAATGGCAACTTTTTGCAAGCAGGTTTCCAGCCACCGTTGTTGTCACTGACTTGTTGGGTCCCTGACAACGCTGGTTGTTCCTCGTCTTCTGTTGGAGACTTGAATCTCTGTCCCACGCACTGAAAATCGCGGCGGTGTTGTTTGGTGCTGATACTTCACAAAAAACTCCTCACCCACTGCGGTATAGAGATCTTGGGAACGTTTCAAGACAACAACTATTCCACCACACAAGAAGTCTGCTCACCTTCTGCAAGCAAGAGTCAAATCCTTTCACTGCGAATTGTGACTTGCTTCACTCATTCGCTCAGGAGTTTCACTCTGGTGCGACCTGACCTCACAGACTCCAGTGAAGTGCCCAGCACACGTGAAGACGAACAACATCCACTCGTTCCCAGCGCGTTCATCCAGTATCAGCAGTCTTTCACCGAGACAGTCACCATCGTATCAGAAGGACAATGGGCTCCTCGCCGAGGACGATCCGTCCAGCTCGAGTCGCTGTCCTCGTGTGGTCGCGATCATGAGGGTCCCCCACAAGATGGGAGCCTCTTCAAATGCACCTTTCAGTTCCCTCTAAAAGCTTTCACTGACAAACTGTGCGGTGTGTGTGAGAGGCCTGTGCCTGTCAAACCGCGTTTGCTTTGTTGTCACATCGCACAGCATCTAAACTCTCGTCACTGTGAAACCATTGACTCCATTGAGAGACTTCCATTTCATAACCTGCACGCAGATCTGTATCCATCACGCATTCAATCCCGCAGGCAGCATGCAATGTTCCTCCGCACCACAAAAGAGGATCTGCCATGCAAAGTTTGTGTCAGAAATAAGATTCTAATCTTTCAGCTGTCTCGCAAAGGTGACTTGAGCAGCGTCATTTTGGAGAGTGTCCCCGCGAGTGAGGTGAGTGGTGAGTGATGCTTGGCTGCTACTACCTGCATGCTCCAAGAGGTGCACACTCTCAGACCTGACTCCCCTCGCCTCAAAAAAGCCTCAATCTGCAGTTGATGTCCACGTTGATGTCACCTCCAAGAAGGTTCCACAATACAGCGAGCTTTCCTGACAAATCACCAGAAATCAACGGATCGTGTTCGTGCAGTGGCTGTGGGAGTTTTTACCTCAACACCTGACAGCGCGGACTTCTCACACGGGCTGGATTATTGATTGCCGTGAGCTTAATGGCAGCCAGGGAGACTCGTCGTTGTCACGGAGACCCTCGAGCTGACTCAGGACACGGGGGACTTTGAACTGCACTTTCTAAAAAGCAAGTTTCCATGACTTGCGCTGTCTTGATTCAACAAGTTGCAATGGAATTATGTTATTCCTCACAGAAGTTGAAGAACGGCAGAACCACCACACGCTTCATGTCCAATAATTTCTCGAGATGTCAGCAGAAGATATTCTTCTGCAGAAAATACAACCGTTGAGAACATCTGCACTGACTTGAAGGTCCTTTTAGAGTCCGCGTTCTGGCCCAAATGATGTGCAATGGGGAGCACACAACAAAGATCTCAATCTCCCTTTCCACCTAAAATTGCCAGCAATTGACAACCGAGAAATTCCTTGAAGTTATCTCCATGAACCGTTACCTTCTGAATGTGCATTGACAGAGACGGTATCTGATGCACTCACGGAGCACAACGCATCAAATACACGTACAGATATCAAACATACCACACCCAGTGAGCCCTTGTTGCCGTGGTTGTCATGACAGTGGACTCTGAAATTGTCCAGGAACAGTTTCTGTTTTTGTTCGTCCTTCAGGCAAAGGCTGAGTTTCGGCAAAAGAAGTGAGTGTCAAAAAACTGTCGGCGTTCTCAGTGACAAGTTCTTTTTGAGATCGAGCACTCGAATTTGCTGAGGTTCATACATTTCTGAGTGAGTGAGAGCAGGGAGCCTTGAAGGCTCGGCGACCGGTACCTTGAGGTGTCCTGGGATCCCAGGTTAAGAACCGTCTGAGAACCAACATCTTTTTGTGAATCTCCAAAAGCGTGACAAGTTCAGAGACTGGCAAGAAAACGTTCACACTCGTTCTTCTCAACACCGCGGCTGTTTAGTTCTGGTTCGAATGAAACAACAACGAAGCGACAAATTGGATGTTCGCTCGAAGATCAGTCAACTTGAGAAAAGTGCATTTTACACTTCAACCAACGTCGAAACAAACAAACAAACAAGCAAACAAACAACAACATGAAGTATCGCCAGTCTCTCTCTCTGTCTCTGTCTCTGTCTCTGTCTCTCTGTCTCTGTCTCTGTCTCTGTCTCTGTCTCTCTCTCTCTCTCTCTCTCTCTCTCTCTTTCTCTCTTTCTCTCTCTTCTTCCCTTCTCTCATTCAAGAGTAAACCACGTTCTTTCCTTGTCCAAGATCCACAGAACTTGGACTTCTCTATGCCATCTGAACAAATGGAGCTTTCGTTTGTTCGCCAAAACACCCTCTGAGATATTGACCCGAGTTTGGAGGCGCAACTCCGCCTTTGTCGAACAACAAGTGACATAGTATCAAAACTTGACAAAAACATTTGCTCTGTGCACATGGCAGAACGCAAACTCTTACGATTGCAAAATTTTGTGAAGACACTGAAAGATCTCGCCAAAATTGGTGGTAAGAGTTGTTCAAAACAACACAAAAAGCAGAGAAAAACATCGAGGCAATAACAGAGTCAACCAAAGTTGTTTTTTGTCTACTTACGAGCATTCATGTGGCCATGGTAGTCACGCATACTCGGCTTACCTGAAAGCACAGAAACACAGAGACATGAAACCCCCATTGTCGTGAAGAACAAGTTCAATCTCGGAGGACATTTGTTCTCGACTTGATTCTCAAACATCTGCCTCTTTCGCATGACGTCTTTGGCTTTTACATGTCTTTGACTTTCAAAGAATTCGAAGGCCAAACTTGGGAGAAATCTGTGTTTGAAACTTGCAGCAATTCTGAAGACTCAGCATGACACCGAACAACAATACTCCATAAACCATCCCCCTCACAATCAAGTGAATTATGAGTTCAAATAAAGGGGAGGAAAGAGAGCTCTCCATATGCTGGGTATTCTGTGAGTGTTCAAGATTTGAATTTATGACTTGACTTTTGTCCTGCGTTTTCAAGGTTGCCAAATGAAAAGTAAAGAAATTGGAATTTCATGTAAACGAAACAAGTATTTGAAAGGTTTGACATCTGAATTTATTTCTTGCATATTTCTGACTTCTAACTTGAGGGTGGAACGTTTTGTGAGATGGCGATGATATTTATGTCGCAACGGTGTGCTGTTTGTCTGGCATGTCAAAATTTATGTTTGATTTACTTTATCTACTCGAGAAGAATGAATAAATTTCATGTTGAGCTGCGAAAACTATCCGTCACAATATCTGCCATTGCTTCAAACTTCTTCTTCATGAAGTCCGTGCAACACAAGATTTTCTGAGTCTCTGTCTTGCATTTCTCTTGGTTCCTTGCACGAAAGTCTCTGATGTGAAGGACACCAAGAAGATCTTCATCGGTAAACTTCAGAGCGGAGCGAAAAATCGTGACTTTTGGGACTGAATCTTGCACTCTGGGACTCTGTCTTGGCAAAAAAATATGAGCCGAAGATTCCACTCAACAAAAAGTAAGACGTGGGTGTATTCGAAAGTAAGTTTTCTTTGGGTGGCAAGTCGCCTTCATTCAAGATCATGTCAGCGTATTAATAGAGGGCGTACTCAAGTCGTAATGAGACTGATGTGTTGGTTGGGGCGACTGGCCTCAATCCCCGGGTCTCATTGTGATTTTATCACTTCCAGTCGAGTGATTCGTGTTTGAATTAAGAAGCTTCCGAGATTCCATTTGACTGTTCACTCAATTCAGTCACTCGTATATGTACACCAGTGGAAGATTCTCAGATGTTTTTTGCACATCAGATTAAAATTCGCTGCAAAGATTGGCTCAATTACGTTCCAGACAAGGTACTGTTACGCCTTGAAAGTGGATTCAGGGTTGGCCAGGGGACTCCAACTCTCACTGTCTGAGCAGTTTGGACTCCATCTGAGTGGAATCAGCGAAACGCATCCCGGATCGCACCAAGTTGATAAGCAAAAACTTGTTCTTACTTTGTGTTTTGCATTTTCCACCACCATATGCTGCCCTTCTGCCAGAAAAAGTGGGCCTGACAATTCGTGAGCTGCTGCCATCAATTGTTGCGCAAGTTATCAGATTCAGCATTGAGCGCTGTGTGTTCAGCTGCGTGATTGCTGTGCTGAAATGGCCAGATGTCCCGAACACGCAGACATGCGCGTCTGATCATCTCAGGTTCAACATTAAAACCTATTGACACAGGTTCTGGTCATTCCAGGTTCCAAACTCATAAGGTTCTGAGTGGAATCCAAGCCATATATATCTGGAAAACTCGTGTCTCGGGTTCTTGGTCTCATCGAACCCGTGTTGTTGGCTTGTTGAACTCCTGCGAGCCCAACCACATTGAGTCTCTCTCATTCTCATGAATTGCTGCGTCACACCACCAAAATCTTTCTGGCTTTTCTGTGTCTCAGGAAAAATTGTTGCTGGAATCTCCTTTTACCCTCATTGCGCTAATTATGAGCGCAGAAGAATCTCTGACGAGGAGATTGTGACACCCTCTGGCAGTTTTCTTTTTTTCGCCAAAGAACTCTTGAGACCTGTCATTCAACCTCATTTGGGCGTGAAGGCTCAGAATTTAGAAGAACATTTCGGTGATAGACATGAAAAAACGAGTTTAGCTTTGAAATTCACGATGAAAAACACCCTTTTGACCAGAGTGTTCCACGGCGCCAGTTTTCTGAGTCTGCACCAACCCTTGTGGTGTTTGGTTCTTTCGCAGTAATCTCTCTCTTCTTGTGTAAATTCATGTTTGCCTTGTCGCTTCCGGCGTGGTCTCCGTCAGGTGTTGATGGCACCTGGTTTTTTGCAAAGCTCTCGGGGAATCTGCATGTGCAAACTGTCTCGGGATTAGCTTCCCGCGCGGAATGCAGTCCGTGTGCACAGCCACGTTTGCTCTTCATGGATCAATTTCAATATCTCTTCTCAAAAAACGAACCCGAACCAGGCATTACCTCAAATATAATCTCAGAGGTGAACAATGTGGTATTTCAAAAAGCGACACCAGTTTCTCATTCTTCCCCAATCTTCAGTCTCTGGTGAGAAAAAGTTTTCTGACTGTGCGTGAATCAAGGGTGTTCTGCACTTCTCAAATCTGGCCTATCATGGTCAAAATCAGTCAATCGGCAACGAAAACTTTCTTTCTGGGCTTTTCCAACACAACAAAGGAGCAAACACAGACTTTTGTGACAGAAATCTGCAAAATCAACAAATTCATCGAAATATTGATGCCTTGTATTTCTACGTTCCCAGGTTTTCGTTTCAGCTGATCTGTTTGTCCTCTCACAACTCAAACTGTGGAAGGACTTCCACAAATAGACAGAAGTGCTCAGAGTTATGGCATCGAGTCAGTTATGACAGTTCGAGGTTGAAATATTTCGGCCAAGCTTTCAAGATTGAACAAATCGTTTTTTGTCTGGATCGTGTTTCATAAACCAGTGGCCAAAATATCAACACTTCAAGCCCCTGAGTGAGCAAAGACCCAACTGCAAGACGGGTGCACAGTGAGGTCGGGCACTCAAAGGTCTAAGTCACGGCTGAGACTGGCTCAGACCGGGGAACTTGGCGTTTCACATCACGAAAGGTGCCAGGTTCAGACAAGACGTGCTGGGCATCTGCTGAGAGGTGACTGAATCTTCCGTTGCTCTAATCCTGGCTCAGACTTGCTGTGTCAAGTTCAATCAAACGAAAGCAGGAGTACACAAACCGTTTGTGTTTTGCCTGGAGTTTTCACCTTTTTGACACACTTGCCGAGTGTTTGCAGGTTCAGGCAGCCATCTCTGTTCAGTCCCGAATCGACAGCTTCTTGAGCTTGCTGTTCTATTTGCACCAAAGTCGTGTATGCATACATCCCTTGTACCTGCATGTGTGTGCTTTGTCTGTTGGGTTTGGTAGATTATGTTCTTTTTACTGCAGGGTTTGATTGCCAAGTGGCGTTTTGCCTCGGCACTTCGCAGCTTCGCCTTTCCGTGTTCGCTCGTGAACGCCCACAATGTGAGACACAAACTTTGGGTTATTTCAACAAAGAGCGTAAACTGCAAATGAATTTTGAAATGACAGAAGACCACCGTAAAAGCACACAAAATTCTGAGTTGACTCCGAAACTTCAAAAGCAATTTGACCCAACAGATACCGGTGTGATAGTCGTGTGTGGCCCGCTGGTTCCTGTACACCTTCAGGTACCGACAAAGGAACTGCCGACCACTGCAGCTCACCGCATCTATTGGACTTCTCAATTAGAGTTTCCCCAATGACACGAATTTGCAATTCGAATTCACTGTCAGTGCACATTGTCCAGGGAATGCACCGAAACATCAATTATTCATTCAATTATTTTCAAGTGGCGGCTTCTCGTATTTTGGGAGCATCATCCTCAAATAAAGGAAAACGCCGACAACGACAACCAGGAATGCATCTCAAGGAGTTTTACAGCCAAGAAAGATTCCTCTTTTCAGGATGCACTGCCAAGTACCTATTGTGCGGTTTTCAATTCGTTCGTGTTGAAACTCATTCAACATATTTGTTTGCAATGAGACCCATTTTGCATTGAAACCTCTTCAACTTGTTTGTCCCGAGTGAATGATGTTGGACGGCCATTGCACGAATGGAAGTTGGGTTCTGACACTCAACAAATGTCCTCGACACACTGTAGCCTGAATTGGTTGGACATTCAGTACTTTTGGAGTGAAATGCTGAAGCACGATATTTCTCATTCAATCCGTTTTGCCTCCCGTTTTGATTGTCCGTCCCTCATCTCCGTTCCTATGACACCAGGTTCCTGCAGTCGGAACCAGTTCTACGAGTTTCCGAAGAGCATTTGCCGACGAGGTGTAGCAAAAAAGGTTGGAGTCCAGAATCCTCGCGTGGTCGTCGAAACAAAATGTTTCACAGCAGAAATTGGGCAGGTGAACGATTTGTCAAATGTGGGTGTCGTGACAGCGTGCGGAAAACTCGACAATGTACCGACTACGCCAGACGCTGCAGAAACTGAGGACCCGCATTCGGCCGCTCTGCACGCACAAGTTTTGCACGACAAAAAGTTGCATCCAACACCTTGAAACGCATTTTTTTTGACATTTTACGGCAATTCAATGTGGTATAACACGGAAAAATTGACGAATTTTGAGGAGGTTTGTTTTCGATCCTGTGGGGTCGAGATGTGAAAACTGATATCATAACCATTACTCTTTCAAAGAGCACAGGTGTGGAAAAACCCTCGATAATGAGTCGCGACAAAAACTCAATTTACCTCGCGTAATTTTCCTTTCCATTTGGGTGTCACAGTGACAAACGGGGCGTTTTGAGCAGTTGTGCCCACGAGGAAAAGGCCATGGCAACGAGACTCATGCGGATCCAGGGCCGCGAAACAATCTCTCCAAGGCACCAAGCGTCCTTTGAGAGAGACAACCAGGCTCAACTGAAATCAAATCTCAACGCAACTTGTTTTTTCGTCCTTGATTTTGCCTCTGACTTGAAAGTTTACAACCCAAACCTCTGAGGTTTCCTGTCGTGTCCTTTCCACTGGTGAAGTGTAAATCAATTAGGAGTCGACAGAATCACACGAGGCCTGGGGACGGCGACCGCGGGGGCCGGCGATACCCCGTAATTTGCATAAATGAGCGATCCCGAGATAAGAAAAGCTCACATATCTCTCACGGCGGGGATGAAATAGCTGGAAGAAAAGCCACTTGTCCCTGAACACCGATTCCTTCTTCCAAATTGACAACTTGGATCGAAAAGGAAAGCGTTTGATCATCGAGTACACCGAGCCCCGTCCTCGATGCCCATTTACAGCGGAAACATTTCAGTGATGCAGGTCACCGTGCGGAGGAAGGACGTGAAATGCTGTTTCATCCGGGTCCTTGGGCTCCGTTGTGCTCTCTCTCTCTCTCTCTCTCTCTCTCTCTCTCTCTCTCTCTCTCTCTCTCGGTATCTCTGTCTCGATCTCTGTCACCTATTTTTTCCCTCTGAGACTCCGTGATCTGGGGTGGGTCCAACAACCCTCAGGTCGAATAGATTAGTTGCTTTGAATTCATAAGGTTCCAGCTCTGAGAACATGAGACGTAGAGGTTGACAAGACTCAAAGACGATCACCAAGAAAGCCTGCGTGCCCACAAAAGGTGCACACCCATATATATGGATATGCCCATATTCAGGCATGCAGGGCTCCAACGCTTGTGATGGCTCACCAGACTCCACGCACGAGACCGATGTGTTCTCACCTGTTCTCTTCTTGACACAAGTCACCAAAATTCATGAAAACCACCGCAACTCAACTTCGAAGGGTCAACTACTCGTATCAGATGGCCACGGAATCCAGAAGTTGGATCGAACAGAACGACCTTTCTCTCAGGACCAAATCCCCTGTTTCTACTGCGAAGCAAAATTCCGTCTCTGCATTTGATCTGATGCAGATCTACCAGTTCGCACGTGCTGGAAATATAATCCTGTGAAATCATGCAATTCGAGAAAAGAGTTGTGCAATCACTAGGGAACCCAGAATCGGAGACGAGCTCAGTTTCGAAAGAGGAGTGACCGGCTGGAGGTGATCGAAAAGGAACAACAACATTTTTCAGAGGTTTTGTGGCGATGGCATTTGTGAACGAAGTATCATATTTCCAGGCCAGCGGCTGTGCATCCTTGACTTGTTCCACCAACGATTCAATTGGAACTGATCGGGAAAATGTCTGTGATGAAACCACTGCCCACTGAACCTCCCCCAAGAAACCAACAATGGCAAATGAATTAATTAGAGAACAGGCCCACAATGACAAAATTCCTGTGCCCAGCTATTGTGTGCACGCAAGGTACAGCGTCAGGAAATATTAGAGACCACGAGACGGTGCTAACTCTACGGGTGACCATGAACAGCCTTGTCTTGAGCTTGATGTTTATGGGGTGCAATATGAACCTCAAGCAATAAAATGAAAGACCACATCACTGGTATCCAATTTTGTCCTCCCCAACAGGCCAATTTCTGGACTCTGTAATCTTGCACTCAGGTCTGAATGAAGGGTATGCGCACTTTCTTTTGCTCTCAACCTTCGTGCGATTTGTTCATCTGAAATTTGACTTGCAAACGCTGATATGACCGGTTAGAATGACTGAGAAATCACACGTGCTTGGACGAGAAAATGAGAATCTCAACTCAAAATTTCAACACATGAAAGGAACATTGTGAGAAGACGCCTTCAGGGGTTGGTGAAGTCCATTGACAGAAAGCCTGACCTGACTGAGCAAAGCCCATCGCAGAGCAAAATCTGGCTTTCCTGACGCAGAATGTGTGGACTCAAGTCTCGTCAGAGGCACAATCAAGGATACCTCTGCACACGACCACAGTTTTCAGTGTTGCTTCTTTGCTGTTGACAACTGCATTGCGAGGCAAGTAAAGACAGCACGCACCAGCAAAGACCGGAGGCCTCCAGGCGGACTGGGCTAATGAACAGCACCTTGCGTTTTCCGCCAAATTTGAGCCGGTCAACACGGCTGTTTGGCAGGTCAGGTCCCAGTTCAGGTTTCTCCATTTTTCAACTCTGTCCTGTGCCTAAAGTGTCAGGATGTGTGTTCCAGGTTTGAAGGTATATAGCAGAAACTTACCGAAGATTTCTTCCATGATTCTGTCGCACGTAAACTGCATCATTTTGGGATCTTGTCCGCTGCTCCAGGGCAACGGACGCTGAACACTCGACAACGACATCCTCAGGTCTCAAGCTCAGACTCACAGTCTCACACACTTTTTCAGAGCGTCTGGTTCCCCTTCGTTCTGTGTGATTCAAATTGGTGTCTATTTGCAGCGAAATGAAAAAGTTCGATTCCCTGAACAGTTGTCAGAACAACGCATAAGCGAACCAGGCTTCCTGTTGGAGACTGGCAGTTGTCTGCGAAGTCCTGTATTCATACACTCACAATGAGGTGCTCGAACTTTGCATCGGCATTTGTGTTTGTGCTCAACTGACTGCGAATTGATTTTGTCCTTCTCTGCGATGAGTCTGAAGTTATCTCAGCTGCTGACCTCAGACGCACAAACACGTCCTTTTGTGCAACATCCAACTGAACCTGAACGTACTGCTGCCGTCCAATGCGTCCCCGCGAAGTTCAATGAAAGGCGCCGAAGATTCTATTGAAACTCTCATTCAGTTGCCTACATTCCTCAGCTCATTCACTCCATCCAATGAATGAACGCACTTCCTTTGCAGAATGATCGTCTGATCAGGAAACGCAGAAACCCCGTCGTGCCTTCACTCTGCGTGTGGTTTCATTGTCTGTCGCAAGAATGTACCTAAAGTTGGATCTCATGATTGACAACCTCAATGTTCGTCCTTTTGTCCTGCACAAGTGTACTGCATGCGACTGAAAAGCATAAAGTTTTCACCACCTCGCAATACACGTATCCAGCAAACTTTGGTCCTTGAGTGTCTTTGCGTGTCTGTGCTCCAATGAAAGCGAAATGTTTGTAACTTTCAAAATTGTAAAGGCACAAGCTGTTGTCCTGAAGCACTTGTTTGAATGAATGAATCCAACCTCATTCAAACGTCAAGCATCTTCTCGTGTGCGTGTCTGACTTCAAATTTACGCTGTGAAAAATTGGGCTTTCCAGAATATCATCCTTTGAGGAATTTGAAATGTGCCTCCAGCACATCCATCCGAAAAACTCGTGTCCACGAGAAAAGGCTCTCAGAAAGGAATGCGACGGATGCGCTGACAATTCACACTAAATTTAGACACTTTTTCTTATGATTAATCGCAAGGTATTCATACTGTCTTCAGAGTTGATGTCTTTTGCCCAGAGATGAAAATGCAGAGTAAACATTTGGGCCCCATAGAGAAGTACTGGGTGACGTCTGGGCATGCACCAGTACCCGCGTCTTGACCAATCACAGCGGACCTGGCGCCTGTGAATGGAAAGCGACTATCATCGTCCGAGGACACGCAGACGAAGATTGATGCATCCTCTCTAAATGGGCACCAGGCTTTGTCCTGAAAATTCTGTATCACATTTTAATGTGAAAACCCGGGCTGAAGTGTCTGCCTTCAACAGCAGTTCACCTCCTCTTTTTTTTGACAAGAAAATCGCTCAAGTCTTTCGTCTTTTTACCCAACAACCCGTCGTCCAGGTGATCCTGACCCAAGGGGGATCATCGTGGTCCGACAAAACAATGTTGCTGGGTTGCATCATACTCCACATGAGGATTCAAAGTTGCACATCGCACAGTGAGGTTGTGTGCAGAGGGTGGCAACTGGTTGTTTTTCGCACCCCATATGCTCATTGAAATCTCCCCAAAAGCGGATTCTGGGTTTTGCCGACATATGGCTCAAAACGGTGAATTCAAGGCACTTCTGTCACGAATGTTGGGACTGTGCACGTTGAATTCAAATCGTCCAACCGAATTCAACAGGCAAAGTGACAAATTTGCCCGTAATTCGTTCATTGGGCAAAATCTATTCCATGGTTGAACATTCAATTTGTTTCGTTCACAGCAGTGAGTCTTCCAATTTGACAGATTCTTGGTCAATGCGGTTCACCTCATGAGCTTCCGTCTGTCACTCTGCGACAACAAAATAGTGCGAAAAACCTAAAATAAGTGAGGTTTTCTTGTGTCAGAGAAACCAGTGACACACCAATGGGCACTTGGAGCTACTAATTGGTGGTGACATCTGCTAATTGGATGATCGGTTCATTAGACTCTTCCTCTAATTGATACCAAGTTATCAGCGGGGTGCTAGACAAAGAGGGTTGAGAAAAATCTGACCATTGTTTCAGTGCAGAATCTTAATGAACTGGGAGAAAGTCAAAGGTGGACCAAGCACACTGAATTTGACATGCAAGAACTGTGCGCATTCCTGCAGTTGCACGGAGCCCAAGGCGTGTTCCATTCCACGTTTTGGGTGTTCTGTGGGTAAAGCCCCCTTGACGTTTGCGGAACATTTTCTAAGATAGGTCTATCAACACTGGTCTTGGGTTGGAAGGTGTCAGGGAGTGACCTGGTGAAAGCAAAGTCCATTGGAACGGGTGATGGCCTTTCAGTGTGTGGAGCAGAGTGAAGGAAGATTAGGATCTCCAGTGATGTGTCTGTTGTGGGACTTGACGGTTCACCGTCTGCCCAATGAAGGGTCATCGCACGACCAACTGATGTCTGCCATAAACTACCATAAAATCAGACTTGTGCGTCTCCGATTTCAGGTTAAACCTGCCTGCGGATCAGGTTGAAACCAGCGGTAATAACACCCTTCAACATCCCGCAACCACAATCCTCTTCCTGTCGGCTCAATTGATAAGGACCACACTCTGGTGGGGACAGCGCGCGCTCAGGCCCCGTGAACTGTGGCTGTGAGAATATAACTTCTGTTTCGGCAGATGGAACTGACACGGATGGAACCTCAGGCCGAACCTTCCCTTGAAATCGTGGGTGGTTCGGCAGTTCAAGGAATTGAACTGGCGACGAAAGGGTTGGGCCATTGCAAGAGTAGTCTGCGGGCTGGAAAGAAACAGCTGTGCGAGGAATTGTACTCCTTTCTTTCGCACTCAGTGATTCTGCAAACTCATAGAGTGCTTGCTCTCACAATTTTGAATTATTTGACAGTTGTTGGCAAGTCGTTGAAACTAATTTCGGACACGAACTTTGCCTCGGATGCAGCCTCTCTGTGTGGTGCCGTCAAACAAAAAAATCCGAAGCGTGAGTGAATGAGAATTTTTTCTGTCTTGACACGTGCTGACTTCCTGAACCACAGATTTCCACAACAACAGTGACAGAATCTCAGTGTAGTTTGGCAGACACAGCACTTCTCTTGCAATAAGGTTCTCACCCATGACGAAGGTACAGAAGGGTTGGTTCTTGTTTCTTCCCTTGAATGAAATGCAATTGGGATTGAAAATGTGAGAACACCACAAGGTGCAGCAATGGTAGATTTGTCAACATTGAGAAGGGGCCTCATCTGGCGAGAGATCTAACACCCTGTGGTGTGGTGTATGTTCTTTTGCAAGAAAGATGATGGAGATTTGAAGAAAACCAAACATTTTATTGATCAGCAATGTTCCCAGGCTCAAACCGGAAGTCCGAGTTGACGACGGTGAGGACACCACAGCGATATCATCGGCGACTTTTGTGTTCCCAAGTACCAAGATCACCAGAAACAGGTGACAAGATTCTTGTCTCGTTCCCACTGTTTAGCTTGTCGATCCAAATTCATCTGGGCGCCCCAAACAGCAAAGTCAAAAGCCGACATTTCTGTGTGTGGACCCCCCTGCGGTGTGCGTCCCGCCAACGTGGGCGCCTGCGAGAAAATTCTCATTGAGACCCATAGAACAGCCATGTGAAGCACAAAGGTGTGCAGCGCGCATCAGAGTACAAAAGGGCACGCCACAAAGGGTACTGACAAGGTGCACCTGCTTCAACAAAATTTTCTTCCAACAAAAACCCATTAAATTGTGCATTTTCACACACGGTGATTTCGCGTAGGTAAACGTCCCATCATCTTTTTGCAAAGGAACATCTACCGCACAACGGGGTGTATCTCCTGCCAGAATTATCTTTCGATGATGTTTTATGTTCGACAAAAATTCCAGCAAGCTCAAACTGTTCTTGCACACCTTCTGGTGGAGAACCACAACCAGCTCAAGTACCGAAACGCCGCTATTACCTTTGAGACATGAAAAGGCGACACAGTTTATCCTGCCAACTTTGAAGCCGCAATTTTGTGGTTGGAGAAAGGGCCTTGCCGAAGACTCCCGGACAAGCGCAAAGGGATTTTCGGCATTCACGAAGTGAAGTTTGGACAACATTTCTTGGTTTTCTCAACAAATGAATGTCTTTTTCAACATGACATCTTCTCTTCTGAATCTCTTCACTTGCACTCAATTTGCATTTTTTTTGGTTCTTTGATGGCATTCTGCTCATTTCTATCGGCAATGACTGCGCCTCCAGCCAATCACAATATTGTTGTACAATTACTGCAGTGATGATCTAACAAGGGCATGTCTCCAATGTACCTCTTCAATTTGCTAATTTCTCTCGCAAATGAGATTGCCTCGATTGAAGTGTAAATATTTGTGCAGCGCATCCGTGAGCCCAATCGTCAATCTGTTGCATCACCAACAGATTCCTACTTTGTCCTCAGAAATGTAATGATGGATCAAGCCACTCAAACCAAGAGGGTTGAGGTGGACATCAGGCCAACAGAAGCGCCTTTGAACCGCCCACAGCTTTCAACTTCTTGTAGAAGCATTTCGTGAACTGGAAAAGGTGGGCCCAGAGGTGATTTTGGCAACGCAACGTTGAAGTTCAGTGATAAGCTTGGGAATCACGCAACAGGTGACGCAACCAAGTTCTCACCACTCATTTCGTCAGTCAGATGGAAAATTGTCTTTTGATCTTTGCCTCAATGCAAAAAGCCATTTGTGTGACAGCCAAGGAAAAAAGAGATTTACGTCCACACACTTTTGAGTGCTTCTCATTCAAAAAGTTGTGCAGAAGCAAGCACAACATTTGAACAATCTCAGGTGCCTTGACCAGCGCAGTTCCCTTGTGCTTCTGATCCACAGGATGTGTACCTCAAGCACAACTTCCAAACCAAGCCTGAACCTCGATCAACATGTAAACCTCGGACACAGATCCGAGATTACAATGTTTACAAAGGAGTGTGAATGCTGCCACGCGCATTTTTTTGTGATCTTGAAGAAAAGGCAGCAAAACCACGTTTTCTTCGTGCGTGGTACGACGCATGCAAGTAATTTGAAATTGAGACCTTTCTTTAACACGTCTGATCCCGGCCTTTCTTCCCATCCAACATGTCTGACAAGGCGATTTGTGGGCAAACCTTCAGTGTTTGGGGATTTAGCTCAGGATTAAAATACCAAACAGACAGGAGAGTGAAAGTTTGATCTGAAAAATCCAGCGCTTCAAAGGATTGAGGATGAGGCTCAGGGAGGATCGGGAATCGAGCCCGTTCTCCCGCGAGAGAACGAACTGAATGCGCCACCGATTTTTGCTACGAGGGGAATCTCACTCCTCTCCGGTTTTTTTCTCAAAATAAACCGAACAAAATGATCGCAATTCTTTGAAACTTTAATCAGAGATCCTCAACATTCCAGGCTACATGTTAGAAATCCAAACTGTTGAAAAAGGCAATGTCCAGAGGGTGAAATCTAGGTCCAAACTTCAGCATGCAATATCCAAATGGCGGAACAGAAGGTCACTCATCATCTGAAGATTCAGAGTCTTCTGCAGATTCTGGTGGAAAATTATCTGGGTTGAAGGTGTGGTTGGTTCCCTCAAAGTGTTCACCACTGGCAAGGGATCATGACTTGCCACTGACACAGTTTCAGAAAAGTCCAACCTCACAAACCTGATTCTTCTGACCAAAAACCGGA
>JAAUXT010088630.1_pt1 | contig 37747 bp, 38 predicted proteins | sample 7278171 | NCBI WGS metagenome assembly JAAUXT01 (sample SAMN14350112, study PRJNA611818) | marine sediment metagenome | isolation source: surface marine sediment (1.8m) | place: French Polynesia: Moorea | collected 2018-08 | reverse complement strand
TTTTGGAAAAATTTTTAGAGACGCAGGGCCGGTCAACTTGTGCTGGGACTAAACGCTTGCTGTGTTTTCGCGACCTCCCTGGAACTTTAACCTTGTGTAAATTTTGAGGTTATTGGTTTGCTGCCCCCCCCCCCCCCCGATAATATAAAAAGTTGGAAGGCTGGCAACTCGGCAACTCATCTGAGATGAAGTGCTGTGGTGCGAACCGATGCACGCGGCGAGTGGCTGATTCTCTACTTGAAAGTCTTGTTTGCTTTTGGGACGCATTCAATGGGAACCCAGCCCTTTCTGCACAACGGTGTCTTGCAATGGGCGTGTTCCATTTTCGAGTCCGGCTTGCTGGCGGCGGCGAAGCCACGCAACACTGGGATGAAGTCAGCCATTTCAGCCCCCTCGGCCTCGTGAATGGGACGAGCAATGATTTCCTGTCACGCCAACAACAGTGGCGCGTCTCCTCACCGTCGCGTGTTCTTGTTTCCCGCAGGACGGGTCCGGGGGCCTCGCGGATGACGAGGAGGATCTGGATGAGCTCAAGCTGCGTCTGCTCGCGCTCGCGTCCGCCGCCGAGAACCACTTCCAGGTGCGTCACGTGACCTCACGTCGACGCTCACGTAACGTCAGCGCGTTTGTGTTTGTGCTGACTTCACGTTGTGACGTTGCGTCAGCACGTTGACCCAGACGCTCGCGTCACGTTGGCGAGTTGATGCTTGCGGTCAGGCTGTGTGTGTGTGTGTGTGTGTGTGTGTGTGTGTGTGTTAAAGTTTGTCATGCCTTATGAGACGAGGCCTTTTCAAAAACAACAACAGAGGGATCGTCTGCGGGACGCACAGCTCTATGAAAGCGACGTTCGGTACATTTCAACGCGCTGCCAAATCGAACAGAACACAGTCGTGCTGTGGCACGAGAATCGAACGCGCCCAACGTGTTGTTTCAGGCGCTGTCGGGGTCGGAGGATGTGGAGCAGGAGAAGCCGCTGCAGACCGAAGACACGGACGCGCTGCTCAAATCGGACAACGACGAGTTCAAGGACAGAGACGCGGCGCGCCCTCTCGCGTCCACTGCGAAAACTGTCCCCGCTTCCGGTAAAGTCCTCGAGTTTTCTGTCCTAAATTTGCCATTTCGAGAGTGTCCTGAATCGAACTCACATTTTAAATCTGCAACCCAAATTTGGAGTTTCCTGATTCGAACGCCCTGCCAAGAAATTTCTTGCGATCTCGAATTTTGCACCCCGAATCTGCTGTCGCGATTGTTCTTCCTTTTCGAATTTACTGTCGCAGTTCCTTTCTCCCATTCGAACCTCTTCTCCAAAACGCACACAGTATATCGTCTCAAACTTCTCCATCTCGATGTTTTTGGTGATTTGCGCTGGGTACCAGTCAAGAGCAAAGCACTACAGGCATCATCTGCCAGAAGTATATGTGCAGCAGTTTCTCCACAAAAATGGTGCTCAGCTTGATTGTATTCACATTTGGTCTATGGATTTCTTCTTGGTCAAGGACAAGGCGCCAGGAAGGAATTTGATCAGTGTACAGTATTTTGAAATTGGAAATGTTCGAAGTGCTCTTGTCCGGACAGTTGACTGCTGCAAATCACGAGAGGCCGGTCGGCCTTTATGTTTTTGCAGAGAGCGCGCGACGGAAGCGCAGTCGGAGTCGCACGGCGGAGCGGAGGGGCGCCGCCGCCGACGCCAAGCGCCGCCGCTCGCTCGGCAAGTCAGGGCGGGGCAGCGGGGGCGGCGCTGGCAACAAGAGCAGAAGCAGGTGAGGGCACTGGGATTGATGGGGTGGGGGCGGGGTGGGGTGGGGAGGATGAGCGGGACGGGGTGGGGGCAGTGCCACCCGGTACCGCAGCGGGAGCGCCTGGGCCGGGAAGAAGAGTCGCAGCAGGTGAGGGTCGAGTTGGGGCGGGATGGGGGCATCGCAGCCCTGGACCGCGCGGCCCGGGGTTGGCTTGGGAGGGATGGTGGGGCGGACAGCGTTCGTCGGGAGGCGGGAGCAGCCACGCACCCAGTGCAGATTGAGGTGGCGGGTGCAAACAGGTCGGGTGAAGCAAACATGTGGGTAAGAAGGACAATTGCTGCGATACATTGAGTTGCGTCAGATTGCGACCTCAGTGAACAAGAAGAACACAAATAATTCAAAAGAGGAATCACCCTTGTGAACTCACTGTCAGTAGAAAGGGCACGCACCCTGTTGTTGTAGTCTTTGCAGATACTGAGGACACTACCGCACCTGATGTCATCCCAGAATGCAACACTCTTCCTGTTTTTTGTGAGGCACGATTTATCTTGTGAAGCATCCAGCGTGAAACAGGCCTCAATTCCGACTTGTTTTCAGAGAACGAGATCGTTGGGACCGATCGCGAAGAGAAGAGGACAGACGGAGAGAGAGAACGAAGAAGAGTGAAGAGAAGGACAGGTGGAGAAACAGGGCGAAGAAGAGTGAAGAAAAAGACAGGTGGAGAGACAGAGGGAAGAAGATCGAAGAGGAGGACACGTGGAGAGACAGAGCGAAGAGGAGTGAGGAGGAGAAGTGGAAGAGGCAGGAGCGACAGAAGATCCTGGTGCTGGACGACCCCAGGGAGCAGGCAGAACGGTTCCTACAGCTGATCAGGGACCAGAGCACAGAGAGCCCCAACAGGGTCAGTCACACACACACACACACACACACACACACACACACACACACACAATTTCTCTTACATTCACACACTCCCTTTGTCTGTCTGTCTGTCTCTCTCTCTGTCTCTGTCTCTCTCTCTCTGTCCCGATCTCTCTTACTGACAGACAGGCACACACACACACACACACACACACACACATTTGTGTGCGTTCCTTGTCGTTGCCACAAACATGGAACGCACCCATTCTCCAGAGCTGAGCTTCTGCTGAAGTTCACGCAGCAGATTCACGCGCATCAATCGCCATCTGTTTTGCAGGCACCGCGCCTGGTGGAGTCTGATTTGGTGTCGCCCCCTCGTGAGGTGAACGACAACTACGAACCGGTCGAGATGGACATCGACAGCAACCCGTGCTCCCCGAGTGAGGACTTGCTTCCCCTTCACCGCTCCCACTGAGCGTTTGGACGTCAAGAGGGCGTTTCTTTCGGTGCCTTGCTGCTTTCCCTTGAGCCGCTGGGTTTGGTGGCTGACACTACATTCTTGCACCATACGTTGAGTCTTGTTCGATAGATGGCGCGTCCCATGTCAATTACACATCTCTTCTTTTGGCGCTCAAGTTTGGGGCAAAATGTATGTTACGGATGCCACACATGTGCTCTGTTGGTCAATTTTTGGGCACGAAAGTGCTTCTCCCACACGGAACTGTTCGGTAGATGGCGTCACCCGTATCAACTCTGCATATCGCACGTAAAAACGTCCGTGCTATGTTGCAGGCATTGAGATGGAGCTGAACGAGCCGTCGCCTCGGTCGCTGCTCTTTCCGGGGCGCAGCCCCATCTCCCCCGGGGTGAGGGGCCCGGAGATCCCGGGCCTTGGGACCCTCGCCCCCGGGGAGGAGTTCCCGGGGCTCGGTGCTCGCATCCTCGGGGAGCGGGGCATCGAGATCCCGGGCCTCGGGGCCTTCGCCCCCGGGCAGGAGATCCCGGGGCTCGGAGACCTCATCCCCGGGCTGGGCGGGGAGCTGCCCGTGACGTCCCCGGAACTGCTGCCGGCGCCACCACCGCCTCTGCCGCCGCCTGAACCCGGTGAGGTCAAGTTTTACACAGAACATGCGGTCCGTCTGCGCCATTTTCAATGGACGCTGTGTGGACTGAGTTGCCCTCAAAGTGCGCAGAGCACCAATGTTTCACGGAAGATTGCGCTGACATTTCCCAACACCGAATGAGTCGGCATTCACATGCACAATGCTTTTCAAACGACGAGATTCTTGAGTGTTTTGCCACGCCCATTCAAACTGAAAAGCAAAACATTGTACATGCACAACTCGGTATCTAATGATTTGTCACGTGGACACAACACGTGACTTGTCTTGTGCCAATTCAGCTTGAATTTGCCTCATATTTTTCAGTGATGATTTTGGCGGAAGTGCCTCTTCCTCCGCCGACAGAACTTCCGCCCGACCCTCCACTTCCGGTTCCGCCTCCGTCACGTGACCCACCGCTCGCGCCGCCGCCGCCCATCACACGTCTCGCCAGCATCGCTCCAGCGCTTCCGGTCACGTGTACTTCCGGTGGTGGGAACGAGGCGGGAGTGAACGCGCATGCGCCGAGTCCCATCACCATTTCGTCGTCGTCGAGCGAAAACTCTTCTTCCCCGTCCAAACCCGAGAGAATTGAGGCGCCCGAGGTCAGCTCGCTCTCACTATCACAAAGACTCTTGAATATAGCGGATTACAACAGCGATCAGGAGCAAATGTCCCCATCGAAACCCGCCACCAGGTGGGTGAGGGACCCCTTCGCTGTGGGCGCGGGCGTAACGGTGCCGCCCCCTGGTGAAACGGACGCCGAGGCGGCCCCGAAGGTGGCGCCACCGCCGCTGCTGCCCCCTGGTGGGGAGTCGGATGGAGGCAGCAGCAGCTCGACACCAGAGGGCGATAGCGACGATGACGACATCGCGATGACGGCGATGCGCGCGCAGCTGATCCTCGGGATGAAGAGGCGTCAGGAGAGGAAGATTCAGCAGCTCGACGTGAGTGTGCGTGCGTGTGTGTGTGTGTGTGTGTGTGCGCGCACACGCGTGTGCGTGTGTCTGTGCGTGTGCGGTCTGATCCTCGGGATGAGGAGGTGCCAGGTTTGCGAAATTCAGCGCGAGTTCAGAGGTGTGTGCGCGCGTGTGTGTGACGTGTTCCGAGGCACAGATATCCTGCTGATTCAAACTCGCATTTTTCGAAAATCTCTGTTCCGTAATGTGGTTCCTGCCAACGCTTGTGTGCAGCAAAATGATTGTCCGAACCCACACAAACTCCAAAAAATGGGCTGAAGTCCAGAAATGGCTGATTTTCGCGATTGTAGACTTGGACAGACCAATTGTTGTGCAGAACGGTTGAATATGGCTAAGTTTGAATGGGCTCGAGGGCTGCATCCCATGTGCTGCTGCAGCTGGTTGATTTTCTCATGTCAAAAACTTCAATTTGTTGTCACAAGGCCATGCTTCACACGCCGCCATGAGTGAGGCGCATGTCTTCACTGACGGGTGTTCTCGTTTCAGGAAATCACGAGCGTCGGTTCTCCGGACTCACAGACCGAGGAGCCGGCGATGCGGGAGCCTCCCCCTCAGCCGGCTCCTCCTCAGCCGGTTGCCCCGGCGTCTCGCCCGCAGCCGGCACCTGTACTTCCGGCGGCCACCGTCGTCAGCAGCACGGCGCAGGCGCAGCGAGTCTCCCCGAAGGTCCAGGCAACGGCAGCGCCATCAGCGGCGACGGCAGCACGATCACCGCTGCCGGTGACGCGGGCAACTCCAGCGACGCCGCCGTCGCGCGCAGGGTCCACCGGTGGCAGCACCCCTCCTCCTCCCGCAGCGCGCAACCCGCGCGCAGAATCCCCGCCCGCCGCGCATGCGCGCGCACGCGCGAAGCCGCCGAGCCTCCTCATCACGGCCACGCTCAACGCGAAGGTGGGGCCCGGCGGGGCGGGGGCGGAGAAGCTTCGGGTCGTGGTGCCTGTCCCGCCGGCGGCTTCGCCTCTCCCCCTGTCGGCGGTGCGTCTCCCTCCGCCGGCGGCTCCACTTGCCCCGGCCGGGATGCCGGACGCGCCGGAGCCGAAGAAAGAGCCGCAGATAGAGCCGCTGCGACCGCTCATCCAGGTGAGGGACTTTTCTCTGGATGCGTTTTGGCCCGCGTCCGTGTGTGAATTGACAAAGAAGCAGTGAAGCACAGAAACTGAAATGATGTGAGTCCGTTGTTGCTGAAATCCATGTGAAAATCTCCGAAGGTTGGTTTTCCTTTCCCTCTTCGGGGCGAACAATCCTCCGCGCTTGCACAACTACAGTTTATCACGAGAATTCCAAGTTTGTGTAACATTGTGGGTGTGACTTCTGCGAACACGTGTCACCTTGTCAACCGACCCAGCTGCACTGGATTCTTTTGAGCACAGAAAAACTGAAAGTGTGCTTCCCTGCCCCTCACTGTGCAGGAACTGAAACGCGCGTCCCTTTCTCCCTCAGTGGCCGCAGCACAAGCCGGTCATCATCCCGCTCGGTCAGGACTCGGACGACAGCGAGGCTGAGGGCAGCGGGAGCGAGGCCGACGCGCATGCGCCCAACAACGCCAACAGCGTGTCCGGTTTCCCTGGCAACCTGGACCAGTTCCTGTCGAACGTGCGTCAGGACGTCGAGAAGCAGGTGAGGGGCGTTGACGCTGGCTGCGTCATGCGCTTTGTGGGTGCTTAGCAACGCAGCGCTTGTTGCGCAGGGACGCTGTCAAACACACGACGTATCTTGGCCACAGTATGGGCACACGCGGTGTGTGGTGTGCATTGCGTGCCCATGCAATGGGTGCCCATGTTTTGCGTACCCATGCGTATTGCCCATGCGTAGGGTGTGCACAGGGTGCCCATGCCAAGCGTGCCTGTAGAAAGATTGTGTGGCCGAAATATGAGCACCCGCACGAACCAAGTGCTTTATCCGATGCTCATTTTGTGACGCAACCCCGAAGGACCAATGCAGGAATATTCATTGTACTTGACGCAACCTATGTGAATGAGCCTTGTCTTGACGCGTGTCGCCGTTTCCAGGAGAAGAACGCTCCCCGGCAGACGGCGCTCGCCGTCACGCCGCCGACGCCCGTCGCGACGTCGCCGACGACGCCCGAGATCGTGCGCAACCTGTCGGAGAACCAGCGCCTCGAGTACAAGCGTCTCAAGGAGGCGCTGCGACGCCGCCAGGCAGGGGGCGCCACCGTGACGACGGCGACGCCCGCGTCTCCACAGGTGCGTCAACCACGGGCGCCATCTTGTTTCGCAGCAAGCAAAAGTCGTTTTTGGCCGGGTGTGGCAAGAACCAGAGACTTTTCTGGAGACACGTGTGTGTGGAGAATCTGACATAGTGGGCACCCTGTGTTGTGCCCTAGCGGCGCATTTCCAGTGGCTTGTACAAGATCCACAGTGAATCTGACCTTGAGCGTTTGGTTGCGAGTCTGTTGCTCCATTCTGTCTTCCACAACCCTCCAACGGCCATTGCATTGCACCGTGTGAATGGGTTTTCGGACCGCTGTTTTGACGAAAGGGTTTCAAACTTCTTCACTACGTAGTTGCTGTGGAGAAGCTGATCATTTTTGTTGTGCGCCACACGTGTATGAGGCTTCTGTGGTTTCCATGGTAACCCTCGGTTGTTGCGCAGGTCCCGACGTCTCAGCGCGTCGTCCCGGCAGCGGCGACGCGGAAGACCGGGGAGCAGGTCGCGCTCGAGAAGAGACTCCGCCTCATCGAGCTCTCGCTCGCCAAGCACAGGTACGTCACCCCTCATTCACACCGGGTGCGCCAGCGCACACAGAAAGGGTATAATGCAGGGGTGTGGTTGTGTTCACACTGATGCACCAGCGAACACCAACGTGATCGTGGAGGGTCCCAACCCAAATCATGTGCTGGTGCACAGTGCATTGTGTAAAAGTTGTGCATTGTGTGCTGGTGCGCAAGGTGTGAATCGGGACTCACATACCCACCTCTCAGGTACATGGTACCTCTCTCGCCAAGCAGACCAGGGACGCAATGCATGACGTCATATGACATGGGGGGGGGGGTCCCAGTGTTGTCGCTGTTTGTGTGTGTGCGTTGGTTCCATTCAAACTGCCAGCTGTGACTTTGAACACTGGAATATCGGATACGCCTGCTGTCTTCAGTCTTCCGTACGGTTCAAGCAAACAAGCCATGTCTATCCCCCGATTTCTGCCCCCACCACCGAAACTGGAAACAATGGCTGCAGTTGCACCCGTGAGCAAGTCGAACACGCCTGACCACGTGTTTCCGTGTGCGCGCGCAGGTCGAGCCTGGAGAGCGAGCAGCGGAAGCTGGACACGGTGCGTCTCCTGGCGGCGCGCAAGAAGGACGCGCTGCGCGGCGCACGCGCAAAGGTGACGAAGCTGCGGGAGCAGCTGGAGGCGGCGGAGCGCATAGTGGGCGCCACCGAGACCCAGATCGAGGCGCACAACGCGCAGGTGGGTCACGTGGGACTAAGTCACGTGGGGCAGACATACAGAGACACCTTTTCTCCGTTGTACAAGGCAGAGAATTCCTGCGTCAGCCCTCGTTCACATCGGAAGCGTGATGCATGAGCAATTCAAGTCATTCTCATTGAAAAATCACTTGCCAAACCATCACTAACAATTACACGATCACGGTCACGCTCAAAACACTCGTGGATGTGCAAGGATTCTACAGACCGCGTGTCTTCAACACGTGTCGTTCTTGTTTGCAGTTAAAAAACGTGCAGGACAGTGTGAACAAGGAGAGGCAGTACGTCATAAAGTACGAGGAGGAACTCGCCAAGACGGAACGCAAGCTCTTCGGTGATTGGTTCCACATGGCGACCAATCAGAAGGCCTGGCTCAGCGGGAACCCGGCGGCGCCCGTTGCCATGGTGACGCACTCTCCGCGCGGCAAGTTCGTCGCGTCGCCCGTTCGCCCCCCGGGTGCGTCGCCAGGGAAACAGAAGATTGTCGCCGGGAGACAGGTGAGTTGCTCCTGAGCTCAGAGCGCACCGTTTTCCATTGGGTTGAGTGCAAAAGGGCGGGTGCTGAGCTCACGAACTCCGTGGTGCGTCCATCTGCAAGTCATGCAACTTCAGTTTTCGCAGTACCACTCAACATGTGTTGGATCCAAACCTTTCCACGTACAATGTGTGGTGTAATCCTTCAGGCATCTGAATGACCAATGTTAGCACAAGGAAAGTGAATTGTGGTGGTGCATCTCATGCTTGGGTGTGAACTCGGTCACCGTGTGGAAAATTGCTGAAATTCTTCTCGTTTCTGCATCGTCGTTAGGTGGTGACGAAGCCTGGCAACATCGTGACGGTTACCATAGCAGCGAAGCAGAACATGACCAAAATCTCCCAGGAGAAGGAGTACTGGGAGAAGATGGCGGACGAGTATCAGAAGAAGATCCAGCTGCTCAAGGAGGCCAAGGCGCGTGCGCAAACGGCGCGTGCGCAGACAGTTCGCGCGCAGGCGCAGCAAAAGCCACCGCCAAAAGCAGTGAAGAAAGCGACTCAGAAGAAGCCCCAGGTGTGTGCAAAGTGTTGCGTCAGTTCTTTCTGTGTTGAGACGCCTTGCAGGTGATGTGTTCAGTCACGTGGGAAAGCGTGGGGAATTTGTCAGTGCAAAGCAGTGCGACTCCCCCCCCCCCTCTCCATTTTACTCATTGGTTTTGTGCACAAAGCCACACAGGAACGCGAATTAAATTGGAGACTATTTGCAGCCGGCAGCAGCGCGCAGGGCGCCGGCTATGACGTCATCACGCGTCACGGTGGCGCATGCACCGGAGCGGATCAAGACGGAGGAGAAGATTGCGCTGGGGGCGGCGTCGGACAGCGACGGCGGCGGAGTCGTGGCGGTGACGCCACGCAGGCGCTCCCTGGTGGACATGAGCCCCGCCACGACCACGCCCAAACTTCCGGTTCCGGTCGAGGCGCAGGCGCGCGCGGCGCGGCGCAGAACTTCCGGTGAGCGAGTCACACCAGAACCACAATCCGAATTCATAGCAAATCATTCAAATGCTGACACATTGAAATCATTCCAAATGACCCAAGCAAGTTCTGATTTTGGTGTTGAAACACACGTCAAAGCTGGAAAGTGGAACCATCTCAAATCGTGCATTGTCAAGAATTTTCAGAAAATTCAAATGCTGAGACACCTCAACGCATCCAAATTTTGGCACAGGGCAAACCATCCAAATTTTGACACCCCCCTTCCCAAACCGTCCAAATGTTGAGACCTCTCACATTGCCCTCAAATTATTCAAATGTTGGGACACGCAAATATTTGCAGAGGAGACTTTGCCGGCGGGTCCCTTGCTGACGGAGGACCTGGAGCGGCCGAGCGGACCCGTCCTGCGGAGACTGCGCGCCGCCTTGCGGCGGGGTCTGCAGCAGGATGCGGGGCTCGCGCACCCCGGCGCCCCCTGCTGGGGTCACGCGGGAGAGCACTCGCCGCTGCTGCTGTTCGCTGCCGATAACGAGAAGGTAAAAATGCGGTGCATCAACGCTTAGCCGCGTGTTTCACAGCGGGGTGTGTGTGTGTGTGTGTGTGTGTGTGTGTGTGTGTGTGTGTGTGTGTGTGTGTGTGTGAAGTCAGTGGATTTAGTGCTGCTAAGCCGACGCAATGTGAACCAGGCCATTTTGTGCATGTCAACGAGTGCCGTGAAGCCCGAGTTGACCCAGCGCACTTTGACTTGCACCACGTGACCCAAAACAGGCTGAAACAAGTCATGCAGCACCTGTGGTCGTATTCATGATATTCTGTATCCATGTGTGGGGCTTCAGGATGAATCAGGCCACACCGCTCCCACCGTGACTCTCCCCACTGTTTGTTCTGCTGCACTGAGAGTCTCGTTGCTGTGGTTACAGATTCCGGTGGCTGCTGGTCAGAGCGAGGCAGCGTCGGACGTCACTGGGGAGGACGCGGCGTCTGGGCCCGACGCGCCTCTGGTGTACGACAGTCTCCTGCTTCCGTTCAAGGCGTACAGGTGCGCACGCTCACTCACTCAACTTGGTAAGTCCAGCGCGGAAACTCCCTGAAGACATTTGACAATAGCTCTCTGGTTTTGCAGGTTTTCACCGTTTTTCCGGACCAAGTCCCGGAAGTCCATTTCTGCGGTGTCTTTTTCCCACCGGATCGACACCCAGACGCCCTTCTGCAGGTTCGACTTGACCGGAGACTGTCAGGACGGGGACTGTCCCTGGTGAGTGCAGTTGTCCAGGTTCAAGAAAACGCGTTGTGTCCAGAGTCCCTGTGCCTGTCAATAGGCGACCCATCCATGAACTGTCAATGGGCATTGGGCCCAACGTTTGACACCCAGAGATTTTGACTGAGGCGCAACGCACAGCGTCCAGCGTGTGTCGTGTTTGCGATACCTGACCAAACCTGTGCAACAAGTCGTGTGTGTGTCTGTGTGTGTGCGTGTCTTCGCATTGTTTCTTTCCGTGTGAGACAGCCCACACATGGTGTGTGTATCTGTGTGTGTGTGTGTGTGAGTGTGTTTCTGCTGTTTCTGCATTGTTTGTTTTTGTTCGAGACAGCCCTGAGGTCACGGCGCACAAACACGCGCTCTCATCCCGAGGCGCGTCTCAACACTGACCTGCATTCTTGTTGTATTTACAGGCAGCACATGAGGGATGTGAGGATGACTGAAGACGAAGTGCTGGTGGATTTGGTGTCGTACTGCCCCGAGTTGTGCGGCGCGACCTCTGGTGACGAGGATTCTGACGCTGTGCTGCAGAAAATGGGTGAGAACCGGGCTAGAGATGGGGCAGGGCGGGGTATATCGACTGGTCACCATGACAACCCGCCCATTCCTCCGGGTACATGATGCATGGGGCTCTCAACTCGCTTCCTGTTCACGGCACATGTCAGTGGTATTCACGTCAGGTTTACATTTACACCAAATGAATATTTTGACGTATCACACGAAAAGTACGTGAACGAACGTGCGTTGACGCATCACATTCCTGCTGTGACGCTGGGGTGAGTGGAAAGTGGCTGTAAGTTTCCACGCCAAAGCGGCTGTGATACCCTCGACCAATTTTGACACACACACGGGGGGGGGGAGTGGAAAAGGTCAAATGTTTCAGGCCTTGTCATTGGAGGTGCCACACTCACACCTGTAGTTGACTTGTGCAGAGACGGAATGCACAGCGCACCACGTGTTTCACGGGCTTGCATGAAGAATTTGTGCTGTTCCGTTGCAGGTTCGTTCGTGACGGAGTTCCGCCGACAGAACAGCGTGCTGAAGTTCGACGAGCAGTGCATCCTGCTCGCCAACAGGGTGGTCGAGTTCGCCAAAAAGAGTACGTCTTTGTTCTGAGCAAAATTTCCTTCCTACATGTGGTCATTCGTGCTTAACTTTGGAATCCAGAGTCTGCCATGGTGGTGGTTGGTGACGTTCAGGTGGGATTCACTCCATCGTGTTCCGTCCCCCCACGAGTCGGAAGGGAAATGCGTCTGTTTTTGCGACACGTGTAGCGTGTGTTTTCTGTGGACAAGGCCTCAGAACCACCTGCTGCCGTTGGTGAGAACTGCTGGTGCCACCGCCGTGTGAAATGAAGATATATTTTGAACAAACCAGAAAATGCCAGGTTGTGTACAGATACCCGCGATGTCTGTGAGGCGTGTGTCAACGCTGCAGACTGTTCTTGTTTGTCGTTGCAGAAGCTCCTCACTTCGTGTTCACGGATGAGAGGAGCCACGTGATTGGCCCGAAGGAGACGCGGAGGGAGACGACGACAGATGACCCCACGGCCGACGCGCAGATGGAGTACACGCACAGAGCGGGTCAGTCACGTGGGTGCAAAAAGGCACTTCCGGTGGGCGCGTTCGATTTCCGCACGAGTACGCTGAGATTGAGCAGTTTTCCTTGCTGTGTGTGTGTGTGTGTGTGTGTGTGTGTGTGTGTGGTGCAATTTTCCCTCTGATATAACTCAATCCCACATCCCCGAAGAGCGGTTGTGCGAGGTCTTATGTCCGTGTAGCACGTGTCTACACTGGCAGGCGTTCTTGTTTTCAGACGCGGCGCGGGGGCGGCGCGCCTACCCCGCCCCGGACGACGTGCTGGAGAACTCTGACGTGCGCTACTGGATGCTGAGCTCGGGCGAGGCACACGACCTGGAGAGCGCGCTCCTTAGTGACCCGCTGCACCCGCTGTTATGGATGAAACTGGCCTATAAGAAGTTACACGCGACCGACGGGTACGCGCTGTGTGTGTGTGGGTATGGGTGTGGGTGTACGCCTGTGTGCGTGCGTGCGTGTGTGCAGATGTGTGTGTGTGCCTAAGTGAACATGTGTGTTCGTGTGTGTGCATACACCTGTGCGCGCTTGCACTTTTGTGTCTGTGTGTGCACACTTGGTCTTGTGTGTGCACATGTGTGCGTGCGGCATGTGTGTGTGTGTGCTTCGTGGGTGCTTCCATGTGCAAGAGTAACTCACAAAGGAACAGAAATCTGAACATCTTTGGTTGACGCCACTGTCGTCAAAAGTGTTACAAGTAAAATCTATGGAAAGTGACACATGGTGGTTGCGCCCCGCCACACCTGCAGCGGTGGTTGCGCGCCACCTCACGTGAAGTTCTTCTTGTTTGTGCGCAGGTCCGCGGGTCTGGACGAGGCTCTGAACGCCCTCTCGCGGGGCCTGGAGCAGAACCGCGGCAGCTCGGACCTCTGGCTCTACTACCTGGACCTGTTCGCGCAGCGCGGGGAGCGAGACGCGACGCGAGAGATGAGCGAGCAGGCCGTGACGCTCGCGCCCAGTGACGCCCTCTGGTGGAAGGTACGAGGGCGTGGGTGGTGTGTGTATGTGTGTGCGAGAGAGAGAGAGAGAGAGATAGAGAGAGAGACGCTGCGTGTGTGCGTGTGGGGGGGGGGAGCTGTGTGCGTAGGTGGTACCAGGGAGGTTGCACGTGTGTATGTACGCTTGACACTTGCCAGGAAAGGTGTTTGTGGTGTGTTGGAGAAACAGTGTCTGTGTCTGTGTCTGTCCGTATTGAATTTATCTAGCGTGCCAGAGAAAGAGGACTGCGTGTGGCTGCACTGCATATCGCTCCAGCCAGACGTCAAACCCTTTTCTTCCCCTCACAGTACCAGGGCCTGCTGACGTCACCCGTGGAGCGGCTGGACGTGTGTGCGCGTGCGCGGGACTGGCTCTGCTCCTCCAGCACCGCCTCACCGCAGCAGAGGCGCTCCCACTACCTCCTGCAGATCCTACTCCTGCAAACCAAACTCACCCTGCAGACCGCCTCAGCCGCTGAGGCCTGCGAATTCCTCCAGGTAACAGCGTTTGACTGATGTGTTTGAAGAGGCCCGACTCTCACACAAAATTCTTGACAAAAAGTATATTTTTGTGCCCGTTTGTGCCAAGTTGGGGGTTTTTCTTCAAGCTTTCAAGATCTGCTGTTTTCTTGTAGAAAACCCTCGAGTCGTCTTCCACCGATGAGACGCCGGCGTCTGGTGACGTGTCGGATGCTACGCCGGCGTCTCAAGACGTAGCGTCGTGTGACGTGGCACCTCACATCGTGGTGTCTCTGTTGACGCCGCTGGACGCCAGCGTCGCGTGGCTGTGTCTGGTTCACGTCAAGGCGTTCGGCGTCCTCCCGGGTCACGTGTTCGACCCGTCCGGAAACCACCCGGATGTTGTCGTCAACAAGGTGAGGCCCGTCTCACACTGGATGCTCCATGCGTTGCGTCCCTTTTGAGAGTTCAGTGAGTGTTGCCGCGATGTACGGGGCTCAGTCATTTAATGATGAGAATCTTCATGGTCAAACCAATGACACAGATCGGCGACTCTCATGGCAAAATGCTACGACATCGCTGAGTCATCGAAACGTGGTTCCAAACATGAAGATTCTCATCATTAAATGACTGAGCCCCGTACGCAGTGCTTCTGCAAAGGCCATGAGGCCCACGGCCAGGGACACAAACCTTCAAACTCAATCCAACGTTGTCAGTTTTGGTGTCCGCGCGCGCGCGTGTATGTGTGTGTGTGTGTGCCTGTGCTTGTGTGTGTGTGTGTGTGTGTTGTGTGTGCCTGTGCTTGTGTGTGGTGTGTGTGTGTGTGTGTGTGATGTGTGTGCCTGTGCTTGTGTGTGGGCGGGTGTCTGGCAAGAAAAAGGTTTGATTGCGGAAACAAAAGTTGTGTCATGCGGTGTGAAACAAGATGCGTCTCTGACTCCTACTGTGTCGGTGCCCATTGTAAACACCCCGATCTGTTGCTGACGGTGCCCATGTTTCTGTGTGCACAGCACGTGGGGGAGCTGCGGTGGGAGAAGCATGGCGGCGCGGGAAGCTTTAGCCCGGCGGAACGGCGCGACCTGAACGCGCTGCTGAGGAAGGCGCGCGCGGTCTGCACGGCGCGGGAAAACGGACTAATCCGAGACTCGGTGCAGCTGTACCTCAACACGTGTCCGCAACAAGGGTATGTGCTGGAGTCTGGGTAGCGTTTCCAGTCTAGGGTGGTAGGTCCAAATTTGTTCCTTCGCCAACGTCACCAATGCGTCGGGCATACGCAGCTTCCAGTGTAATTCAGGCGTTTGAGAACCTGAGAAACTTCCTTTCAGCTCTTGATTCACAGTCAGACGAGACGAGACTTGCAGTCGCGCACTGCATCTCTCAAATCTGGATGATGTGTTGCCGGTGTCATGGGACTCGGAGACCTCGGTACTCACCTCCGTTGTCTCTGAGTACCGACCAGGCCTGCTGGCAGTATCTGGAGGCCTGAGGTCTGGGTACTGGCACACCCACAGACCTCAGGCCTACCTCCCTGTACCAATACTCACAGACCTCAGCAGAGACCATTGGTAGATCCAGTGCAGGGAGGTCTGAGGTCTGTGGGTACCAGAGCTCTCTGAATGCCTTCACACCGTTTTCTCCCTTCAGGACGGTGAACAGTTTGGAGGGCTGTTTGGAGGGCGCTGAGGTCGATCCGACGAGCGTCCCGCTCTGGCTCTACACGGCGAAACACGTGGAGAAGTCCGTGAGCGCGTCCGAGGTGAACCAGGTGAGGGGAACGCTGTAACTGCAGATGCGTCGTCAAGCGGCGGCCACACAGGCGCGTCAAATAAGCCGCGCGTCAAAACTAATCGCGTCCTGTGTGGCCGCCGCTTCACAGATGCGTCGTCACAGTTGTGTAGTTCAACAGGGAACGGATGCGATGCAGCCGTATCACTGCGACCCCTCGAAGCGCATTTGGCCGTATCAAGCCTCGCGTCACAAAACGAATCTCAGCCTGTCGCTTCGGTTGAAAAATGCTTCAGTTCTTTTGTGCCTGACTCACTGGCTCCTTGCGGGTTGAGCTCCGATCCAAACCAAAATGGCGCCAAGTTGGACGCGACGTGCAACGTGCAGTGCCCCCCTCCATACACACACACACACGGGGACGTGGCGCACCCACTGTGAACCCGGCCTCACTTTGCTGTGTGTTTCCCAGGTGTTTGAACGGGCGATCGACGCGAACCCGACCAGTGTGGAGCTGCACTACGCGGCGGCCCAGTTCTACCTGCACAAGGTGGGTCATGCATCCGGGTCTCTACGGAATAGGGCAAGAAACTTATGTTGCTCTGTTCAGGCAATTCTCACACAAGCGCGTCGCACAACCAATCTGCAGTGGCAAGAAAAAAGGCAAATGTCTGAAGGTGTGACATTCATCTTGTGTCCATCCCCCACCGCGACCCTGTCGAAAATTATCCGTCACCCTGAACAACGCGTTGTCGCTCATGGGAATTTCGTTCAGTGAGACTCACCCAAGTTTCAGCGGGAAGTTGCTTCCAAACACTGAAAGCGTTGCCTGTCTGCACCGATTCAGCTATACGCCGCCCAATGCCGCAAGAAACATGTCCAGTATCCAGACTTTGTGCTGTCCGTTGCATTCTGGCGATGCAGGTGGATTCTTTTGTGTTTGCAGCACGACCACCAAACGGCGGAGACGTTCCTGGGGAAAGCCGCGCGAGCGTTCTTCGTTCAGAACGACGCTGATGTCGGCGTCCTCTACAGGTGTGTGTGCGTGTGTGACTGGTGCGTTGTGAGTGTTGCGTGCGTGCGTACGTCTTCCTGCATGTGTGTTGACTGGTTGTGTGTGTGTGTGTGTGTGTGTGTGTGTGTGTGTGTGCCTGTGCGTTGACTGTGTGTTGTGTATTCTTTGTATTTGAGAGATGTCCACACAGAAGTACAAAGTGCGCGGCGCGTGTGGGAGACAACACACACACACGCACTGATGGACAGGACGTGTGTGTGTGTGTGTGGGGGGGGGGTTTATGTGCGTCACTGTGCCTGCGTGTGTGAAGACTTGTCCTGAATGGCGATCATCCACACTGAAACGTGTTCTTGTTCACAGGAAGTTGCTGAAGTTGGAGCTTCCGCTGCAGACGGAGGTCCCTCCGCTCCGGGACGGAGTCTCTCCGGACGCGATCACCGACCAGCGTGCCCAGCTCTGCCTCGCCTTCTGGTCTGATCTGTCACACACACACACACACACACACACACACACACACACACACACACACACACACACACAGTCTCATTTCTGTTCTCACACGCAGCCTCATTTCCGTGCCCACCTTGCACTGGATGCGTTATGCGTTGCCTCCCTGTCCAAGTTCAATGAACGTTGTGTTTGGCCAAGGGACACAACGCAGGACGCATCTTGTGTGACACAGGTCCTTCGTGTTTCAACCATTCCACAGATTTGAATCCATGTCCACAAGACTGTCACTTTGGGTTGCGGTTGCGCACAAGACAGACGCCATATTGAATGTGCACGTGACCTGTACTTGAGCACGTGGTTCCCACGTGGTTGGTGACCACGTGTCGTGGTGTTGCGCAGCCTGCTGCTCGAGCTGCGCGGAGCGGGGCGGGACGCGGCGCAGCTGTTCGAGGACGCGCTCTGCCACGTGAAGGACGCGCCACAGCTGCAGACGCTCTGGGTCGGGTGAGTAGTGGCGCCGTCTGGTGTGTCTAGCATCGCCGGGCACAACACGATACACATACACAAAGAGCACACATAAACACACACACAACTACACAACACAAACAACTCTCTCCACACACAGACACGCACACAGAGATCTGATCAGCGTGCATATCCTGGTGGCAGAAGGTGCTGAACTATCGGGGAAGATGGGGTTCGCACTGAGGTACCTTCGCTGCTCTGAATACTTACCGACAGAACCAAAAGAAATGCCCAGTCCGTTGACTCTCTAGTCTTGTCAGTTTCAGCAACACAAGGCGCTCTCTTGTGTTGCAGCTACTTGAACTTGACGGCGCGGCAGGTGCGCGCAGGCGCGACGCCGGGTCACGTGCTTCCGGAGCTGGTGACGCGCTGCCTCGTGACGACGCCGTCCCAGATGGCGCTGCCGCAGTGCTCCGGGAGCGCCACGTGGCTCAACTACGCCTTCCACAACACTGTGATAGGTGCGTCTCTTCGGTTGAGGGGTCACACGTGGAGAAACAGGAAAAACCTGCGCACGTTTGAACTACGCAACGCACACAAGCACAGAGAAGCAGACGCGCAAACTGACACCCACATATGCATGCACACAACACACACACACATACACAACACACACACACACACACACACACACACACACACACACGTGCGCCCGCACATACGTGCACAACCACACTTCTCCCTACCGCCCGCTCTCACACAATGTTTGCAGGTTGCAAACAAGCTGTGTCACACGCGCCCTCGCACTTGCAGTGAAAACAACTGAGCAAGAAGAATAAAATTTTTTTTCTCAGTGACGTACGCTTCAATGAACGTTTCTTCCCGCGGTAGATCTGTGGACGCGGTGGCTGCCGGAGAGCGACGTTCTGCCGACCCTGCGGCGCTGCTGCGGGGAGATGCCGTCCAACATCCCGCTCATACTCAGGTCTGTAGCACACAACACACATACACGCTCACCGCGGTGACACACACGCACACACACACCACAAACGCACAACCAGCTCAATTGCATGTCTATTTTAACACACGCAGAACACACACACACACACGCACATGCAGAGGCGTGCGCATACACGTGCACCTCACACACACACAGCATTCATCCGCAGTACTGTTGTTCATACACACACGCACACACACACACACACACGCACACACACACACACACACACTGACACACGAACATACAGATGTTCACACACAATCGCTCACACACACCCACGCCACACCACACCTTTCTGACATAGTCACACTTTGCGTTGCTGTGCAAGTCAACAGGTGCAGCGTCGCCAGCGTTACGTAGCAACGCGACACCAGGCGCTTTCTCTCGAGCGTTGCTAAGCGACGCGACGCGTGTGACCCGGACGTGACGCCGGCGTCTCTTCAGGACGTGTGAGTTGGCGCGGGACGCGGGCGACGCGGCGCTGGCGCGAGGACTCGTCATGACGACGCTGCTCGAGCACCCGGCGTGCCTCCACCTCTGGAAAATGTAATAGACTTCCGGTTCCATCACTTCCGGTTCTGACACTTCCGGTTTCAACACTTCGTATTCTACCCTTTCGGTTCTGACACTTCCTGTGTTCACGGTTTTGGTTCTCACAGGTTCGGTTCTGGTGCTTTCTTGTTCTGACACTTCCGTTTCTGTTTCATCTTCTTTCTCCACTTTCAAGCGCGTGCTTTTGCCAGTTCTCGCTTTGCTGACGTTTGCTTTTTCACGAAATTTGTGTTGTACGTGTTTGAACAAAACGAAACCAACATGTCCGTTTGCAAGTCCAAAAGTGAAGTTTGGTTGCAAATTGAAAAGCGATTTTCACTTCTGTTCTTGATCGCGAGGGGTGACTGTTTTTCACCGCGTATTCGAATTGTGTCCCTGTGCATGCGTTGTCCGTGTTTCGGTTCTTTCCAATTGAGGACTCTCTTCCAAAGCAGGTGTTATTGATTTTCCGTAGTTATCTGCTGTTTCTAAATTTTCAGGTTTCTGTTTCTGAACGAAACAGCTCCGTATTCGCAGGTGCGTACGCTTCCTTTCTCTCGCGCTCTGTTTCTCACATTTGACAACGTACATTTTCTCAAGGAAAAGCGCCACGAAAATTTGGGCGTGTTCGATTTGCGCGCCGAACGCATCGCGAGCCTTTCGCGCAGAGGGGCTGCGGTGCGCACGTTGAGGAAGCCGATATTTTCGTGGCCGATGCGCAACGTTACACACATTCCACGCACACCATAGCTGAAACCAATTCTGGCAAAAATGTTGGATTGGCTACAAAAAGTTGAAATTTGAGTCGTCGTGTAAGATCGCATTGTGTTCAAACAATTCACGTCAGATTTTTCTTTTTGTTTATGTTGTGGCGTCCGCTTGCGATCGCACCCGTTCACTCTGGTTGCTGTTGCTTGCTTTTGCCATTTTCAATTGTGTGTTGTATCACGAAACATTGCACGCCATCGGTCCTTGCATACGTACGCGAATGTGCTGTGTGTGGGTTTTTGTGTATTTTGAACTGTGCGTCGTCGTCGCCTGGTGTGTTGTTGTTGTGGCTTGTGTCACATGGTTGTCACGTGGTTTTGCTGTCCGCTTTGCATGCGTTGTTTGTGTCACGTGACGAACAGGTGGTGGCTGGGTTCCGGCGCGCGACGCGACACCTACCGACGGAGCTGTGGCTATGGAAACGCGTAACGTATTCCTCCCGATATTTTACTGAGAGTGAGAAACATTTATTTTGATGAGAAGGTAACACGTGGTTTCTGTGCTGAATTTTGCGTGAGGATAATAGTGAAATCTGGCCTGTTTCAAGTTGAGCGTTGCTCTCAAGGTAGATGGCGCTGCATTGACGTCATGCTCACTGACTTGTGCGCAAACGCAGCGCGTACATTGTGAACCAGGCCCCTGTGCTTGTTTGGTTGTGGACGTGTGTGTGATGCGTGGTTTTTCAGTGGTTCCTGTGTGAAGTGACGCACGGATCAGGCAGCAGTCACCGCGCCGTTCTGGACCGCGCGGTGTCGGCGGGATTCTCACAGCGCCAGGTCACTGCGCAGGCACCGCCGGCACCGCCGTCGACTCCGCCGCATGGGCGGGGGGCCTCGCCGCGAGGGGTGGGCGCCTCGCCGCGGGGCACCAAGCCCTCGCCCCGCGGGGTCAAGGCCCCGTCCCAGGGAGCCCAGGACCCGCCGCCGCGCATGAAGCTGCGGCCGCGGGGGACGAAGGCGACGGCACGGGGGACGAACACCGCGGCCCCGGAGACCCAGAAGACCTGACCCGTGAGGGAGGCGCGTGAGACCTGAACATTTTTGCCAAAAATTAATTTTGTGGAATCCTTTGTTTGTTCGGCTTCTCAGCCTGGACTTGAGCCGAAAAAAATTCCAAAATATTTTTCTTGAAAGAAAAAATCACTGATTTCCACAATTTTGCTGGTACTTGTGACCGGAGAAACACCCCCATCAACTATTGGAGCGCAAGGTAGGTAGACCGACGACTTTTGTTGCCTATTTTTCGTGCCACTTTGACCAGTCACCTTTTCCCTGTAAGTTAAGAGTTTGCGTGTTTTGTTCTGTGCATCGTACTCCTGTAGGTTTAAGTTTTGAAAACGAAAAAGAGACCTGTTTCACACTGGACGCGTCGTGCGATACTTTCCTGTCCCAAGTGTGAACCAGGCCCAAGCGAGCTCAAGGATTTGTTATCAAAGGTGTGGTGCTTTGTTGGGGGCGGGTTCAACCAGATTTTGTCCTGGGGCTTCAACTTCATGGGGCGGCGAAAAGTTGGGTACTTCCGTTGGATCTGCCCCAACTTTTGGGTTTTTCAGTATTGCGCCAAAACTTTGGTTGTTGCACAAGTTTGCAACACGCAAGAATCGTGCATGGAAACAGCTTGCGTTTCTCATTTCGGTCCGGACCTTGTTTCTTTCTCGTTGATGTTCTGCTTGTGTTTTCGTAGTGAGCTGCGTACGTAGTAGAAATGCCTCTCACCTCACCTGCAGAACAGGTTTCCGAGACCCACGCCGTTCGCTATTGGCAACGCCTTGTCAAGGAAACCTGCATTAGATTTGCATCCCCACCAAGTGGGAACAAGAGAACGTGCCCCTGGCTGGCACACAGGATTGAAAATTGGCTGGCTGTCAAGAACTTTGGCAGCCAAGAAAGAAACAGAAGTTCTGCTACATTGAGTGCGATGGGAGCTCTCCCATCGCACTCAAAGAACTGAAGACTGAACTGGAGGAGAAGAACAACCGGAAGTGAAGCTGGCGGAAGAAGCGGACCGGAAGTGTGGATCACGTGACTCCTGAAATCGTCCGATTCGAATCGTGTATTTTTTTCTGTGTCATTCTGTGTCGGTCAAGTGAAGTTTCCTGCGTCCTTGTATATTTGGGCGTTTTCGATTTAACGGCGCGTTTTTCTTTTTCTGTAAGATGCCGTGGAAATCGAACATGACCACAGTTCATTTGTTGGGACTTTGACAAATCAAGTGTTTGAGAAAGGGCTTTGTCTTTACTGGTGTCTGAAAAAGCCAGGGGGTGATGGCCACCATGAGATGCCTCGGTTTGTTTTATTTATTTCTACTGCTCAGAACGCACACAAGATGGCGTCCCGTTTCTTTCCGCTTTTTGACGGAAATTGCCGAGTGGAGGATGTGGGCCGTGGTCTTTCACAGGTGAAAACAAAGAAAGGGATGCAAAAGATGTGTGCACGTTTGGGCTCGAATGTTTCATGATTTGGAACATTTTCTTTGCATGTCATTGTGAGGCTATTTTCGCACTTGGTGCCACGTGACCTTCGACGGGTTCGGTGTGAAACTGACCTCCGTCAGCGTTTGCGTTTTCTGCTTTGAATCACGTGACTGTCTCTGCTCTTCCATTTTGTTCTCACTGCACGTTTCTTCACACACGCGCAGTGCACTTCCTTCTCCTCGCTTCGTAGCACAACAATGATTTATTTCTCCATTTTGTGCCAAAGAAAAGTTGGTCCTCGGCGACCCTTCGCTGTGTTTTTGCGTGTTTGGTGCTCAGTTTTGACCACGTGACATACGAGGGGGGTCCGAGTTCTGGCGTGCGCACATGCTGAGCGCAAACATGCAAATCGATCAGAGAGCGGTCTGTTTTACCCAGAGACCAGGTCAATCGAGGTCATGCGGTGCCAGTGCGGCCCCTGTCAAATTTGTCACTTTGTCAGAGAGCCATAGCGCCCTGCGATTTTTGGTTCTTTCCACAGCTGAAGAAACATCTCAGAGGGCACAGATTTCAATCCTTGGAGGCACTGGAGTCTGCAGTGGATGCTGAGATTGCGAGGATCCCAACCCATGAGTTTGCTGACTGCATCAAGAGCCAATGGCCTCGACATTGGGCTTGCTGTGTTCATGCAAACGGATCTTACTTCGAGGGCATGTCCACTGGACAAGAACATTGACAGAAACTCACTTTCATGCAATAAAAAATGTTTGACAGTGTGCCGATTTGTTGACATCACGTGATGTTTTGACCCTGTTTTTGGTGCCCTCAATACAAGTGCAACTGTCGACATGAGTCTCTGTTTACTTCTCGCTCAGCATGTGCGCACGCCAGAACTCGGATCCCCCTCGTATGTCAGGACCAGAGCACGTCAAACTGAGAGGGACAAATGTACATTCAATTCTGTGCATTTTGTCCAAATTTTGTCCAAATTTTTCACGGGCCGATCCAGGAGTCGGGCTGACTTGAACTTTGAAGAATTGCCACGTGAAAGAATTTTCTTTCGCGCCTGATGTTGGTTTGGGGTAAACTTTTCTCGGGCGGGGGAGGGGGGGTTCACGTCTCTGGATCGGTGCCTGGATTCCCAGGGTTGTTGGTGCAGGTTCAGATCTGGGCTCACACTGGGTCCCTCTGGTGGGGAGTTTGGCGTGCTCTGGACCGGTTCAAGGTGCATCTCGGGTGTCCAAACTGCGTTGTTCGTATCTTGCTCAAACTGATTATCATGTAACCAGCTCACACAGGTTCAAATGTTTTGTGATAATAAATTGAGACGGATATTTTCAGAAATCACGTGACTTTGTTGTCATGTCCGCAGCGTCGACGCCACTTCCCGTGGGAATTTTGCGGAACTGACGGCCAAAGACGGAAAAACGCGTTCGAGTTCGTTGGTATCGGTGCCAGAGTCAACCTGTGTGAAACTCCGCAATTGAGAAATTTGTGAACACCTGACAAACGCTGTCTTGGCCCACTGATCCTGAAGAACTTTTCTGCCACGCGCTTTGACGTGTATCACTATGGGATTGGCTGGTGTCCTCAAATAATTTGTTTTGACAAGTGTGAATTCAGCGCTTGTTGGCGCAATGAGGCAAATAGATCTACGAGGATGTATTTTAAAGTTCGTAGCGTTTGCATGGACAATGGTACCTTTCTGCTAGGAATTGAAGTCATGGATTGACTATTTGATCGGAATTCCACGATCATGACAACGCTCTGAACTTTGAAATGCATCCTCGTAAAGCACGAATGAAGAAATTTGCGTCTGGGGTGCAGTTTGATGGTTCAAATTTGGCGCAATTTTTCAGCGCAGATCGTGCTGCCATCTTATGTCTGACAAAACAACCCGCTTCTCGCGCGCCATCTCGCGATCAAACAACGCGCCGCGCGAGAAACAACACGTTGAGGAAAAATTCATGTAAATCAGGTAAAAGTGAGTGAACTGCAAGGTCTGAGCTACATGCAGAGACGGATTGGGAGAGTGTGGTAAGTGGAATCCATCGAATACTTCTGAAAGTTGCTCATATTGTTTTGACCTTCAAAAAACGATTTCCGAAGTGTGTCACGCCAGGATCGATCGGCATTCCACGGTGGGTGCACACTGTCATCTTTGGCTTGTTGCCATTTGGGTCTATTTGCTCCAAAAAAACGCTTGACTAAAAAGGACTCGCTTTAATCCAACCTCACATGTGTTGCTTGAAGATTGATGGCGGAGTGTTGATACAGTAACCTGCGCAGTTCACTCTTCGGTTCCACCCTGGGACAGACTCTCCCAGAAACTTGTGCAGATTCTGAATCTTTCAGAAAACATGGAGGGAACGGACAGAACATCTCAACCCCCGGACACCAGTTATCCAGATACCAAACCTGCCGCAAACGGACTGTCGGATACGGGACTGAGTTCCAGTTGGGTGAACATCCCTGAACCAGAAGGCTTCCCGGAGCACCTGCTTCCAGATTCGCCCCCTCCAGACGTGCCGCCGCCCTCCTATCCTGCAGCTGATGTTGAACCTGAGCCTGACGTCCCCCCGCCGTCCACGCAGCCAGAGCCGGTCGGTTACGACAAGGACGGATTCACAACCGTCGAGTTGGACGGTGAGTTGAGTCAAACCAGCATCTGGATCAAAACACGTGGCATCTGGACAAAAATCTCAGATGCCCCTTTTGACATGCAAAATTTCCTCTGTTGATTCAGTGAAATTCAGTTGTTTTTTTTTTATCAGATTCTTGGATGTCTTGGATGGGTGAAATGGAGTGACACCGGCTTTCAGTCCAATTTGGATCCTTTTTAGGGAACAGCGAACCCATTTATTGAGTGACAATAATCCTCAAACCCTGCTGTACGTAAGTTTGATGGAGAGCATCTTGTGCTTGGTTTGGCACCAGCCCAGTGTCCATGGTTTGATGAATTGAAAGATTACAAAAACACACTTTTGAGTGCTGTCGTTGAAGTCACTCTCTCCGAGGTTGCATTTTCACAACAGGCAGTGTGTAAGATTCCATATTTACCCTGAGAAGGGGCTATTTCGGGGCTTTCACAGTTGGCTTCATATGTGGTGCGTTTTGCCTTCGCTGAGAGTCACTGCTGTGGAGAAAAATGCTGACATTGTTTTCAGACAAAATTTACGTACCTGAGAGGTCACAACTTTCTGAACTTGAGAATTGACCCGCCAAAAAGTTTTGAATGAGTTTGGCTGATTTTGTTCAGAAAACTGTGTCAATTTTGTATTGGGCAGAACATTTCTTCGCCCAGTCATAAAAGGAACCATTTTGTAAGTTACGTAAGGAGTGGAAGCCGAGTGCACACGAAGTACCTGTTAAACTGCTTTTTGGAGTGTTGTACATGCACCCATAACTCAGGAAAATTCAGCGCGGTATGAAAATTATGCCGGCACATTGTTTAATATTCATTGTTTCCCCAGGCAACGAATTGTTTGCTCTCAATTTGGATGTTTGAAAAACTTGTCTTCACGACGTGATGACATGAAACACTTCATACACATCGGAATGCAAATTGAGTACATGGCGTGTCGCTGTAACAGGTGTGTGTGTGTGTGTTGGTGTCCCTCGCAAGCATGAGCGTTCTGCAGTGCGAATTCGTGTGTGCGTGTGTGTGTGCGCCTCCCACGTTGACCAGCTGCGTGTGTTTCGGTTTTCAAGGGTTATTTGTGTGCGTGTGTGGTGGTGTGTGCGTGCATATTGTGCAACACGTTGACTTTGCTGTGGTCAGCAAAAGTCCTTCGTTTCCTCACTCAGCAACATCACATTTTGGTTTCATCACTCTCTCGGGGACATTTCGCAATGTTCGACCCCCATGGCATCAGTGCTCACTCAAGCAAGAAATTCCTTTTCTCCTCAGAATCATGCAACCGTGTCTATCACAAAAGGAAATCATGAATTCAAAGCCGTGTGTCACCTTTGAACATCATTGAGATGGCTGAACTTGTGACCCTTCAGCATCCTTCATATAACGTGCGACTCAAAAGATGTTTGCGAAATTTACAGGGTGCTGACTTTGTGGAACTTTTTCCAGTGCACATGAAGTGCAAAATGTTGCGTGTCTGGATTCTGCTGTCTCTTGGTCTTTGAATTGGGTGAAAAACTGATGCTTTCCCACTCTCCCCTGAGCAACGTAACGCCACGTGACAACGCCCAACCTTGGCGTCTGTTGCCACGCAACGCACGACGCGTCCAATGTGAACCAGGCCTCAAAGCATGAGGGATCAAAGCTGTCTCTGATCATCTGCGCCAGGGGGCGTTGACACTTTTGCACTGACGCACAATGGGTCTGTCCTTCAAAATTTTTAACGAAGGAGCAAAGTTGAGATTTTTGTGCGTTTATTTAATGGCGATAACACCCACCCCCCACACACACACACACTCCGCTCCCCTTCCCTCACTCCAAAACCGGAGATCAAACAGGAGTTGCCTTCATCTTAACAGGGAAAAGTTTCAGTGAGAATTGCACCCACAGCAAAGTGGTGAAACTGTCAGAATGAAGTGACACTAAGTGCAGTAGCGGGTGTGAATCACTGTGAACATCTATTCAGAGGTTCAGACTCCCGTGGAACCGGGGCCTTTGTGCTCAGTGTGAGTATCTGCAAACATACTCTGTTGAGTATGGGGTCTGGTCCGCAAACAGGCGCTATTTAAGGCGAATGTTTGTCGTTTCAGACATTCATTTGAAACTGGGATCGGGCTCAGAATGACGCAATTGTTCTTTGTGTGTCTCTGTCAGCGGGGACGGACCCGGAGGGGGTGGGAGGTTGCGCCCCCTTCTCACCCCCGAAAGTTGAAATCACATTCCCCCACCACAAATTTTCAAGGCAGGCCCTCTTAACAAGTGTAGAATTTGACCATGCAACGTCGTTTATTGTTGGGAAACTGGTTCCCTTCTGTAGCTGTTGTCCAGGGGCAGGTCCAAACACTTACAGGCCCCTTTCTCCCAGAACCATAATTCTCGTTTCAAATTTTCTATTATATTTATCAGTTTACAACAAAAATATATTGGTGTGCGCTTCCCCCCACATCATGGGTTTGTCTCTTGGTGAAGGATAAATAATAAATGTGTTTTTCGTCAGTTTTTCCCCTTGGCTGGTTTTTCGGTTCGCACGTAGCGCACACATGTCGCGACTCTTGCTCGTCTCACCCGTCGGCTCCCCACTTACTGGGGCGTCAGGTGAACCGACTCGAGCTTTTGCCTTACATGGAAGTGTCTCGAATCTACAGCTGTTCGTGTACTTGGGTTGGGCAGAGATACTTGTGTCTCAGAAGTGAGGCTATGACACAAAGGGGTGTTCATGTTGCTGTTTTCTCTGGTGTCAAAGCTTGGGGTAGGGATTTCATTGAGCCGCCCAAATACATCCAAGTCGTTTTGCACGTGTTTTGAGGTGTCAGTCATCTGCAGAATCTCTGGTCAAATGAGTCCAGTACCGGACCCCACAAGTAAGTCTTGTGCTGCATGCATGGTTGACCAGCAGGGTCCAGGAAAGTTCTACCCGCTTCCTGCGGACCAGGGGCCGCAGATTGTACCGTATTCACTCAAGTCGCACTCAATAAAAAGGCCTACCCTGAAGTTTCCCATGGTTTTCTGGTGTCTTGCCCATGATGACACACAGTGCAAGACGCACCCCTTAGAACTTTGAGTGCAATTTTTTGGGGGGACAAGGAGCGTCTGAGACACGGGTGGATACGGTACTGTTCACAGTTGTCCACAGGGCTCTTTGCGCGTCCAATGTGAACCCGGGTTCTGGAGCAGACCCACCCAACACAGAACCACAGATCAGTCGTCGTGATCCAGGGTTGGGGTTTGGGGGGCAGGGCATCCAGGGTCCCCTCACCACGTCCAAACCGTGTAGGCAACAAAAACTTTGCAATTTGATGACGAAAAGGTTCTCTCTCTGAATGTACAATCTGTGTTTTTTTTGGGGGGCGGGGGCGTGTCCGACCCTGGATCTGCACCTGCTGAGTCGAAGGGTGCGGCCACTGCAGAAACAACCGCTGTTCACAGAGAAATAAAAACAGCTTTTGGACTCTTTCTGGAGCACCTTATGCAACAGCCTTGTACAATTCCCCCATCGGGTCCCCTGTTCTGAGGGCACCATTCACACACCACATACAGCAAGTTTATAAGGTGCGAGTCACCCGCGCACAGTCCCAATAAGACCTCACTGCCGTTTTTGGATACTGATTCACGGGACCCTGTGGCCAGTTTGCTGGATCAGCGAGATTCCAATACAGGAGCCACACTTATAAAGCGAAGCGTTGGAAGTTCAGCAATCATTGATCTGCAGGTGAGGCTGGCTGGCTGGCTCACCTGAGCGGCAGAGTTTGTGTATTGAGTGCTGCGGCAGGAGCTTCGTATACCCGCATCGCTGCCAACCAGGAAAGGAGAGAGTACAGGCGTTGACACGCCTTACACTGCAGCAGAGTGAAGTTGTGCGCCGAGTGACTTGAGCAAGTTTGAGGATTACTGAACATTTTGAAGAGAGAAATTTAAGGTCAGTTTGGCTCTCTTGATTTGCTTTGTTTTCCGTGGCCTGTTTCGAGGGCAGCTGAAGCGTGTCGTGTGTGTCAAGTGTTAGTACGGGGAGGACATTGGGACACGTGCGTGGCCGTTTCTCAGATCTGGTTCACTTTGGAAACGCCATGGACGCAAGTCAATGGACGCTGCGTCTTCGTACCTGACGACGCAGAGTCCAAAGACAATTGTACGTGCGCAGACACTCAAACGCAACGTGTCAAACTTTACCTTGCACTTGAAAAAGAAGCGAATCTGCTGGAAAAAAAATGGCAAAGACGTTTGTGTCGCTTACAGCCCGATCGTGTGGCTGGAAATCAAAAAGCGTTGTTCGTGATCAAATTGTGCATTGAAATCGATTTTCTTGTAAAAATTTGCTGCGTGACCCGAATATGGAAACGACACGCGCGTCGCTTGTTTGTACAGTTGTGGTTGAGTGTGAGAATTTTCTCTTGAGAGGTGTGGGCATTGTCTCAGTGAGATGCTTTCACTGTTTTCAATGCTACAGAGAGGCCTGGCTTGTGTGTGAATGAGTGTTTGGTCTGTTTATTGGCAGAGGCTTCCGTGCAAGAGAGACCACTTGACAGCGGAACCGTGTGTGTGTGTGTGTGTGTGTGCGTGTGTGCGTGTGTGTGTGTGTGTATTTTGCCAGTATCTGAAAGGTGTCCACTGGATACTCGGTGGAAGCCAACTTGCTTTTGAGGCAGGGTGTGCTCATGGTTGTGGCTGCTTGGAGAAGAGGGGGGCAATGCTCTTCCTGCACAAAAACGTTGACGGTCGTTGGACGTTGCACACGTTTGAGAGATTCAATTTTCAATAGGCAGATTAAGCACCACATTTGAAAGCGGCTGAACGTCGCGCCAACGTCACGTCGCCGAGCATGAATGTCGAAATATCAATTTTGATGCGACATTGACGCGACGGCTCCAACAGGTGATTTCAAACGTCGTGCTTAATCTGCCTAATGGGCACGTGGCACGCTCGCGGGGGTAAGTTACGCTGGCGTCAGAAGATTACTTCGCAGTTACGCGGGCACTGTGCCTCGCGGAAGGATGACGAAACGCCAAACTTAGATTGCAGAATTCCACCTTGTTTCTCTTGATTCATGTTCTCCAGCGGTTTGCCACCATGGCAGCACTCATGAGGAAATTCTGGACCAAGGTTCGGCTCTGTGGTTCCAGATCCACCCGTCACAGATGTGATCCTCGCGTCGTGAGACTGTCGAGGTGGGACGATGTCTGTGACGAAGCGCTGGGATGAAGCGTTCAGAGCGCTGCCTGGGTTTGGTGGGGGAAATGTGTGTGTGTGTGTGTGTGTGGGGGGTAACATTGTGTAACAAAGAGGCCACTGCAAATCTCACATGACTTGTCTTGTTGTGGGTCACTTGAGATTCAGAAGCAGTTTTCTGCCTTTCATATTCAGTTTGTGATATCAAGGCCGGTTTGTCTTCGATTTGCAATGGAGCCAAATTTCTGTCCCTTGCTCCACAACCTCAAGTCAAGTTTCCTCGTCTGTAAAGAGTCGCACTTTTCCCAACAGCATTGGCTCCTTTCACTTGTGCCTCACAGAGGTGCTGAGTCTACGTGCGCTCTCCCTGCCAACTGACATGACAACAAAGACCTTGTGGTGTTGTGAACTCATGGCCCCGAAAAGGAGTCGAGGATGATTCAAAATTGCACGTTTCCTTTGGATTTCAATGCCTCAAAATTGGGAGCATCTTTTGGAGCGAAAAGGGCTGAAGCGTAAAGATGCGAGGGTATGAAACACACTGGGTGCGTAGTGTTGTATCCTTGTCTCCAAACGAGTCCATGTTGTCGCTGCGTCAAGTAAGGCTGGGTTCACACTGCATGCATGGCACGACGAAAATCTGTGGCCTTTAACGGTTTGCACAGCGAATGAGTGAGACAAACCTTGTTCACACCGTCACGAGGAAAGCATTGAGGATTCAGAGGCGATGAAAGGCCGACTAGTGTGGGCAAGGTGTGAACCAAACGCAAGTTGGTGTGAGTGTACAAACTCAACGCCTGACGCAACCGATGTCAACTCAGCCTGCAAGTGCACGTCACTTCTTTTGAACGTCGCGATGGCGCTTTAATTGTAAGTGTTCACTCTGGATGCGTCCAGCGTTCCGTCCCATGTGCACGTCAAAAAACGCTGAGGTAACGCAGCGCATCCAGCGTGACGCATCCCACGTCTCGTCTTCTGGGGTTCACGCTGGACACGTCAGGCGTTTCTCCCCACGTAAGTTGCACGCTGAGGCGACGCAGCGCAAACGTATAGCGTCTGACATTCAGAACTCTGCACCACACCCTGGATGCGTCGTGCTTCGCGTCCCTGTGTGTCTCGTCCAATGAACGCTGATTTACGCAGCGCGTGACGCTTCCAGCGTCGACCCTGGGCCTCGACTTCAGGTGTTCACGCTGGATGCGTCACGTCAAGTGAATGCCAAGTCGACGCAGCGCGTGACGCATCTGACGTGAACCCCCATCCTTACATGTCGTCTTCACGCTGCGCTCAAGAGAGAAAGAAGTGAGAGTCGCATCTGAAAGTGAGATGGACTGACAGGGGGCGGGACCTGAGATGGATCTGTGACTTCTCTTCTCTGCGAGGACAGAATTTTAATAGATCTCGCATTCCTCCTATTCACGACACGTTGAATGACGTGAGTGACTCTCCAGGAACAAGAACCTGTCATTAGAGATGAGATGAAGTTCACCTTGTAACAAGTGGTGTTGACGCAAAAAGTTGGGATCTATGGACTGTGCGAAGTTCTCCAGCGGATTGAAGATGGAGGTCAATGGGGTGGGCCAAACAAGGGAGTTGGGGTCGTCAACAAGCTGTGACCTTGATAATTTCACAGTTGAGGGGTGTCACTGGATTTTTGCAAGGCCAGGGGGCCAAGGCCCCGTGCCCCTGCCCTCAGGTGCGCTCAGGGTGTTTCGCTCGCAGATCACAACTGGATGTTGGGTTTGAAAAGGACACAAGGCCAGTTCTCAGTGAATGTGTCACGTCTCTGCGCAGGTTGAGAGAAGTTTGCGTTGCGCACGACATTGTTTCACTGGATTCGTGCTGCTTTGTCTACAGAAGCACAAACTTGCGTGTTTGTCCATTGGGTCCTCTCGGCCGCAACGCACTGGGCATCCATGCAGTGTGAAGCATGCAGTTGTTCGCTCTGTTCTGTTTTGCTTCATTTCAAGTACACGGTCACGATCACAAAGAATCCATCATCTCAGCATGAAACGCACCTCCGGGAAAGTCAAGAGCTTCGGCAGTTCTCTGCAGGTCGTTCTGGGCGTCGTCACGTGGTTTTGGGTGTTGTCACGTGGCTTTGGGTGTTATCACGTGGTCTTGGGCGTTGTCACGTGGGTGTGGGCGTTTTCACGTGGTTTTGGGCGTTGTCGTCATTGTTCGTGTTGCTCGGCTGTTGTACAAAAAGCCGGTGTTTTTGTGCGGTAATATTAATCAGCTGATCGTTAATCTGCCGCTGTTCGTACCGTCAATAATCACCGCCATCAGCATTGTGCACGCACACTCGTGTGCGAAAACGCGCATCCGAAAATTCTTAAATTTCAGGATGTCAAGGTCGTGAACAAATTGATGCCCACACAATATTCGCATCCCACTTTTTGATGTCCATTTTCAGCGCAAAAATTTATGCGCGTTACACAAGGGTGAATACGGCAGAAGCATTAACGGAAGAATTCGCGTGCGACAGAAGCTGTAGATCAAACTGACGCGTGTCCCAGTCAATGATGCATTGAGACTTTCAGCTGTTTGAACCAAATGTGTAACGTGTGAAAATGTTGATCTAAGCTCCTCGCAAACTGAAGCCACACCCCATTGAACAACTGTTTCAACTCTGGGTGAGTCAGGGATTGATTTCTTGCACAAGTCTATTCGTGGGTGTGCACCTCCAACTTGTGCAGATTCACTGGTTTGGAGGGACGAAACACAAGACGCAGCCATGCAGTGAGGAACGGCCGAGGAGTTCTCACACGCGCCGACTGACAAATCACGTGCGCGTAAAAAATGGTTGTTCCAATCTGTCTTTTGGTTGTAGACAGACCCACCCATTCTGTGTGCGTGTGTGTGTGTGTGTGTTGAAAAGACTCGCAGGCTCCCATCTCCCCACAAGGAAAATTTTCCGACTTTGGTGAACAAATTTTCGCCGTCATTCAAGATTTGGGGAATTTTTCTCTCTGTGTCTTTGGCCATGGGAAATGCAGATGATGACAACTCGAACACAAATCAACAGAAGTCGACCGTTTACGGACAGCTTCTTGTGTGTGTCCACGTGTTCTCAAAGAAAAATTTTGGGAAGGATAGAATGAGGAGAACGAAGGATCTTGCGGGAGTGGGGACGAATCTTTGGTGCCTGCATGGGTATCAACAGCAACGACCCAGGCGAAAGGAAACCAGATGAACATCCAACACACGTTCTGCCTGAACACGTAGAACCAAGGCAGATCCCCTTCCAGGCTTATGCAGTGGTACATTTTCTGCAGGAATCTGCACGATCCTTGATGAGTATTGATTGGGTATTGAACCCTGATCACATCTGCTCCACATCTCACAGGAGACGCTGAACTCAAGGTCTGTAGGTGACACGTCAGCGCGGTGGAAGTGGAGCCACCCGGATGTGATGGGCTGGATCTGGGGTGGAACACCAGGAGCGTTGTGCGTCTGTGGGTCTGACGCACGACTCGTCCAGTGCAAGAGGTTCTGTCACCCAACGCTCGTCCCTGAGTGAAAGAGTCCAACTTCACCAAGATCAGAGCTCTGAGATTTGGAATTGAGTGGGGGAGGGTGACGTGATAGGTTCACCTGTGAAAGGAGCACGAGGGCTGTGTGGTCACCCTGGCCTCTCACACTTGCTCGAAGCCTCTCAGCCCTGGCTGAATGCACCCACAAGCCAAGCTTCATTTATGTATGTAACATAGCAAAGACGTTGGTTTTCTTGGAACCTGGCGCAAAGCCTGTCCAGATTGCTTGGACCCAGAACTTGATCGTGTGTGTGTACCGGGCGGGGAGGGGCTCAAAGAAGCCCAACCTTGACGGTGTGTGTGTGTGTGTGTGTGTGTGTGTGTGTGTGTGTGTGTGTGTGTGTGTGTGTGTGTAGAAGAGTTGTCAGTCAGTTTGGCCGGCCCAGTGTACTCGTAAGTCTGGACCTGTCTTTGTGACCTGACGCTTGGCGCACGTAGTGTGGAACGGGCCCCTGAAAGGGTAGTACATCCACCGTAAAACTTGACACATCCAGTGTGAACGCAGCTTCTGACGATACCCCCCGATGCAAGACGCACGCAGTATGTCCCCCCCCCCCTGTGACTCAGCAGTGGAGGTGACAGGTTCGACGCCTCACGCACGAGATGGGGATCCGTTTCAAAGCGACCAGCTCGCCCCCTCTGGTGTCGGGAGATCGATGAGGGCGGAACCTCCTCACTGCGCACGCGCCGCCATCCCTGATGTGGTGCTCAAATGGGGGGGGGGGGGGAGAGATGGAGCCCGGTTGGCGCACTCCAACGAGGAAGCAAGAACAAACAAAATATTTCAATCAAAAACCGTTCTCAAGAAGCGGCAAAATTGGCGAAGTGAAACGAAATTCTTGAGGGGGGGGGGGTCGCCAGCCCTGTTGGAATCGAATCGCGCTCATTCGTTCCGGCACTCTTTTGTACAGATTCAATTGAGTCGATTTCTTTGTGTTTGGAGCTTCGTTTTCGTTCGATCTCCACGAGTTGATTTGTGTCTCAACATTTGACTGAAATATTTCTGGAAAACCATGAAGTAAGATTTCACACCAGTGTAAGTCTTGCAAGCAAAGGCTGATAGTTGTCCGACCTATGGGCCAAAGGTCCAGTTGAGCAGACTTTTGGTGCACGACCTTCAGATCCGTGCTGAGGTGTGTGAGTCAAAACCCCCTGGATCCACTCTCATTTCCCTCTTCAAAAAGGCAAGCAGAATGATCGGGCACACATTCCGTTTCCTGAGGGTCAAGAGCCGTTTCGTACTGGCCGCGCCATCTCACGAGTTTGTGCGTGTTCTGGTCAATGAACGCCGCGCTGTTTTGGTCACGTGACGCGGAGGAGACGTCGAGTCGACCAACTGGCGCACGTGTCCGTCTGTTGCTGCCTCCGGGGTAACGCCCCTTTCACGCAGAATGCGTTCTCTGGCGCAAACAGGTTTGAGAGGGCATACCCCATTGATTTTTTTTCGGGAAAAAGGTGGAAATCTTGTTCCTGTAGCAAAAACACAGGAAGTTGAAATGCAATACAGGAAGTTCATTTTATTCCAAGAGACATGTTGAAGGTGGAGCCGGGGGGGCGTTCCGCTGAAGTGCGTGCACGTCTACGCCAGCACCGTTGCTCTTTGGATCCGTTTGGCGTTGGAAGGCCTGTGCTTGCAGCATGTTAATGGGCGCCGCCGCGTGCAGATGCGTGTTTGCTTCCTTCACTCAATCCAGGGACGCAACGCCAGACGCACCGCGTGTGAACCACGCCCGAATCCACGTGTGTAGAGAAAAGGCACGTGTGTACGCTGACGTCCTGAGTGCTTTCACTGCCGACCCGTTGATAGGAACACTTGAGCGTATCCTGTTAAACGGGTCCAGCCCCAAGTGCAGGCTGAGCGCATTCAGTACAGAAGGCCTGCAGGAATCGGCAGCTGCAGCTGTGGTAGTTTCTGCCAATTCAGCAGGATTTTTGGCTTTGACTTCGTCTTGCACCACACTTCATAAGATGGCCGCCAAGGATGTGTATGAAAGGATACCTCAGTGTGAAGAGCCAGGTCGGCGTTCAGTTCGCTTTGTTTTCCTGTACAGAGAATGGGTTTTCTTGATGCTAAGTTTGTCCATGTGTGAGGAAGCTAAACGGTTTGCTTTTGTGTGTTTTGACTTGGGAAATGAATGCAACGTGAGGCCGAGTTCACACAGGATGCGTCTCGCGTTGCGTCACTCAGCACGCTGCGAGGACGTTGGACCCGGGGCACAAGGATGTGCGCAGTGTGACACGCTGTTCACACTGGTTCCGTGTCCGTGACGGAACATCATAGGCAAATTGTGCGTGAAGTGGTGCACACATGCTTCAATGGTTCTGTTCACACTGGTTCCTTGAATTGATGGAAATGTTTTGGCTCCAAGAGGCAAAACCATCTGTCATGGATGCAGTCTTCACGGATCGCGGAAGCAGTGTGAACAGGGAGTGAAAACCTTTGTCTCACCAGGTAGTCTTGGATCGCGTGTAGTCTTCCAGCAGACCCTTCCCAAGTCCCAGTTCACGTCGGATGCGCTTTGCGTCGGGCCTCTGTTGGACGCAGCGCCCTTGGGCACGAGCTCGTACTTTCACCCGGGTTCCACGCACGACGCGTGCACTGTGAGCCCCACCTGTGTCCCACGTTTTGTGTTTTCAACCTGGGACACGTGGATTCTTCGCAAAGTCTGGTATGACGCAATAGGCATGCAGGGAGCCTCGTCTCTGTACAGCAGCGACGCAGGGTCAGCATAAACGCGACGCACGACGCGTGCTTTCTTGCACATGGCCGAGTTTTCGCACGCAGAATGCGTGCTGTACTGTGTTTCAAAGCAGGCAGCGACGCAGCTGGACGCACAACGCGCGCACTGTGCATCTGACCCGAGCACGTCTCTCGTTCTGTGTGTTTTCGGCTCAGGAAAATGGAAGCGTCTTCGGAGCATCGTCGCATCGGCTTGACATGAGAGAAGCGGAGAACAGGAGAGTATTGTACTGCCGTGTCTGTCCTTGAGTCCTTGACGAAAGAGGAGTCAACTGTGTGGTGTGGTACCTACACGTGAAGCCACGATGCAGCACACGTTGACGTACACACGGAGGGATGGAGGGAACATGGATGCAAAGTCTTGTACAAGGGGATTGACTTTGTGGATGCGGCACCCATTGATTTGTGTAGGGATTTAGCACCCATTGACTTGTACAGGGATGCAGCACCCATTGACTTGTCCAGGGGATGCATGACCCATCGGCTTGTGCAGGGATGCAATGGTCATTGACTTGCATTGGGAGCAGCAACCACTGGCTGGACGCAATGTCGTCACCTTTTTGGTCTTGTACCTACGTTTTTCTGCGAGAAATGCAAACTTTTGTGTTCAGGTTCAAACTGTGCAACAGAAAAATGCTTGTACCTAGTTTTCACGAGTGTTTGCTACATGTGGACGCATCCCACGGACTCCATGCAGTGTGACCCCTCCGCCCCCCAAGGGTCAATGCAACGCCTTTGAGATTTTGATGTAATTGGGATGCAATGCGACACTCCCACGCAGTGGGAAACGGGAAACAGGGACACCGTGCGTGACGCATCCCGTGTGAAGCCTGAATCTCCTCACGAGGCACCTGGTGTCACAGCGGCTTCGTTCATCAGGTGTGAGTGGAGGACTCGCTGGATGTGCGTCTCATGGGAGGGACACTGGGGAGCTCAGGCCCACCTGATGAGGGGGATCTGTCTGTGTTCGTGTTTTTCGAGTGTGGTTGATGTCTGATGCCTCGTAGATTTGTGGGAGCTCTGAGGGAACTGTGCGTCACAAATGTTGAAAGGCAGAAGAAAGACTGCAAGAGTTTGTTGTCAGTCGACTGTGGATAATTCCGCCAGTTCAGCCAGTTTCAAAAGTGTGCTTCATGGCGTGCGCTTCCCGTTTTGTGTGTGTGTGTTTGTGTGTGTGTGTGTGTGTGTGTGCGCGCGCGCGCGAGTGTATTTGTTTGCAGGTGAGGTTTGTTCCAGCTTCCCACACCTCAGAATTCCATTTGCAGAATGACTTTTGCAGTTATGAGGATCTATCATTTAATTCTGAGGCTTGTCATGATCGGAACATTTGCACATGTTGAAGCTCTTTGACACAGTTTCCACTGTTTTACAGTCTGCTTGGGTACAAATTGGGTCGCATTGTGCAACAATCGCAGAAGGTTC
>JAAUXT010140883.1_pt1 | contig 37760 bp, 42 predicted proteins | sample 7278171 | NCBI WGS metagenome assembly JAAUXT01 (sample SAMN14350112, study PRJNA611818) | marine sediment metagenome | isolation source: surface marine sediment (1.8m) | place: French Polynesia: Moorea | collected 2018-08 | reverse complement strand
GGGGATCTCCACAATACTCCGATCGCAGTCCATTTTAACCTGGTTTTAATGATCGGATGTTTTTTGAAATTGAAGTCGTGGACACTCCAGACATCAAGCTTTTATTGTTCTGGTTCTATGTTCATTCTTGTCATTTTCAAAATTCCAGAAGAAAGTGTTCAGAACATTGTCTTCATTTCCGCGGTCGATCGGAGTATTGTGGATTTCCCCTCGTAGGTCTCGCGCCGCGACTACAAAGCTGTCCAGCGGATCGAAGAGACAGGGGTCCTGACGACCTTTTGACCACTGAAAGAATTTGTGTTTGTTGTACTTTCAGTCGCAAAACGTTTTCATTTTCTGCGCTGAGTGTTTTGTTTGTGTGAGGTTTTTATTTCTCCCCGCCTCCATAAAAGATGCACCGGATTTTGTTGGAGGGAAAGTGAGTTCAAAGACAAAAACTCATTGAAAAGAAAACATGGACATTTTTGTGCCTGCTGCACAAAAAAGGTGGCCTCTGGAGTCACGAAGGCTCAAATCTCTGAGGTCCACGAAAGAAACGGGTGCAAGTGTCTTCACAAGCTGTGATCACGAATCGAACTGAGTGACTTCTGAGCCATTTGGTGGAAGTACGACTTGGAAAGCTGTGTGATGCAGGATTTCCCAACGGAAAATGTTGTGAACACAATATAAAAACGATGTTCCGTCAAGCAGAATACTCGCATATTCGTAAATGTCTTTCCGTGTTTTGATAGCTGCTCAAAGAATCTTTCGCCTGCTCTGGTGGAACCAGTATACGTTGGGGCCAGGGTCAGGGGCGACCACATCTGTGTCTTCAGTGGGCCTGAACTGCAACATTGACCTTTTCTTTCTGAACAAATAACAACAATAGTTGCCTTATGGTGCGAATTGGGGTGACGCTCACAAATTTTTCCGTCCCCCTCCTGACTCCGTCAGAAACGTTTCATGTTTTTTCAGGATTTGCAAACGTTGCATCTTTACTTCCGTAATCTCGCGAACAGATAAATGTCGTACAAAAAATAAATAAAGGTGCAAGAAGACACGTGTTTCTCGCCTGTAACGACACGGTCAAAACAAAATGTACTCGTACACTACTCGTACATTTCTCTTTCCGCTGTGGCCAAGCCCGCCGGAGCACAAGAAAAACTCACTTCCTGCATGAGTGCCACGGTGGTTGTGCCTGGTCAGTTGTGTTTCAGCAATCGCCTGTGCGGTGCTCGTCGTCACCTGCAGAACCTCAAAAATCCGCCAACGCTCACAACGTGACAAAAATCCCTCTCGCTTTGATTCGTTTTGCCTCCTGAAACATTTCTGCGACATGTTTACATGCTTTCTGTGATCACAAAGTCATTCTCATCAGTGAAGAAGGATTCTTCACGTTCTGTATCGAGAGGCATTGCAGCAAGTCATAAAGAGAACTGAGAAACACATTTCTGAGCAGAAAATTGAAAAGAGCTGGCCCTGTTTCATGAGGGTGTGCCCATCAATGGATCTGTTATGGAAATCCATTGCCAGACAGACAGTGAGAGAAAAGTCATCATCTGATCCCCACAACAGCGAGATACTTTCCTGGGTGGAGACAATCGCCAGTTGTGCAGTTTGGAACGTGGATCCATCCAACTTGCTCTGAAGCAATGCTCATATTGCAATGCTCATATTGATTGTGTACATGAAACAAAAGATTCCCTTTCCTTGCAAGATAAAGCGTTGGGAATACGGTAGCCTCGTAGTTCAGGGTAGACACTCTGTGCATGCGCGGGAATTTAAACGCGCTGGAGTGCCACACCTGCAGAGATATTGGGGATGAACCTGTTCCGTGCACGGCAAGACTGTCAGAGCAAACTAAGAAGGAACTTTAATCTCATCGCACGTGCATTGCTTTTCTCCAGCCGAGTCCAGGCCTGGGGTTGAAGGGCTCTCTCTGGATCCTATATCTGAGGGGTCCAATTCTTGCGTCAACAATGTTGAATGGCGGGTTGATTGGTGCCAGGGCCAGGGTCCATTGCCTCCAAGGTCCGCTGGAGGCTTTTGTAGGTTTTGGGTTTTTTCTTCTGTTCTGCACCCTCCAGAAACATTCCGTGATGCTCACAATCTGATCTCGCTGAGGAGTTCATCTCAGTTAACAATTTAAAAGGTATTTCAAGATCGATTCTCAAATCGATTGCTCGCCATGCAACGACAAGCCAATGGAGTCCCTGGCTCATCTCGGTTCGTTATTGTCACTTCACCTGAATATTTGATAAAGCTCTGTGGCCTAGTACGGTCCACAACTCTGATAAATGCTTCACCAGTCACAACGAAGCTGATTGATCTGTTTGTTCATCTATCAGACAGCGATATTTTTGTGAATGAGTGTAGATGTCCCTGTTTTCCGCAACAGTCCAGATGAGGATGCTTCTTTTGTTTCTGAAGGATTCATCAACAACAAAGTCATCATCCCGTTGTTTTGCGCGCTAATTCGTGGCCTTCGTGACTGAAAAACTCGAGCTTTGGATACATTCCTGTTTTGTACGGCCAGCACGCATTGAGAACAACAAAAACACAGTATTCAAGACACTCAAGACGACTTCATGTGGTCACGCCACGGAAGGCTCCTACAGACAGCCAAGTGGGTCCGTGGAGAGGGGACGACGTCGCCTGTCTGGCCCGCGCGTGCTGGGTTTCTGCACCTGAGGAGTCGAACCTTGGCGCCGACAACACTGACCAGCTCGTCCCGGTGATGCAGGCGAACAAGCAACTTGCGCTTCCGGACATCAACCTCGTGACGCCGTCGGGCGCCCTGGCGCTGCCCAGCAAACTCAACAGCATGCAGAGGCGCCAACGCAGGTAGAATCTACACTTACCGGGCTCTGGCCTTCAACAGAAATTTGCGGGGAAAGTGTGGGTACATGCCCTATTGTGTTTCTGTGCTTTGAAAACTGTACTTTCGCTTCGCATCGCTGTTTCTCCTGTGAAAGGAGTTCTGAATTCCCGGGACTTTTCATTCGCATCATCAAAGACCGATGGATCACTCCAGGTGTGTTCTGATCCTGGTCTGAGTGGTGCTGTCGCAACAGGACCACAGAAATTGAGGTTGGTTCTTGTGTGTGTAAGGCTTTCTCGAAGCACAAGATCTGCTTTGCTCCGTTGAACCGAAATCCCAAAAGCAAATTACTTTGCATGTCAGTTGCTGGTTCCGAACCCGCATCTTGTGTGGCGAGTTCACCTCATCAAATTCACTGCTCAAGAACTTTGGAACCCTCCTTTCACACTTTTGCAGAGGTTTCCGGGATGTTGGCGGGATCTTTGTGATTGGAGACCACGTCCCAGGACCCGATAAGTATGAGTACGGTTTGGTGCCACCCGAACTTCAGGAGACAAATTTTCTGAGGACCCAGCAACGTGCAGCTGAGCATCCCCAGATGGTGCGATTCCCTGCGATTGTTGGGATCGGAGCAGGCAGCTCTCTTCATGAGGAACGCGTAGAAGGGGTGGACCAACACACACGTGCAGGTATGTGCCCCATTCTGTGCACCGCACCTTCCAAAGATTCAGTTCAAAGCTCACAAGCAAACATCCACAGGCTTTGAAGGAAAAGTGAAATGTCCTGCAACTTAGTTTCAAATGGGACATCGCTCAAGATTTATGACTCATTTCTGTCAGCAATTCAGAGAGAAAGCGAGCGTATTTTCGCACTCTCGAAACACGTGCTGGGCTGTGTGACTGTGGAGACAACAGAAACCTGTAGATCAAGCTTGTGTTTCTTTGGAATATGATTCATATTTCTTTGGGCCTGAAACCGCGTCGTGTCGGAGCTAAGTCACTTCATATTTGCTTGATTTCTGAACACACGAGTACAGGTCCACCCTCCTCCGGTGTGTGCAAGGCTCCCAGCACTTGCCACACTCACTTCAGGAAACAAAAGGGAGGGACTGGGGAAAATTGAGGATCGTTGGAGGCCCCAAGGCCACTGAACCCATGTCTGCCTACTTCCAGGGATGTTGTACCTCGCTTCAGTTTGACGAGCTGAGTGGACGCGTGAAGCAAAAGCTGAAGAGAATCCAGCGGTTTCAATCAGATGATGTGTCCACTCACCATGGTGATATGACACGACAACCGCCCAGTTCGTCGTTTTTGTTGCTGTTTTGACTCGTTGGTGGTCACAAATGCGTGGGAATCACCCACATTGCAAACAAAAATGGACACGAGTCAAGAATCCAGGGAAAAGTGAGAATGTTGCGCCGTGCACTGCTTGCAGGCAAGTGGGGACAGTGTTGTTCAGTGGAACATGTGCCTTTTTGAGATGGGACAGCAGACTGGGTGATGTCTACGTCTGTCGCACGACTTGTGTTTGGATCATCCTTAATTGTCTTCCGCCTTCTGCTCTCCCGCACAGGAAATAATAAACCATGGCTCTCGTGCCTGTTGCAGCGAACTTGCCTGGAGTTGACAAGTGGTGCACCTTTTTGCTGCCGTGTGCTGAATTGATACACAATCTGGTCACTTTTGATCGTGCACTGAGCCAGACCTTTCACTGCTGAGTCGAACTTGTGCAGGACGACACGCGTTCCTTCCTTCAAGATACAATTGGAAAGCAATTTTTGAGCACGACATTCGTGTTCAATCTGTGAATCTGAAATGCTCGCATTCAGTCTCGGTTCTGAGTGTTTGTTCAACGGTGATTGACGCACCTCGTATCTTTTGCTACAACACAATGCAGATTGTTCGTGTGAGAACAAGAGCAGAACACGATTCCTTCGTCTCGAACGTGCGATTGTTGGCAACGTGTTGGAGCCAAAGTTCCAGTGGAAAGAAACGCCCTGCCCGCAGTGACTATTCACCCAAAAGCGTGGGGACTTCTGCTCCACCCAAACGATGTTGATCAACAACCAAACACTGACATTACCATGTTGTCTTTCACGTGTTCACATGATCTGGTTGTAGGACTTGGCCAAGTTGACGGTGAACCTGCACGTCTGTGCACCTTTGCGAAGACTTTTTTCTGAAATACGAGTCGTGCCTACATTGTACAATTTTCTGTTCTCCACGTTTGCTTTGTGCATGGTAGTCAAGCCAGTAAAAGGTGGAGGCTGAAGTCGTGATTCACAGTTCAACAAGATGATCAGCAGCCACACAAGGGCTCCGATCCATTGGATGCCCTCAGACCAGCCTTTTTCATGTGGGTCCAAGGTCGGATTGGGACTGTAAAAGTCCACTGAGGCCTGAAACACCGAAAAGACCTGATGACTTTGCCCAAAACTCGCATACGCACCCAACCGGCCACGGTCAACGGCAGTTTGACTGCTGTCGCCGATTTCGATTTTGGAGGACGTTTTGTGTTGTTTCGGTACTCCTGGTGACCTCACTGCATCCTTTGGGTCTCGATGCATCGTTTGAGATGAAGAGCTCTGAAGACCCAGAGCAACGTTCAAGGGGTCTGATCCACAAAAAGTGTCCCCCCCCCCCAAGAAAAATAATTCACCCACGCGCGCTGCAGGTGCAAAATTGTTCATTGTTTTACACGTTGAATGATTTGAAGGTTGGCGTTTGCTTCCACCCCCGGACTGGGCCCTCTCAACTCAATCATGCTGCCACCAGAAGCAACAAGGATCTTCACTGACATACATCAAGATCCCCATGTCTCTTTGTGGAAATATGAATTTCCAGGGTGAGGGTCACCAAGCCCAAATTCCATTTTGTTTCTCGACGACCACACGCAATCGTGCATGTTTTGTTCATCCCGTAAACACTGGAGCACCATTGTCCCGCCTCCCTGTCTGCACGGAAGTTGTGTTTGACACCTACACAGCAGAACAACAGAGCAAGGACAGTCTGCTCCCGTGCGTGAAAACGTGGCACAACTGGTGAGAAAATTGCCTCTGTTTGATTGTCAGTTTGTTCGTGTGCTTTGAAACCAGTCGTGACCAGCCAACGTGAATCCTGATATTTGACATACTTGGTCGCTGGCTAGTTGCGTTGGCTTCCATTCCTTCATATTTCCACAATATGTTGACGCAGCTTGCACTGTGCAAAATGTGTCCTGCAGGCTGAAGCCATTTCGAAACGCACCTTGAACGCCGAAGCAAAGGGTGTGTGTGAGAATGTGTTGACGTTTCTCGTGCCAGGATTTGATTTTGGCTCGCTAAATTTCTGATTCGAAACAGGCAGAGCCTGGAAATTCAAGTTTTGGGCAAAAGACCCAAGCTTCATCCTCACTCATTGGTGTGTACCTCAACCTGACCTGGAAACATCAGGAGTCGGCGTGCAGAGCAGCAAAAAGAATTCAACAGCAGCTCAAACTGGCAGTCGTATCCCACGAAATTTCAAACATTTTCAACAGCGTTTTCGTGCGATGGATTTTCAGCGTCCAGTTACACTGGAGTGAGTAAGCTGGGATACATGTACCACCTGCTTGCGCCAACTCATCTTCGGATGATTCATGCGACGACTCAGCCAGAACAACTTTAAATCAAGATTGGAGACGGACAGCGCTTCGCCAGGCATCCATGCAGAAGTCCATTCTGGAGAAAACGAACTAACACAATCAAAAATGTGAAAATGGAAGGAAGGGATGCAGCCTGTAAAACGGAACACCCACCAGGTGATATCGCGGGGATCTCCACCAGACATAATGCAGTAATCCCTCATCAACCAAGGATTTGACTCTTGTGATTGGAAACGAACGACACTCACGTGTAATCCCTGCAGGAAACGACACACCCTTGCGGTAAGTGAATCCGTTCTCTATTTGCATGCACCAAAAACTATTTTTCTGTTCTTCATGTGGTTTGGTAGACCGTGGTGAGCGGCTCACTTCCGGGCAACAGTTCTCACATCAAGCAGTGAAGTTCTGTTCTCAGTTTGGTTTTCTGCTAGCACTTTTGAAGAGAATGACAATTGGAAACATTGAAGGTCAGGGGCACCTTCCATGCTTCTGAAACTCATCACTAAGCCCCCCCCCTCGTATGAACGGCGTGGCAAGATGTCTGTGAAGAAGTGGGTCCTGAAATCCCTTGAAATCTGCCCGTTCCGACACCAGCGCTTTTGCTGCAGACGACACTCCGCCTTGGTGTCTTGTGTCCTCACTGTGCAGAGAGGGACGAGGGACGAGCGTCTCCAACCCACCAAGAAACGCGTTGGGGTGGAGACGCTGAGTATGCTGGACAGAGGAGACAGGGAGACAGGGAGACTTCAGAACAAATCCGTTCATCTGTGCATTCTATCCATCCCGAAAAAGGTCACTGGAAACTAGAAGAGCAAATTCGGAAACCAACCCACAGGAGCAATCAAGCATCCTCAAACCACCAGTTTAATAGGTTTCTGTTTACTTTCAACCCTGGGCTTTTCAAGAAGTGGTGGTCTCAGACAAATGATCTGCTCCAAGAGAAACCTATCAAACATTCAATTAGTTCAGAATTTTGTGATCCACATACACAGTGAGAGGGGTGTGGTCTTGTTGTGGACTCTGAATTTCTGGCAAGGTCATTTGTGCTTTTCTGTTCAGATGATCAGCTTTTCTCTTTCCTGGGTTCTGCCCTGACCTCAGCTGCCATGCCCTCAATAGTTCAGGGTGGGTTGACGGCTGAGTGTAGTCAACTCCAGCAAGACAAATTTGTGACAATCCACACATGTCTGGTAAAGTCCGCTGGTCATCTGCTTTGATGGGTACAGCCTGGACAGATACCAAGAAACTCAATTTGGTGAGCTATTGTCCCTGTCATTCTGTTCGTCGGAGATGGGGACACTGAGGAAAGCAACAACCCTGATTTGTACAGTGAGAACACATTTGAAACAATTTTCTCTGCCCATCTCTCAAGGGATTTGAGAACACACATTGCATTGCTCTGCGTCTTTTCTGTACAATCTGTACAATGAGAACATCTGGACAGCCGATCTTGATTACCCTGAGAAAACCATTGGAAGTGAAGGAAATCACCAAACTTCAGTGAAAAACACTTATCAGTTGGGCCTACAAGAAGTTCAAAAGCTACAATGCAGAAGTCTGCTGTGGGAGACAACAACACAGCTCTGCAATCTGCATGTGAAAGTCATGACACGCAGCCATTTTGCCTTGACGTGGGGACGGTGGCCACGGATAAAATTTTCTTTCTGGATGATGCCTTGGCGATCAATTTCAAGATTTTGTAACCTTTCCTTTTTACGTCAATCGGTCGGATAAAGTGTGTGGGCTCCCACAGCTGCACGAGAAAATTGTCGTGCTACGTGTAAACAGACTGACATTTGAATCTTGACTGACGCCTTCACTTCACTCCTCAGAGGTGGGTCCAGGATTTGGCAAGAGGTCGGACTTCCCAAGCTCCACAGACGCATGTTCAACTTGGAGCACAATACAAAGAAGACAATTGGTCCCCTGGATCCGCCTATGCACACTCCCACATTTTTGTTTTCACATTTCACGCACACACCTATTTGAAAGGAAGCCATTTCACGAAAACAAAAGGTGGTGTCTCGTCGACACGAATCTTTTTGCACAAATGGATCTGTGTCGTGAATTTACTTCCTCCGGAAATCGGACAAACAGATTTCCATCTTCCCTTGACACAGCTTCTTCAGGCGACTGTCGACATTTGACATTTTGGGCGAGTCTGCTCGACAGGTGCTTCTAGTTCCCAGGAGATCCAGATACAGCGGGCATGGGCCTGCCACCTGACCTCCGACAAGTTCATTCGTTCATTCATTGTTGTGCCATTAGTCGCCAAAAGGCAAAATGGAACATTTATGAAATCTCACAATTTTCGTTTTCATATTTGGTAGATAAAATGTTTGGATATTTTTGGATTTCAAAATTGTATCATTGCTTGAAAGTGAGCAATATTGGATTGTGGTGTGCACTGATATGTCTTTGGAGGAGCGAAGTGGGTGTTTGGTTCATTGAGAACATTTTTTTCAGTTTTTGGCCGGACTTAAAAGTTTAGCTTTTGGCGGTTTGCACAAGGGAAGGACCTGCGCAGTTGTTGAAATGGGGTGATTTGATGTGTGTAACACTTCTTGTCCCTGTGTATGCTGTTTATTCTGTCTTTATGTTTCCACTTGAGGCACAACAAACTGACAAAAAAGATTTCCAAAATTGCTCAGCGCAACCACGGATGTTTTTTGCCCATGAAGACAATGCCTTCTTTCTAAGAACACGTTTTTTCTTGCAGAATTTGACTGAAAACGTCAAAATGCACGCGTCCGCACCCATCAGTCTCCCGTGCATGAAGCCAGTTCCCTTCTGGAACACACCCTACCAGGTAAGAGGTGTTCAAGAGTGAACCTACGGACACCCCGAAGAATCGTATGTACGTACAAGCCGCACGATCATTCGATCCTCCTTGCCTTATTCGACAGCACTCAGCTCGAACAATGGGATTTCAGCACATTCGCACAAAACGGTGTCAGAAAATTCTTCAGAGGAGTGTGGGAAAACTTGCGTGGACAGTGTCTCCTTGAGAATCTTAAAAATCAGAGTTCCCGTTGGAAGAACAATTTTCGAAATGGATTTCAAAATTTGGCTGACAAGGGCCATCCTCGAAAGACGGGACTGAAACAAAATCTCACGATAGGTTCTGCCTGTTGTGTGTATCTTTTCGTGATACGAACTGGCTAATTCCAGAAGGACCAGACCACAAATACAGGAAGGTTTGTTGACCCGTTGTCTCTGCACGACTGGTCGTTGAAAACGTCAACTAGTTCACACGAAAAGAAACAGAAAATGTTTCACGCATGGTTCCAAGAACATAAACGTTAATTGCGGATGATTCTTTGAAGGCCTCAGCAGGGGTCCACTGATCCTTTTGAGGTTCTCCTGTCAAAAACCAGACCCACAACTCAACTCTCGGTCCAAGGATTTTTTGGGGCACGAAGCATGGTCAAAAACAGCATGCCAAAAACACACCACGAGGACCGACCTCCTCCATATCCATGAGGTCGAGCCATAACATTGCAGTACATGTACATGCGTACAGAAGTTGTGAGACAAATGATTCTTCCGCAGCTTCTGCGCAGTCGGTGCCTGCAAGACACAGGTACGAGGCGACCTCCGAAACTCATGCGAAATCTTTTGTGGTGGGTTTTTCTGTCGCACAATGAAGTCGACCTTTGGGGTCAATGAGTACCAATCTCTGGTCAATGTTTTTCATACTTCAGTGGCTGCGCAAACCTCAGTTGTCTGGGTCAAATTCACCCATTTGTGTGTGCAAGTTCGGAGTGTCCAGACATGGCAATGGGGTTTCATATGCTATTCGTGTGCATCCTTTTCTGGACTTGTTTGGCCATTGGTGACCGTTCCAAGGATGACATGGATGACAATGTGAGGAGACAAAGGATTCAGATACACTTTTGTGTTAGTCTTAGACTGACAGGAGTCAAAATTATCCACTGGTTATGCCTTCATCATGGTGCTGCGACACTGCATCTGTCAACAATCTACCACTGGATTGCACGATTCCAGAGTGGTAACAACTCAGCCAAGGACAAGCCCCAGGGCAGCTGCCCACTGAAATTGACCCCACAAGTCATCAACCAAATCAGGCAAGCTGTGACTGCTGACCCAACTTTGTCAATCAAGGAACTCTCTGTGTGGTTTGGACTGGGCATGGCAACAATTCACTGGTGTCTGCACAAGAAGCTCCACCTCAAGAAGAGGCCATCCAGGTGGATCCCTCACCATTTGACCACCACCCACAGACTTGTCTGGGTAAATGTGTACAGGAGACTGTTGGCCCTTCACCGTTGATGCAACTTGGTGTAAAGGATCATAACCAGCAATGAAACTTGGCTGTTTTTGTACGACCCTTCGACAAAGCAACACTCTTGTTCATGGTTGAGGTCTGAACAACCAAGACCTCAGAAAGTCTGAATGAACAGACATTGTGTCAAGGTTATGATGGTCCTCTTTTTTGACTGTAAGGGCATAGTCTATTGCGAATTTGTAACTCATGGACATGGTATCAATGCCGCATGGTATCTTGAAATTCTCAGAAATCTGCACCGAGCGATCCAGCACAATCAAACACAAGCTTGGAGGGTGAATTCCTGGGTGCTCCAACATGATGGGGCCCCTGCCCATTGGTCTGTCATGGTCCAGGCTTTCATGAATGCAACTGAAACAACTGTTGTTGATCACCCTCCATACAGCCCAGACCTTGCACCTTGTGATTTTTGGATATTTGCATGCATTAAGAAGCACTTGAAGGGTCACAGATTCAATTCTGTCACTGAACTTTGCGATCAGATTGATACGGTCATCAGTTCCGTAACTCAGCGAGAATTTGTGCATGCAATGGGGTGTTTGCCCACCCACTGGCAAAAATGTATTGCAGCCAGAGGGTCATACTTCAAGTGAAAAGTGACCACAAACACCCCGGCTACTGAGCAAAGACACCTGTGTGTATCGATGATCCAGTTTTGTTGTTGTACTCACCCATGAGCAAATGCTCCGAAAAGTTGTATTGAAGACAAATTTTGATGACATACTGAAACAGTATTTTGACTTGAACACTTGTCTCAGCAAAGCAGAGTGAATAAACTTCAAGTTTGAGCAGCCAAAAATCAAAAAAGTTCATTCATCTAACCACAATCCGGATTCTCGCAGGAGTTTCGGAGGTCGCCTCATACATAAAATGTGAAAATTGGCACGGACGTTTTGAATAACCAGTCGTCATCATCTTCACGTTGTGGAGACCTGGCGACCTGGGTCTCTTAGACACGTGCAGACAAACGTGTTTCAGACGTGGTCCTCATGAAAACCACCGGATACAACTGCTCCGGTTGCGCCAGGGTTGTTCTGGTGTCGCGTTGGTCCAAGCACCGACAGATGTGGCTCGTCCCGGGGCTCTTTCTCTGGCTCAGACAGGCCTGTGTTTTGCGTGGAGCAATCAGGTTCCTGCTTGCCATGAATACGTGATGACAGGTTCTAAACCAGCAAGTATCGTGTCTAATACGAATTGTTTCGTCCTTGCAGGACAAGAAAAAATGCAGCGTGGGTCACACGACGGTGATGAAGACGGACATCAACTTCATTATCCCGGAGAACCGCAGCTCGTCGCCCAGTCTCCGCAGTTCCCAGAGCACTGTGCGCAAAAACCACCACCCGGCAACACCTCAGATGCGAAAGGCCCGCAGTCTGAGCGACTCTACTGTGACCACGTCCGCCGAGTCCAATGAGGTTTTTACCATCAATGAATCTGAAGAGGAAGAAGGTAGGAAATGATGTGTTGTTCCGAAGGGTGTTGTGTTGTGGACTGGTGCAAATGTATCCCATGTGGAGGATCAAGGAGCAGGAAACCTGCCTGATCGTACTGACAAAGAACAACACACAAACCGGGTTTTTCAAATCATTCAAATGTGTGTCTCTTCACACCCGATGAAAGGGGTAGGTATCAAGCACCTGGTACAAGGACATCATGGATTTTATGAGGCGTCCAGGTTTTCTGTTGCTGAGAGGAAAGTGAATGATTCCTCGTACACAATGGGGTATCAGGAAAGCACTGATGAATTCCTTGGTCTTGAGTCTGACATTGATGCGATGAACATCCTGTGTGTTCTCAGTTTTTCACCGATCATTCCAAGAAAAGATGAACGGGTCTCGAGCCCAGACAGAAGACCGGACTCATGTGCTCAGGCTCCCTCAAGCAGTGCAATGTACTCGCACGAGTACGAGTATGTAGGTGAGAGTGGACGCAGAAATTTCTCGCGCAAGTTCTTTTCGCTTTTGGTGGAAGATCTATTTGCGGTTGCCATCTAAGGCCTGAGTTTTGTTTCAATTTGTAGTGACTCATGTACTGAAACAAAACACCGTTTCATCTTGTGTGGAATTGATATCCAATCAGAACAAAATCTGCATTTAGCAGGAACATGCTGTGGACATCAAAAGGAACAGTGGAGGACGTATGAGGATTTTTGGAGGCCTGCAAGTTCCTGATGGTGCTGAGCAAAAAACAGAAATTGACAATATTGGCGTCCCTCGTGAACCCACACAATGTTCCCCTCATGAAAAACCTGAGACAGGGGTCACGATATCTCTGTCCGTCCACCCCACCACTGATTTGATCTGCTCAGGAAAGGGCAGTTTACTTTCACCGCAATGACAAGTGCACAGCATTTTGTGCCAGACCTGCATGCAGTAACAACGGGCACGCTAAATGGGTTGTTTGTTGTTCCTTCGAGACAAAGGGACAAATTTTGATGATCTTTGGCAGATCAAATAACCTTTAAAATCGTCTGTCTGGTGTTTTCCACTTTGACTTAGTGTCACAACTTCACTTCGTTGCCGAAACTATTCGGATGTTTCTTGTTGTCTTTTTCGCGAACCTTTATCTCTTGACCACATGGAAACTGAAATTTGAGAAGTAATCTGTTTTTGAAAAGCAGTTCTTTTCACGGAGAAGATGTGTCTTCAAACGAACATTGTTCTATCATTGAAAGTCGTTTTGCTGACTGCATGGTTGGTCCCTGGATACAGAATGTACTCATATTTCTTTCGTTCAAAGGACGAGAACAAAGTGTCGTGTTGGTTTCTGAGCGTACAATGTTGGCATTTCCCTGCTGCCAACTGCAATCAGTTTCTTTTGACATAGTCAGCCATTTCCTCATCGCAACCAGGCATAAATGATGATACAGGTGGAGTGTCCTGCAACAATGTTGGAATACGAGCGCGAGAAACTGGAAACAGTGACATCCTAATGTTCTGATATGATGTGCACTGGAGATTGAACTGCCTGTGAACACGAAGGGTAACTTTCGTTTGTCGAGCATTCCCCGAGAACGAACGCATAAAGAAGAGACTGATCGAGTCAAGATGAGTTGATTCTCCACCAGGTCCATGTATTCCTTCAGGCAGATCATGACAGGTGGGTCAAAGTCAGATTCTCCTCTCGGTTTTGTTGGTGGACTGTGGCACTCACGATGTGATTCTGGCAGAACAAGAGTTCCAGTAACAGAGGGCGCTGTATGATTCCAGCACTTCAGTGTGCGACCGGATGATGCCAAAGACGCAAAAAGAGTCAACGTTTTTTCAGTGCAAAAATATCAAGAATCAATAACCAAGGTTTTGTTCAATGCAGAACCTTGAGAACCAAGGTTTTTACCAATATGGAACCAAAAATCCAGCTTTCCTTCCGTTGCGGAACAACGTCACGGTTTGGTGGAAAGAAAGTTCTCTTGTTGGCACATCCACGAAGCTTTGAGGGTTGTGTGAAGCCATCCACGCATGACGTGAAGCTGGTGACAACAATGAACACTGAAAACAATGTTTCGTAACAATGCACTGTTGTGCCAGGAACAATGCTCTGTTACATATCAAAGGGTGTGGAGCCAACTCCTTCACGAAGGTGTCAAGACCAACCCACTCAGTCTGCGGGTTCGTGGGTTGATCGCGACACCTTCACTTCGTGGTTGCCTCCACACACCCTTCGATTCCGTTCCTTTTTCCTTCAGCATGCTGATGCAGATGACTCGTTTCACACGAGAGACCTTGTGCCTTCCAAGGGAGTTAAAAACCCACTGTGCTCAATCTGCAGGAAGCAAAGCTTTCCAACACAGACACTAAACATTCTGCACGTCAGTTTGCGGACTGCATTTTTAATTGACACTCAACACTGCTAATTGACGCTGTTGTCAAGGTTCACCAGAAATCCGGAGTGGCCTTGCAGAGAACGTTGTGTCAGCATTTGAACAGGGTCGAAGAGGCTGTTTCAATTGAACACACACCAGAAAATAGAGGAATTCAGAAAATTGAGAACTTTTCGTGAATATTCGTCTTGTAGGCTCGTTGAAAAACGTGTGTTTGGTGATTATGACGTCGCTCACAGCTTTCAAGCAGATTTTGACAGGTGAGTGCACGGATCTCTTCTGGGCTACTCTCTTTGTTTCCCATTGTTTTGTCACTTGGTGTGCTGCACTTGCATCAGTTCATTATCTTGTGGGTGCTTTACTATCCCACAACTCGACAACAGCCCGAAGCTCCAACACCCCTTTCAAACGACCACGAGCAGTTTCCCCCTTGGAACATGGTCTACATCAAAGCTGTCAGAGAGACCGAAAATATTTGGACAGCAGTGCAGTTGGTTTAGTTGGGTCCCGACACTCCCAGACACCCAAATGTGGAAAGACAAGGCCAGGACGTTCTGCCGCCAGATCTTCGTCACTCACTGGACATGAAATTTTTTGTCGTGTGAGGAACCATCATTCCCCCCAAATAGTCGAAGAGAAGCCAGTTGCACTGAAGGAGCCGCCAAAGGCCGCATAAACTCCATTTTGCTGCTCCTTCATCGAAGACGACCACATTTCTTTTTCCTTGTCCGAGTACAAGACATACCCGTGTTAAAAGACGCCCCCGATATTTTGGCCCTGTTTTCTGGAACAAAGGCTCTGATGAGAAAATGAAAACTGCTGCCCTTGTTTGGTGCAGTTTTCTGTTGATGCTCAATTATGGGGCAAAAAGGTGCGTCAGTACACGCACTGCAGTTGTGTGGTGTCATGAAGTCTGTGCATGATTCAATGGTCAGCCAATGACCACAAGAAACCTGCCTCTGCAGATCGATTTCTGTGCTGTGTCTGTCACGAGCAAATTTCACAGGCATAAAAAATACAGCGTCTGAACAGGTGCAATGATAACAAAGCCGCACATGTTGGGATAGAAATCTACCTTGCAAAAGAAATGAACACACAGATGATTTTGAACTGGTCGCCTGCCAAGAAAAACGAACGAAAACTGCAATTCTTCCTTTCAACAAGAAAAAGAAAAAGTCATCTCAAAGTCGTGCCTTTTCTCTGACGAGAGAGGACCCGCAAACAGATTCGTACACGTACTGAATTACGTACAGTGAAGTGTAGATTCAGCCGAACTGAACCCTTTTTGTTCGGCGGCTGTGCTGGGTACTCACTCGACTTGAAGTGCTTTGTGTTTCGCTGTGGGTTTTGGTTTCTCACGGAACAATGTGGACTTTTTCGTTGTGTCACGAGGCGCAAAAGCAACCGCCACCCACTCCACCCAGGCAGTCCATTGCAGAGTCTCCCTGTTCGCGTGGAAGTCACAGACGTTCGGTTCAGTTCGAACCGCAGCAGTTGCGGCGACAACAGTGATGACGGAAGTCTTCAATTGCATGTGTTCGCTTGGATCTCGAACACGAGGCAAATCCCAGTGGAAACAAATGACTGTGCCAAGGTCATTCCAGACAGACAAATCACCAAAGCTGAATTGCCCCAGGTCTGAACCCAGCACCAGTCAGTGTCTGAATTGAGCAGCACTCCGACGTGCTCGAGAGAGGAGTGAGCGTACACATCACCAGTATGGAGCTGCAGGCGTCTGTTCTTCAATTTTGTGGTTGGATCCATCAAAATTATCAATGATGCTGACAGCCACGATATGGATACTGTGTGCAAATTCTGAAAATCAGCTCTGAAAATGCTTTCAACTTGGGTTCAGTTGCGATGGGCAAGTGGACAATGTTCAGGGTTGCACGGGAAACCACACCCAGTGTACGGACTTCAGCAGAGTTTTTGCTGGGAATCCAGTGTTCACAAAGTTGAAGCGGTACAGGGACCAGGTGGAAGATTTTGAAGAAGATTCTCTGAGGACAGTTCAGAGTGCCTTTCACAAGCTACATTCATAGGACATTGATGATGTTTTGCCTCACCAGGAACTCACTTTACAAACTTGGAATCATGATTGTCATTTCATCATCGGACTCCCTGGAAAGCTGATGTTGCCAGCACCAAGTGGATTTCCCACGTCTGTGTGTGACGTATGCAGGAGAAACAGTCCACACAGTTCCGTGAGAAATTCACAAGAGCGGTTCAAGCCACCGGACGAAGAGGGGCCATTTCAGCTGAAAGAAATAAAGTTCCCTCTGTTTTTTATTTCTTGCACATTGATGTGTTGATTGAGTTCTCCCACCACGCATGCACGCGAGAAACGTTCTCCATCCGCGTGACATGGTCGTGCAATCTAAATCTCACCCACCCATGCGGTATAGAAGGTTTCTGCAAGTGTGTTCGTGGTTCACACACCCCTCACACCTGAATAGGTGTGCGAAACTGCAGGCAACAGGCACAACCTCAATCGGATGCAACTGCCGACATTTCAGCTCTGGTCACCGCACCACACTGGGACATTTTTGAACTTGGGTCCAGTCCTGAAATGGACCCGAATCTGGCTCTCGCGTGATTGGGATTCCGACAACAGGCATTTTTCCACCAACGCGAAGTCTCGTGCGACACTGTCAAAAGCAGGTCCACCGTAATTGCGCCAAACAACAGAGGTGATAGATACTTGTGTCCTTATCAGCTTCGCCCGTTTTCACAATCTGTTTTTCACCTGAACACTGACAAGCGTGTTCCCGTTGCGTTGCTCGTGTTATTACCATTGGAGCTCACATCAGTTTGACCGGCCGTTGCCTGATTTTTGCGCTTGGACGGAACCTTCTTCGTCTCCAGGAACACAAATCAAACAGCACCAACTGAAGACACAAAGCGGACTATTTTTGGGGGAGAATCAAGCTGTGGCAGGATTTTGTCAAGTTGAAATTAGAAATCCCTCTTGTTCAAAAGACGTGAATCCTATTTTGCTTGTTTCTCCTGCACTGACTCCGAGGCAGGTGAGTCCGCAGCAGGACAGGCTGAAACGTGACAGGAGATCGCAGCAGTTTCGTTTTCGATTTCAATGGACAGTCTTCCTTTCGGAAACTGTACGTTCACCAACAGCGTTCTGTGACACTGGACTGCGTGTTGTTTTTTGTTGCCAAGTGAATCGTAAATTTGTCTTGTTGACCAGTGACCTTACACCACGATTTCTTGTCTACCTGCAGCGCTGGAGTTGGAGCAGGCGCGGCAGCGTGCGGAAGACACCACAGGGTCCATAAAACGACAGCAGGCGGGTAACGCGCACACAGCGCCCGGCGAGGAAGACGGCAGCCCCGTCCCGAAGACCCGCATCCTGCCCGACGACGTCTCCTTCACCATGTACAACAAGTACACGGACTCGACCAACACGCTCACCACCGTCATCAGGCGCACTAACATCGTCTACCAAGTGGTGAGTGCCCTTTTTGTGGAAAAGGCTAAATTGTGTGGGAGTCGTAAGACTTGTGGTGTGTGTTGTCATCGGAAGCTGCCAAAGAGCTCTGGACTCTCAATGCTCCCTGATGTGGTTTGGACAGAGTGATCATTTTGCTCAGTGGCGCTCTGTGTGCGTCTGTCTGTCTGTCTGTCTGTCTGTCTGTCTGTCTGTCTGTCTGTCTGTCTGTCTGTCTTTCATTCATTCATTGCAGCATCCATGCAGCATCCATTGACTGAAACAATGATACAACTTGTGAAAAGAGCCTGGATGCTCCAGGTGTTCCAATTTCATTCTCTGTCTGTGTGTTCCCTGTCAAAGAAAGGTGTCAACACACGTGCAATGGGACGCAAGATTTGGTGCTCTCAACTGGCGTACAGCGACCATGTCACGAGTTGTTGAATGACCATGCGATAGTCTGTGTGTCGCGTTTGTGCTTGTGTGATCACCGTCAAGTCGTGGAATGAAGAGCTGCACACGAAGCTGAGCGGCAGCTGTGTCAGGGACCGGGAGTTGGAGAACAGTCAGCAGGGCTCAGTCCTTCGACAGGTGACAAGTGAACGGTTTCCGTGCCTCAATGCAGGTTCTGTCTTTGAGGAAGAAACTTCACGGACACTGATCGAAATTGTGTGGTTGGTGTACGAGTATGACCAAGTGCGAACAAATTTTTGAACATTGGTGCAGACAAAAGGGACCACTTTGCTTTGTGTGCCGATGGTGTGCACAGCAATCATTCGTGCCATGGCAACAAAATGGCTTCCGGTTGCAAAAGACACGGCAAGGGGACATCATGATGTCCCTGAACCTGAGTTTTGCATCTCAAATAAACCCCATCTGCGCAATTGACATCAACAGTTACCAATCTGTCTTTGAAGTACCGAGGCAAACGGAAAGTGCCTCGTTTGTTGAGTCCGCCCTGGTGGACCCAGGGTGCAGATGGCACGGGCTCCCGAATCCTCCAACAATTTTAACCTTTTGTTGTATCTCTGACGCGAAACCATGGTGGGGCTCACCCTTCCTATGTTGGATGCTCCGGAGCAGAAAACTCTGTTTGCCGTTGTTCACTGTGTGAGAGTGAGCGCGTTTCTAAAATGGCCTTCACCTGAGACAACTGTCCTAAGTGTGCTGAAAATGTGCCTTTGAAATAAGAATCTGGCATACAGTGAGCCCTCTGGATGATGTGTATGCGTCATGCCCGCTGATCCCCAAAGGCTCACATCACCAACAACAATAGAAACGGTATTTGCACTGCAGAATTAATTTGCAGCAGTCAAAAGTTCCACCACAACGAATAAACACACTCAGTGCATTGCCAAACCTCAGGCAAACCGTACACATCAGCAGTTCGACAGTCTTTCTTGTCTGCGGCGCTCATCTTTAGCACCGAACGACAGAAAAGAACCCAATACGAAAACCTGGGTGAATCTGAGGTGGCTTCACAAATCTTTTTTCCAAACAAATTTCCACCTGCTTTTTCACCTGTTTTATGGACATGACATACACCGGCAAAAAAAACGGAGCACAATTTCACAGCGCAGTGTTGAGCAATTATCTCAACAAATGTTGCGATACGGAACCAAATGAACAATTTCGTAATGTATTCCACAGTGCATACACGTGTCTAACCTTAATTACACTGCAAACGGGAGATTCCAAGCCGACAGTTCAGACTCTCAATTGACCAGAGTCTCTTCACAAACCATACAATAAAATGGGATCCTGAACATTGGTGAATCGGATGCAAATGTCCACACGTTCCGTGCGCCGTTGGACTCATTTGGGCGTCGACTTGGGACCGAGTCCTGCTTCGTGTGGTCATTTGGTTCCCGGGAGCCGCTGCCTGAGACGAGGGCTGGTTGAGGAGTGAGGAGGATGAGTGTGGAGGAGGACGCGCTCGACCTGGACATCCCGCTGCTGCGAGGCCGGCGCAGCTCGCACACACCGGTCCCGGACGGGGCGCTGCTCGCCGTCGACCAGGTGCGTCTCGCTCTCGGGTTGCGGGAGACTTTGGTGCTTCACAGGAGGGCTCAAACACCTCAGTTCGCGCGCGTTTGATATCCCGAATGTCAAGAAACGCGTGTTGTTTCTTCAGAATTAGCTGGCCACAGGGGAAAAATACAAGGGAAATGGGCAAGCCTTGAAAAGGCTATGTTCCAGGTCAAAGGCCTCCACTTGGCCGAAATGCTCACGCGTACGTGCGGCACGTTTTGCACGCGGCGCAGATACTCAAACCGCCACGGCTGAAGGTTTCAACAAATGCAAATGTTTGCAGGTCTTTGGTACTGTGCCTGTTTGAAGACGGGCAGTGCTGTTCGTGTCAGTGTGAAACTTGAATGTCCGAGTTTGTGTCTAGGAAACACCAGGTGTCGTCATCACGTCACAAAGACCCAACCACGTCATTTCTCACGAGTTCTGTCGTTGTGCGCGGACAACTCCTGGGAATCGTCAGTGTCAGTTTGATCCTCACCTGTCGGAAATTTTGTGGCCTTTTTGTTTTGTTCTTGAGGAGTTTATCAGTTCAAGTGGACTTGGTTCCCCACCCTCGCGGCAGTGGATCTTCTGTCTCTTCCCGTACACAAGGCGCGGACAGACCAAATTGTTTCAGCACCAAAACGATGGTCCCAAAATGACTTATGTGTGCGGAACAAACGAAATGTACCAACGCGAACAGATCATTTTTTGCAAGACAAAACGATTCCCAAAAACGATTTGCCTGAAACGAGTTGGTCTGCCCGCGACCATACTTGTGCATGCATGTTGGACGAAAGGTGATCCACGTAACAAATGGATATGGATTCTGCACTGAGATTACGTCAGAGAAATACGTTGCGAGCATTCTTTCACTCACTTGAAACTGAAACCAGAGATGATCCCTGGTATTTAGCTCGGCTGCTCTCTGGTCTGTCCCTTTTGTCCTCAGTTTCCTTTGCTTTGTGTCCATGGCAACAAGTTTTCGTCGAGAAACCTTTTGTGAGCTACTTTTGCTGTTTTGTTCGGCTTTGCACAAGACGTCAGTTCTTCGGTCAGGCTGTAACCGAGCAATCCCGCGTCCGCTCCGCCCTGCTGTATGCCAAGGGCAGTGGGTCTCAGGCAACTTGGATTTCTACCCTTGTTTCGAACACATGGAAACAAATTGACAAGGTAGCAAACCGGAAGCCAAGATCAAACTTCCGCAGGTGTTCATTCTCCTCCTTGGAGCACAAGACAGAAGAAGAGCACCCCCCTTTGTAGTGTTGCCCAAAGATGCTTTGCAAGATAAGTGACACGGATGGAATTTTGCCTGGGAAACAGCTTCACACCAAATGCTTGAATGTTGACAAGCAACATAGAAAATTTTGTTTGTTTCCGGGTGTGGGAACATGATGGCCTGGGGGCTCAACCACGAAGGGCACCCTGACTCTGTTGAAGTGGCCAGCAAATGAATTGTCCCTCTGGTTTGCCACTGCACATTACATGGTCAGAAGCGACGGAAAGCATCACTTACTCTGCTGAGGGTCCAAGAGACCCCACTTCACTTCCGGTGTGCGTGAGTTTCTTCAAATGTCTGTTTGCGCAAGTACATTCTGCGTTATCAGGCTTCCCCCGGCTGAATTGATAATTTTATTGCATTTCTGTGCAGTGGTAATTAATTCAGCTGCAGCACATGGCCAGGCACACACGCGAAAGGTTTTATTGCAATTTGAACAGTTGCATTTGTGTTGAGTAGTGCACAGATCAACTGTGCTCCACTGAAGTTGTTCGGGCAGGGTGATTTCCGCAACGGCTTCTGGTCACTTTTTGTTGGGCAATTTCGTCTCAAAACCAACTGAGTGCATCTGGTACCAACTTTTTTGCTTCTGATTTCGTTGGAGAAAGAAAGGAAGTTTGCAGGATGAAAAAACCCAAAGGGTGAAAACAAAACACACCCAGAAGAGCCAGGGTCTTTACCCGGAGTTTGGTGGATTCCGAGCCCTCTGCAGTGCGCAGTGGAATCCAAGGGTTTGTACATCAAACCTCGGCCGAGTTCAACCCCAAATTCTTGGGCTGTACGAGTCCGAGTTCAGCATTCAGTGAATTCACCAAATGTGTGCAACACGTTGAGCAGGTCAGCGTGACTCACCCTGCAGCTGACGCGGCTGTGCATACAGGTGCGCAGCGCTCACTTCCATTGCATCGTTCTCATCCAGCAAACACGCAAAAACTAATAAGTTGGGCTTCGTGAAACATTTCATTCATTTATTCATTTTCGTATTCAGTGCAAACATGTTGATCGTTCTCCAGCTGGAAGATAAGGAATTTCATGTTTTTTGCAATGGTGGAGCGTGACTTTCTTTTGTTGTGGATGTTGCAAAGCTTTCTGCCTGCAAAAGTAAAAGGAAGGGTTTGACTGTCTTTTTTCCGTGGAATTTGTGCGCAATTGTACGCACACACACAAAATAAAGTTTTTGTCTGGCTCTGAGGACCAGCGAACAAGGTTTGCTCATTTTTACGAGCAAAAAATAAGAAAAGAAAAAGATGGGAGGAAAAGACAAGCGGAAGATGGGCTGGCTGCAGCGCTTCGAGTCCACGCGATCCAGAATCAGCTTCGACCCAGAGGAAACAGTGCCTCCCTGGGAAATAGTGAGTATACCACCGATTCCAGCATGAATTTTACAGGGTTTAGGCTTTAAGGATGATCATGTGACCTGTCAGAGGTCGCAGCTTCAGATCTGACGCTCGCGCGGCGTCCTCGGTTCGCTGGCTGTGTGCGCACTGGAACGAGCGCAATACCTTTGGCTTGTCAAGGTGTGTCTATCGCGAGTCAACAAGTCATGCAGTGCGTCTCACAGAACAGCGCCAAGGAAAGTCACACCTGGGAGACTATCAGAGAAAGCCATCGAAAGCTTTACACTCGCAGGGTCCAAAAATAGACGTCCAACCTGGCTCCCGCTGTTGCTCCTCTTGCAAAGGCTCTTAGTTTTAGACGCCTGTACGCTGTTCGCCAAAAGTGAAAACTCCTTTGTCATCAGTCTTTTCTGCAAACGCAGCGTGGTCGTGACACCGGCGCACTGTGCTCTTCGTATTCGCATTCTGCAGCAAGATACATATTCTTTTTCCGAACAAACAAAACTTGCCAACGCCGCAAATACGAGCTGTGTTCGAAGGTCATAGGTTCAGAAAAGTCCACACGTTTCGGTAATTTGCGTTGCTGCAAGAAAACTTCAAAGTACATTTCCTGACACTGCATTTTTCTTTGCAAATTTTTTCAACGTTCGCAGGGTTTAGGGCGGGTGCACATCTGTTCAGATGGTCCAGAAGAAATTGCTGATATGTGCTTTTCAAACCAAAGCGATATGAAACTCTTCTGTGGGGTCTTTTGGTGATCTGTCTGGCACGGAAGCCTTAACAGTTCAATGAAAGGGAATCCACAGGATATTTCAGGCTCAAAGAGTACCAAGGAAAACCCTGCAGATCCACGTTGGGGGATATGATTTTCAGACCGACCCTGACCCATGGGTGCTCACTGCAGCTTTGAAAGCGTCCGTGCAGGGAAGGAAACAGATATTTTCGGTGCATGTTCAGGTCAGAAACTGGTTTCTGAGTGCGAGTGCGTACGTGTTCAAACAGAACCTTTACGTTACCATGGTCTCCCGACCTTGCTTCAAATGTGCATTTGAAATTGAGTCTTCCAATCAGAAACCAGAGCTGTTTCTCTGAGAAGGAAAAGGCACCATCGTGATCACATGCCTGTGTTCTTTCAGTTTCCATTGCATGCATGGGGCCTCAGGCCAAAGAAACAACAATTTGGGTTATGAAGGAAAAAACAATGAACCTGGTGTTCCTGCTTTGTAGGAGCATATCTCGTTGGCGGACTCTATTTTCTCTTGAGTGAATAACTTGCAGGTAAAATGTATACCGGACCACCGCTGTACGCTGATTAAATGTCGGAGCGGACGAAGGAATCGTGACACAAATCCGCGGAACCGCACCGCGTTTTGCGTCGGCGAAATGTCACCAAAGTCGCCATGCAGCAGAAGCTGCAGCGCGGACACTGTGGAAACTTTGTCTTGAGTACAAGTGCAGGGGGTCTGATTCGATCGGCTCGTGCGCTGAGATTTGTGAGACAGGATTCCCTGTGTGGCAGGTGTGAGGAGCATGGCTGTGCATAGCCAGGAATACGGCGGACACGCCACACTGCAATTGTCTCGCTGCTCTGAGCACAACGTGTGTGTCCCAAAGACCCTTTCCTGTGTTCTGTGTTTTTGAGAAGACCAACTGTTTTTCCAACAAAGAAAAAGGATCAGGAAACTTTCAGTGGGTCAGCAAAGTTTCAGGAGACTATCAGACCAATTAATTCATTTTTGCCTTCTTTTCAAACACTGCCCCCTTTCTTCCAGCAGAATAAAAAATTTCTGGAGGAGGGGGGGGAATACACATTCTTTGATGAGTAAAGGGACAATTTTTTTCTGCTTGCTGTTCTGCAAAGTGTTCAAACAAGTGGCTGTATTTTTGCCTCCTTTCCCAAATACTGAAGACTCAAAGAGGTTTTGTTGAACAACAAAGAGGCACAAAAGGCAAATTGACGGACATTGGTTGACTGGCCCATTGCTGTGGCTCAGGTAGTTTGTGTGGCCTGCATTGAGACGAGCAACATAGCCAGTGACGTTGACGTCAGATAGGAAAATGGAACGTATGCGTGGTTTCACTGCAACAAATACTTTTTGAGAGCGCAAGAAGCTGCAAAATTGGAGACACTGGGAAACGTCTGGATTCGCAAAGTCAAAACTTTGGAAAATCCTGCTGACGGTTTAAAAAACAAAGTAAAATTACAACAGGTGAGGAGGAAGGAATTGCCTTGACAGCGCTTTTGAAGGAGTATAAATTTGTGAAACACAGCGAATGCATCAGCAAGTCCACATGGATAGATTCAAGTCTCACACTGCGCACAGAATGTAGCCTGCAGCACCTGTTCACCACCTGAAGCTCGACGTGCAGGTGTTGGGCTGGGGTGGTGTGTCACCTGGAAGAACTGAGGGTGATCCCAAGGTGTGTTGGCAACTGTAATGGAGAACACAACAGATTGATGCAGGAATGAGACAACTCAAGCAAATACTGCAATTGCTGTAGGCGGTGCTGGAAGGCTAGACAACGTCTTTTTGAGAGCACTACTTTGTACCTCAACACCATCGACAGCGTCAATCGACAGTCATGGGTCGCAAGTACGGTTTGAACCGCAACCAGTCAACTCGATCGAGAATCGACTTTGAGCCCGTCGACGAACCAATCGACTACTCCAAAGTGGTGAGTACAAACAGAAGGTGATGCCCAGTGGCATCATTCAAAGTAAGTCGGCGTTCAGGTTGTTCGTACCATTCGAGGTGCGAGTCAAACACCGTCAAGCCGTCCGGGTGACTCCGTGGGGCAATCGAGAGACCTGGAACTCACTTTGTTCCTCCTCTTGGTTTGAATTTCACAGAACAGTTCACTCAGTGAATTCTGTTTGGTCATCGCTGGAAGGTGAGTCTCCGTGTGATTGTGTGCAAGTTCTCCCTGAAAAGGAGTGGGCGCCATCGATTGGACACGTGGCCAGAAGACCGGAAGAGGTCTGCCAAAACTCGCAAGGCAGTGCATCCATCAGAAGGAATCTGAGCACATTCTCCCATTTGTGCGTCACTGTCGCAAAGATTCGAGTGTGGAACGAGAATGAAGAGAAACCTGTTGCAACATGCGCGCTGATTTCATTTGAGTTACCCCAGAAGGAGTGATGGTGGGCTTTGGTGCACGCTTGTACAGACAAACAAAAGACTTTTCAAGCTCAAAGTAAGAGGAAAAGGTGCAAAGTGGGAACGTAAAGCAGCTTCACCATCCAGGTGTCGAAACTGTTGCCTCAGGTTTCCTCTTGTTCAAACTGTGTCACGTCTGTTTGAAATATTCATCGTGTTGGTTCTGTGAAATGACAAGGTGCAGGTGAGGTGGGACAACCCAGCCGTCGGTTGCGTCCCTCGCAGGGGCCAACTCTCCGCCCAGAAGGGGGCGCCAATCCGAGAAACACTCTCGCAAACATTTCGCGCTTGCACATCGCAATAAAGACGTTGAGTTTGTCCCGAGTCGTGATTTGGCGGAGACTCTCGCCGATTCAGGAAACAAAATTCCGTGCATTACGAGTTCGGGAAACACACACCCACGCCAACGATTGTATTAGTGGACAGAGTTCAGACCACAAAAAGGATATCCAGAAAAATCTTCATCGATGATGTTGAGGTTTGGTGTGCATGGCCCAGCTGATAAAACTGCATGGTCCCCGAGTTCGCGAAACTTGTTTTGGCGTGTTCGCGGCTCTGTATGTGTCAATAACTTTTCTCGGCAAAAGATTCATTGCAAGCACGGAAACAATCAATTTGACGTGTTTACATTGCGACTCGGATCAGCTGCAAGTCATTTCCGTCCAATTCCAGCCGTCTGTGGTATTTCATTCAATATTTCACAAAACGTAGATCTGCTTGTTTGGTCTGGCAGCTGCCTGCACGTTGCCCAAACGATGTACTTATCGTGGAAGATTCGCCACAGTTGCACGTTTGCGTTTCACAACCAAACGAACACGTGTTACATGCAAATTTTGTGGTTTGTCAGATTTGTCAGAAACATTTGCAATCAAACGGACAGATTTGACACAAAGGGCAAGTGCACAAAGACGTGCTCGAGTGCGACAGTGTGAAAGGTTTCCACGGCCTGAAGAAGGAGCTGAGGTTGCAGCTGCGATTGGACCTTTGTGCATGGAAAGCAGTTCATGTCCGGCAACCGTCATGGAGATTGGATTGAACTGTGTGATCACCCTTCAGTCAGGCTACGAAGACAGAACTTGAGGCAGAGTGGATTTGCACGAACTGAACATGAGGAACCACAAAGAGAGACTTGATTGTTCCAGAGGATGCATGAGATCGTTGTCTGTGGAATGACTTGGAGAGTATCAGAAGCGAGCGTCTCTGCGAGCGTCTTTGCGTTGGCATGAAGGACCCGGCCATGGCAAACCCAAGGAGAGGCACTTCAACCGTCAGACCATGCTCCTGGTCTCTTTTGAGAGAATATCGTTCCGTACCACAAAACAGAGTGGCATGAAATGATGAAATCATCTCAGCCACGATTAAAAACTCACCCAACCGCAGTGACTTGATTTAGTTGCGATTGCTGACCTGAGACGAGACGTTTTGTGTGCCATGGCATCCGTACGAGCATCGTCTAGCATTCAAGCACAAGAGGCCTGGGAGCCAGGAGCGATGGCAGCGGAATCAAATCGTTGGTGGAGATATGCGGACAAGCTCAAGCCAGAATTCACCAGACTCTTGCTGGGCTTTGAAGAAGACACCGACAAGAACAACGAGACTGGCCCCTCAGAAGCGGTTAGTTGAAAGAGTTTCCTGTTCGCACGTTCTTTCCAGGCCAGGCAATGGTGTTTTTTTTTGCAGTGTAAAGCAGAGATCCCAACTTGCCGCTTTCAAAGTCACTCTTTGGGATGGCCCGCAATTGCTAAAGTGCAAAATGTTGTCTCGGAGGGCTCAGAGTTGAAAAGTTCAACAAAGGCTTTCTCTTCTTGTGTCGTTCTCTTGAACCAGAATAAGTGACATAAGGTTGCAAACACAAATGGCTTGTCTAGCACCCCAACCCCTGTCGCAAAACGTTTCCAGCACGCATTGCTGACGAACCAAGGCAAGAATGATACACACACAACAGGGAGCCAAGCCATTCGCAAAGCACACAGCAACAAGATGAAGGATGGTGAGGACTGTTTTTGTGAACTCGAATGCTCTTGATGCGTCGACATGAGATGCTACAATTGGTGTTTTGCGAGCTTGTTGTTCATCAGAGGACAACACAAAAGAGCAGCACGAAGCGGATCCGAGTCGACAGAGGTGCAGGACATGAATTCCAGTAACCGTCGCCGAAGAGACGTGTTCCTGACAAAAAAAGTTTTCCGAAAAGGTGAAAAGCATGATGCACCCAGAAATTCGCAGATTTGCGAAAGCTTCGAACAACAAAAATAGAATACCTCAGCTTTCCCCAGTCCCACTGCCTGGTGGTTCCGGGGCAGAAGTTGGGCTCCATTTTCCTATACGAGAAGTCAGCATCGACCAGATGACCTGTGGAGCAGGACACAATTTGAAGTGGAGATGAAAGTGACGGTCGCTTCAACAGAAGGTCCATCAGGGACAATTTGACTTTGGTGTGCAAAATGACTGTGCCTCGTTGTGATGTCCGTTTTGTCCACTGCTCATTGTGCTGCACGATCTCGTGTTGGATTCCACTGTTTTTCCGTTGTAACAATGTGGATGTTCAAGAAAAGTGAGCTGTTCCACAGCACGTCGCCGGAGTTTTGGACGTCATTACTTGGGACAGAGAAGGAGGTCAAAAGTGAGAAGGTACATGAAATATCTGGTGCTTCTTCCAGTTATTTGCGCTGCAGGTTCCTTTTCTCCCAAGCCCACATTACAACTTTTCGATCTCTTACGAGACTTCTTGCTCATCGTGTTCAGAGGACTCAACACTCGTACCTGGAGGCCAGTGTTCCCAAGAAATGTGGTTCCTGGAGATTTTGGGCTTCATGGCAACAAAACTTGAGCAGGGCAAAGGGGTCTCAGGTGATTGTGTACCAGTACTGAATGGTCTGAACCAGAACCTGAAGGCCAAAGTAGCAGGCCCAACAGGCCCGTTGCTTTTGGGTGCCAGTCACTGGCGGCCTTTGCAAACTCGAAACCGAGACCTGAGATTTCCAGTGAAGGATTTTTCATCCAGAGATGCGTTCTTTCCCGCGTGTGGAAAGCAGCATTGGACCACCATTGACTCGCAGGCAATTGTGTCCTGCACAGACAAAGAAACAGTCGAATATTGTTTTTCTAACACTGTTTTCCTTGTGTGTTGACAAATTCATCAAGGGCATCGTCGTACTTCTTGCCGCACACCCAGCAAAATGCAGAACGCAATGCCACAGTCGTGGTTCTGCAAGAGTACCGAGGCCCCAGGAATCGTTACACAGGGAGATTAGATCACTTGGTAACACCCAGTCGTTGAAAACATGCTGTCACTGAATGTCTAATGACTTGCACTTGCAATGCCGGGATAATTTTGTTCACGCATTGTTGCAGATCTGTTGTGCACACACTGATTCTGCGTGTCATACATGTACGTTGTATTCCAAAGACCATATGTTCATTGATAATGGTCAGAAAAAGCAGGGTGACTCTGCATGGTCCGACTCTCTCCGCGGTGGCGCGGACAGAGCGGACGTATTTGGTGGACGGGTCCACCTCAAAGGAGAATGAATGACGAGTTCCTTCTTTTGGGGGAACTGACTGGAAGGTACAGAAAAGCCCCGAGTCACACTTTTCTGATCGGTGAGAGCGAATGCAGCTGCCTTCGGACGACAGAAGAGCTAGCAAAAAGATAAATGGAAGCAGGTGATGATATTTCACCAATTGATGCATTAACGTGCAAAACACAACAAAAGCTGTGTACACAGGATGCACGGTGCAAAAAACTTCAAAAACGCTGCTGCTGAGGAATCAAAAACATCGATGTGTTCTTCTCGAAGGAAAAACACAAAACGCGCTTGGTTTGGAAAATAGCGCAGAAACGAAAACGGACGCTTCCATCGGATGCGACACACCCCAACGCAAAGTTTCCAGCGCTTGAGTGAAGCAGGGTGGCTTCTGGTTTCGTCGCAACCAAAATTTTCTGAGGAGTATTCGCATTGCCGTTCAACCACACGTCGCGGAGGCGGCAGTGGCGGTGGCGGTGGCGGTGACGGCGGCGGCGGCGGCGGGATGAACCTCAGTGACGGCATGAACGTGTCCTCGGCGCGGGTGTTGCTGCTGCAGCGGGACGGCCGCAGGAACGGAGGCCTGAGGGACGGTGCCGCGCTGCCCCCTCTCGCCCCGCCCCACTTCTTCGACCTCGTCTGGCCGGAGAAAGGGCCACAAGGTCCCGCCGTACCGGTAACGTGCGCTTTGGCACTGCGATTGTTTTATGAAAATGCATTTCTGCTGAACCGAGTCATCTGGCATTTTGTGCAGGGTTCAGAGCAGCTGAAAATTTGCTTGGCGCGTCGCCGCTGACACCAGGGTTCTGTCAGGACAGACCAAGTCTTTCTTTTCAGAATGTTGTCACAACTGAAAATGTGATCGAAATCACACTCGAAGTGTGGGAACAGTCGTGTCTGGACATGACGTTCCGAGAGAAATCGTTTCCGTTCTGAAATTGACAAGGATACAACGAGAAAGAAAGCTCACATAAGAAAGTCTTCTTTTCGTATCTCACTGAAAAGGCACCCAAGAAAAAGAACCCAGCATGCACTGGAAAACCCGAGTGCAATGGAGCTTGCCGTGCATGGTTTCCATGGCTTCGCAAAATGATAAAATACCACTGTAAATTGACAAAATTCAACAAAGAGATGCATCAATTTTCCTCCTAATCTGGTTCAACAAAGATCCAGCTGTGTGGTGTTTGCCTTGAAACTCTATTTCTCTCAATGAAAACCAATTGACAAATTTTCGAGTTCATGACAAACAAAAAGATTTTGGTGGCAGCAGGTGACGACATCTGTGCCGCTGACTTCGTTGAACAGACGTCCGGGATGCTGCGCAAAATGACACAAGAAGCGGTGCGCACCTTCAGAAATGTCCCAAATGCAGCTCAGCTGTGGATTTTCAAGTGTGCCCGTCTCAAATAGCGTCGGTCAAATTGGCTACTTTACGTATGTTTGTGAAAAATTACCATTGCAAAAAGCAATGACAGTACGAATTTGGACTTTAGCTTGAGAGAAGTGAAGTGCTCAAACGACTGGAGTCGGAGTTCTCGTCATTTGGCTCTGACATTTCCAATGATCGTTTTGAATTTCAAAAGGCCAATATGAATCCCACACACCAACACTCCGCTGTGCGCAGCTGAAATGTCAGAACGCAAAAACAACGAAATATGGATGAATGAACTGCGTGAGCTTTGCTGTGTCTGAGCCGCTGAGCGATTGATTCAATACTTACACCGTGCACCCTCACACACGCACACACTCACTCACACACACACCCTTGTCAACCGCCAGTCGCTGTCAACCTCCTCGTACAGTCGAGTTGTGAGTGTGTGTGTGTGTGTGTGTGTGTGTGTGTGTGTGTGTGTGTGTGTGTGTCAGAAAACTGGGATCTGGACAGGCTTTGCTTGTATTTTGTGTCTTGGTCATATCAAATTTTGGGCGCAACGAGCAAACCTTACGGAAGGTGGCCAAACCAGCAAGTACTCCCCCCCCCCCACACACACACAAAATTGATTTGTTGATCACAGAGGCTACTGGAGGCACATTGCCTTCAAAGTGACTCGTCGACAAAAGCAGATGCTTGAAACCAATCGGAGACACAATTTGTGGGTGAGACGCAGTTGGGCCAAATGTTCCAGGTTGACCATGAACAAGTTTTCAGACAGGAGTCCACGTGCACCTCAAGATTGGAAATGGGCAAATGGGCTCAAGTTTGTTGGGAGTAGGTTTCACGGAATGCGCATTTCATATCAAATATGTTCTCTCAAAGAAAGACACAACACGAAGAATTTGCATGTTCATCTTTGTTCAACTGAATGTGACGTTGAGTTTTGTGTTGTTGCAGAGAAAGGTGGAGGTGTCCGTAGTGTTCCTCAAGATCGGGGAGATCGACACACTCAAAGAGCAGTATGAGGCGGACGTGCTCATCCAGTCCAAGTGGCAGGAACCGCTACTCGACAAGGACAAGGTCCAGGTGAGGATCGCAGAAGCAGACGTGCTGCACATGGATGAAAGAGATGAAGGCTCCAGGGAAGACGACACTTGCACAAGAGAGAGGAACCATGACTGCTTGTGGTCCACAAAAACTTTCGTTCCACTCAACTTTCATGTGTTCGGTTTGTGAGCAAGAGGGATGTCCACAGTCATTTCGCACGTTCTGAGATTCTGCCAAAATAATCTGGTGACAGCATTTCTTCTTTATCAACAGCGTCATGCTCAACAGAAACTGAAACTATTGAGGACATCCCTCACATGTTGCTTCCACCTGAGTCCAGTCTCTATCGTAAATTGACTCTTTCCAGGAATAGATTGGTACAGTATACGCACACAAACAGTAGCAGGACATTGCCACGTACAATGACACTATCACATTTCCAACAACATGTAGACGACACGAAATCTACACAACTGTTTGGTGCGGCTTCAAATCACCGTCACATGTGCAAGTGTCGTCACACAGACACTTGGAATGACTGCACACGCCAGCTCAGAATGTCCAGAACCCCAGGTCAAGTTGGTTTCTCTGTGATTCATTTCAATGACAAGCAAATGTTGTTTGTTCTTCTTTCAGAACAATCAAATTATTGAATGGGCTGACTACTGGAACCCAAAGCTGTTCATCGAAAACACCATTGGTGATCCAAGAGAAAATGCTTTTCAGGTGAGACAGTCAAAAGACTAAAATCCCTGCAGAAAAACATCCAAAGCACTCCAGAGGGCCCAGCCTCTGCGGTTCCAACCTCAGCTCCACGGACAAGGTTTGGCATCTGCCAACCTCATGAACCACGTGAACTCAATAGCTCCTGACCAGGTTCCTCCTTAACGAGCAGCAAGCCAACTTTTTGGGCATTCATTGGGTTTGGTTGTCTGTCCAGTTTAGTTTCTCGACCTGAGTTGGTTTGTGGTTGGCCAAGTTCAATGAATAGTCAATCAGGTGTGGATTGCGCAGCTGGCCAGGTTGTTCAAGTGCATGTAGTTTCAAACGTGGACCACCCATGGGAGTCTGTCCTCTGGCCAAAACCTGCAATCATGTGCCCTTTTTGCTGTTTCTGCGTTTGCCATGCGTATGGACTTGCGACCAGGACAGGTTAAAATGGAGCACAAACAACTTTGTGCTGTTGTGTTGACAGTTGAAATCCGTCGGCTCGTTCACGCTCTGCTTGCATCCTGCATTTACGGAGTGAGCTAAATGTTGTGTCATCAATGACAGGATGACAGGTTCTGGCCATGACAAATGATTATCGCCAGCCCTGTGGGCAACGAAGTCACAGACTGAAGTCTTGCTTTCAGATGCTGCGATACAACGAAGCTGGTGAGGCGTTTGTTGTGGAGAAGCGACGCGTCAAGGGCGTTTTTCTCGAGAACTTGGAGCTCAAAGACTTTCCCTTTGATGTCCAGGTCAGAAACCACTCAGGACTCATGTCTTCAAAACTCGAAGTTCGAGCGTAAGCTTGGCTTCTTCGTCGTTGTGCTTTTGTGTGTGTGTGTGTGTGTGTGTGTGTGTGTGTGTGTGTGTGTGTGTGTGTGTGTGTGTGTGTGTGCAGAACGACTGCCGAGTGTCGTCCGAGATTCGGCCTGTTGACGGTCACGGTTGCAGCGTACGTCTCTTGCATGTTTCTCGCACTCGTCTACTAGGACTTGACGGTTACGGTGATGTCGGAGCGGTCGACGCGGGAGATCGAGATCCGAGAGGATCGCGAAGACCTGCACAGGGTCAACAAGCAGAGCTTCATAGACGAACAGGAGTGGCATCTCTACAAGGTATGATCCGGCTACCCGAGTGCTGTGTCCACAAGGAAGCGTTATACGAGTATGTACCGTGACGCACGAATTTCACATTCAGGTCAAGCTGCTCTCTGACAATTCGTGAAACAGTGACGTCAGTGGATAATGTTTCGTGGCAAAACCTTTGTCGACGACAGTGGGTGATGTTTTGTGACAAGACCTTTTGTATTGGACAACCCATTGTGTCACAAGCGTGCAGCTTCCGACAACGAATGCACAAAAAGGGATTTTTTTCCTGGTCATAGAGAAAATTTTGAGATGAACAAAGTTTTTCAAAACAAATCTGTTTCAACGCAACACAAAAGGAATTGACCGAGCGACATTCTGAGACCTGCAGGACCTCAGTTCGGGGGGTTCACTGCAAAACAGTAAAACTGCATGTTTCGAGCAGAAAGGAAATCTTAGTTTCATCTTCTTGTGCACCCCAACGGATGTTGTCCATGTTTCAGTGCGTGGACACGGAGATCAAGGAGGTGTGTAACGAATACGCGGACCCGCAGGTGAAGCGGTCCGCCCTGTCCGTCAAGTGCCGCGCTGCCCGCAGGCCCGCCTACTTCTTCTGGAACATTTTCCTCATCACTGTGAGTGCTTTTGGATTGCTCGTCGCTTTGGGTGACCAGTCTTACGTGCCTGTTCCAACGATTTATGCACCCGAGAATCGTAGAATCCTGGGTTTGTTGGACTGGATGACAAACGGAATATCATTTTTATGCAAGAAAGTGTCTGAAAATCTGAGAATGTTTTGGACTCTTGGATTCTTAGTTGAAAGTCTCTGCCGGCCGAGAATCCTTGGATGCGAAGAGAACAGGGTCAGCATCTGCGTGACAAGATAAACGTGTTTCGTCTCGCTAAACCTGGCCGTCGAGCACTTCCTTCGCTTGTTTTGTTGCAGTTCCTGATATGCAGTTTGGCATTTGCGACCTTCGCCGTCGACCGCAAATTGCCGCAGAACCGCCTCCAGCTCAGCTTCACATTGGTGCTAACCTCCGTCGCCTTCAAGTTCGTTGTCAACCAGAGTCTCCCCAAAATCTCCTATCTCACCTACCTGGTAGGGCTTTTTCCATCCCAAAATCCGAACAAAGGTCGTTTAGCCGCACAGTGACAAAGATCGGATCTGCACCCGTGTCCAAGCCGAACAAAGCCGTCTTCTTCTGCCTTGAAGGGTTCCTACTAGATTTGTTTCTTGTGTTGCAATGTTTTTGACCCTCGCACACATTAGCAACAACAAATAAATGGGAGTTTTTGATGTTGGGCAAAGGCCAGTAAATGCTGGCTTGCCAACACCCATTCGCCGAATTATTGAGACTCCAACCTGCCCTTACAGGGACTCTGCACTCGTTCCCAACAAAGACTCTGTTGCGCGTGAAGATCAGTTTCAGGCACCTCCAGGAGTACCCGAGTTGAGAACCTGACATCACAAAATTGCACTTTCTGTCTGACAGGACAAGTACGTGTTGGCTGCCATGATCCTGTTGACTACAGTGTGCATCTGGCACGGGCTCACCACCGCCATCGTCCTGGAGGACGAACCAGGGCAAATTGTGGAGAACATTGCTTTGGGAACTCTCGTCGGACTCTACTTCCTGTTCAACCTCATATTTGTCATCAGGATCTACAGCGTGGTGATTAGTTTTTCCTTTTTCACGGAATGTGAACGAAAGCGTGTAGATCTACTGGTGACTTTCATGTCAGATACGAGTGTCTGAACCCACCCTCCATTCCGAAATATCTGTGACAGATGATGCGATAACGTTTCTCCAGGAAAACTTGTCCTCTCTGAGCCGGCTCTACAATCGACACTCTCCCAGCTTGAAACGCATGACAATGCAAATGCACGTCTTGTGTTTTTCTTTTTGTCAGCCTGGAAGAAAGAGGCACCGAATGAAGAAGAAAGAAAGAGAGTACGCGGTAAGTTTTTGTCTGAGACTGCGTTTGAGTGTGAATTTTAATGTTCATATCTGGACAGACGAGTGTGCCTGGAACACTTCACAGACGAATATGTTCAATAAAACTTGTTTTCGACCACAACTGTCAATTTTGGTTCTTTTCTATTCTCCTTTGAAATTGGATGTTGCTCAAAGCTGTTGAGACATAATGGAAGAAAACAGGGACGAATAGTTCAAGGAACTTGAAAAAACCATGCTCTTTTCAGGAGTTGATCAGACGGCAGACAGAGAAGAGAAAGCAGAGGGAAACACACTCACCATCGGACACCATTCACATCACTGCCATATAAGCGCCCACCGTAGCAGCCACTTGAAGGGGAAACACGCATAGCATTTGGCGTCTTCGGAGTCAGCCCCAAAAGTCAGGGCCCAAGGCCCTCATCAATGCGGAAATAAACATCCATTTTTGTCAGTTGCGATTTGCCCCTCTGTATGGCAGAGCCCAAGACCCAATCCCGGATCTTCGACAGCAACAACATGCGTCTTGAAAGAATCTCGAGAAAAGCCCAGCACCCCTTTTGTCCAGAGACGACACAGGTGTGAATGAATTTTCGCCCAGAACGTTCGTGCTGCACGAACAGAGCATCAGCTTCAACTCACCATGCATCAGTAACCTTGTGTTCAGTCGCCAAAAGCACGGAACCATCATTTTTTGCTGTATGTTGTGCATCTTATTCGGTTGTGCATGGAGAATGTGCGCTCCACATTTTGTATTTTCTTGTCACATGTGTGTGTTTTTGGAATGATGTTGTTCTGAACTGAGAGGCTTCGGACCTGACATGATGCACCTGGAAACTTGATGTGCACGCGTGCTCAACAGACAACTGTTTTCCCACGTGTATCAAAAGGTTGAGTCACAACTCCACTTCAAGTCCTGCAAGGATACTGTACGGAATTGTGTGTCACTCAAGATCCAGAGGTGTTTTTCGTTTCAATTCAATTTGGGCAAAACGCATCCCAATGCATTTTCACAGAGAGAGAGAGAGAGAGAGAGAGAGAGAGAGAGAGAGAGAGAGTGAGTGTGTGTGAGTGAGTGAGTGAGTGAGTGAGTGAGTGAGTTCCTGTTGTTGAGTTGTTTTGGCAACAGTTTTCCAAAGCATTGCTCGTATGAAGAGGCCCAGACAGTCCGTTGAGAAAAGGTCACACGAGCATTGGTATGCAAGCAGAGCATCACACTTGAGTTGGCAGCTTCAAAGCAACGTGTGGACAAAGGTTTTTGCCATTACGGAGGTTTAGCACGGCCTTGCCATACGTGTGATCCAATTGCCAGATTGGTGGCACAGATAAAAGGAGACAGAGCGTCAGACCCGCTGACAAGTCACTCAATTGTAACTGGTTCTCAGTGCAAATTCAGTGCACACTCGGTCCATGCAATCTGGCAACTGGGACACCTGACGCGTGAAAGTTCAGACCGTGCCAAACTTCCCTACTTTGAGCATGTTCGCTATGGATGGATGTGGTTTGGGCGATTGAGTTTCAATACTTCTTTTATCCCGGTTTGACGTGCCTGACCCATGATTTATTGACTTGTGTATGTTTTTCCCATGTGAGATATGGAGGTCATAAGCATGTCTTGAATAATCGTACTTGAAGATTTTGTGCCTTGTGTCTTTGTTGTGTCGAATGCATGTTGTCAATGAACTGCATTGGTTCGTTCATTCGCGGAGCTAAACCTTGAACCTGTACAAAATGTGTCTCAATACGTACCATGTACGAGTGTCAAATACGACAAATATTTTCTATCATTGTTCTCATGTTTCACACGATACTGAATTTGAACAAAGTCGATAGATACCGCTGCGTGGCTGTGTTGTCTTCTTTCCTCTTCAGAATGGTATCAAAAAGGATATTCAAGAAAGAAACGACAAGGTTCAAGACATATTTCACACGTTGTAATCGAAGAGCAAGCAACGCACTGAAACAACCTGCATGAAAGCAGTTGAAATTCAGCAGTGGTCTGTTGTGATTCACGCAAAACGCTCCTCCTTCCAGTGGTTTGTGATCTATCAGGACAACAGCGTACGCGCGTACCCAAAGCCCAAACTTCGACTCAATTTGCTTTGGTCCACCTGTGATTCGATTTTGATTTCGTGACATGTTTTGCATTGAAACAGTGTCGTTAGTCGTGTCTATCCCACAGAGGCCTTGAGATGTTGCGTTTTGCGGGGTTGCGATCTCCTCCTCTCACCCCATGCAATCACACAACACAAGGACAACACAAAGTAGGTCTGAACTCAAG
>JAAUXT010084361.1_pt1 | contig 37778 bp, 50 predicted proteins | sample 7278171 | NCBI WGS metagenome assembly JAAUXT01 (sample SAMN14350112, study PRJNA611818) | marine sediment metagenome | isolation source: surface marine sediment (1.8m) | place: French Polynesia: Moorea | collected 2018-08 | reverse complement strand
TTCCATTTGCATGTGTACTAAATGAGTTTCTAAGTTGTGAATGTTGAGTGAAAAAAGTAAGAATTTTTGACAGAAAAGTGACCAAAATCAGAGTGAGGGAAATCAGAGTGAGGGAAATCAGAGTGTGGGAAATCAGAGTGAGGGAAATCAGAGTGAGCAAAATCAGAGTGAGGGAAATCAGAGTGAGTGAAATCAGAGTGAGGGAAATCAGAGTGAGGGAAATCAGAGTGAGCGAAATCAGAATTTCCTCAAATCACCACGAGCTCCATGGAGCTATTTTTGCAAGTGAGATAAGAGTTCACAGAACTGTTCAGCATACTGACGACATTCCGTGGCTTTCACTTCCAAATTTTTGAAGAAGTTTCAAAGTCAAGTTTCTCCATTTTCTCATAAAAGTCACAACGGAGTGATAAAAGATTGTCTGGGGCTTGACCGTGAGTTGTTTGCAGCAGAACAAAGGGCTCACAGTGGGTTGGACTGAATATGTGGAACATACCCTGGTAAAAATGGTTCCAAAGGAATTTTCTCCTGTTTGAAACTGGCCATAAAATCCCTGCAGTCCGTCTGCATGCGCGTGAACGAGGTTGCGATTTCGTCATAGAAAATCGGCTCCACCAGAGACTGTTTCAACTTGTCCCGTACTTCAAGAGGACACACACAAGGCTGCAATGAATACAGACCGCATCATCTCAATTCATTTCAGGGAACAAAAGTCTGAGTCCTATTTCAGCCAGTCCAGTACATTTTGGTAGTTATTTACTCTACCTGCTGTGCATTCGCCCACTCGATGATGGCCATGGCGGCCGTCATCTTCTGCACGGCCGATTTTCCGCCGAGGTGAAACAGCAGTTGTTTGGATATGACTGTCAGCGGCATTTCATTTGTCGCGGAGACGATTGCAGTGACGTTGCTCAGTTGTTTCATGAGTTCACCCAGCAACTGGCAACTTACTCTTCGAGCCTGAGAAAATAATTCACCACGTCTGTGAACAGCAAGTTCTGGTTGCATTGAAATCAAGGGTGCCTGTCCAGTCGAATGGCTTCCGTGCATTTTTGCCCTCCACATCAACAATTTCGTTCCTTCGTGCCAAACCCCGGTGGCCTACTGGTCGCACATCGAAATTGTTCAGGTCCACTCTGCCGGTACTTTTCTTTGCCACTTCATCCTCAAACATCATGTTTTTCCGTGTGCTTCACTTTCAAGACAAGCGAACAAAGACCAGACCAACAGTTAGACCAGCAACAAAACAACAGAACGCGAACATCCCCAACACACTGAAACACCGTGTCAGTCAAACTTTCAACAAGTGCGTGAAACCGTTCACTCGAACCTGAATGACGAACCGATATTTCGAGTTGCCAAGTCTGCGACGCTACAAATCAATCTCACGAGATATTTGTTCGAACGAAACGTACTCGGCCATTTGTCTCGCGCAGGATCCAAATGCTTTTGCCTCCGCACAATGAAAGTGTTTGTAGTTTGTATTCATTTGTCACAATCCATTCATAGCACTGAGGAGCAAGGTGTGCTTCGTTGGCTGGTTTGGTCACCCCCCCCAAACACACACACACACACACCACACACAAACACACCATTGGGTGGAAAACTATCAGGGCTTAGTCCTGATCGTTTAGCAGCTTCGTTGAGTTACCTCCCCCCACCCCAGGGGGCAACTAAACTGGCGGATACAACAAAATCACACACACGTACCGAGGATCCAGGGGAACACCATTGTCAGCCATCGCAGCTGACAAGAATCACGAACCTGCATTACGGACATATCCGCATCAGCCGGCGACGCGAGCATGGTGTTTGGTCCTCCAATGAACTCCTGTTGCTGCAGAATCTGCTGCTGCAGCTGCTGCAGGTGCGGGTTTCCGGCGTTGCGCAATCGCGAAGGTGTGTTCTCCTGCAACCCAGAATCGGAGTAACCTCACTCATCGGGAGGTGTTTCAAGAGAAACAAATTTTTCATCAATGCCGGTATTCCTGATTGCCATTGACCACGCAAGCACATACACACCAGAATCATCAGCACACGATTAAAATATCCGTTTAGTGCCTCATGTGTCGCGTGCCGTGGAAGTGGTCGCGCGACTTCAGTGTACACCGGTGTTGGGAATTACAAAGGAACAAGAACAGCTAGATTTCACATGTACGTGTCCTTACCCTTTCCTCGTACTTGGCCTGAATGAGGAGCTTCTGGTCGAACGGAACGTTGTGCGGCTGCATGATCAGTACCAGCCACATTCCGACGAAGGGAATTGACGCTTCAGCCAGAATGGCCGCGGGAACACAATTCACAATGCTACTCCACACCTAGAAACAAGAACGTGGCGGTGAAGACGTTGTGACTCTGCTTGAAGACAAAGTGCTCACCCAAACGACTCTCCACTGAAGCTCTGGATCACAAACATCACATTGTCCAACAACAATTCTGCGCAACGAATACAGGCGCGTCACCACGAAGAGGACAATTGCCTGCATCACTCCACGAACATTTCTGACCAGCCGTCCCCTCCTTCGGCCATTTGTCATCAGGGGTAATGGACATCCACAATTGGCTTGGCATCACCTCCCGGGGGTGACAGTCATTTGGCTGTCGCCCCTGACGGTCAGACGGTCGAGCTATTTCACAACGCGCCTGGGAAAAATCTTTTGCAAAGTCTTCCCAAACAGGCCACATCGAATATTGACTTGCCTGTTTGACACAGTCGAGAATTGCCGAGTCGGGATCGAGCAGAGCCCTCTGGAAGACATGTCGCAATCCATCTTGCAGCAGAGGGAGAACCCAGTCCGCACTCGCGCCCTCCTGAAAAGGAGTTCACCGTTTCGTGTCTGAATCAGATCCGGAAACACTTGTGACATGCGTACTGCTTTGGGCGAATTGTCACCTCTGACTTTGCATTCCGAAGAAGTGTGTTCAGTGTCTGCAAGGCAGCTTTCCTCACAGACTTTATGTTGTGTCGGAGAAAAGGCCAAAGCCGTGGAACCAACAATGACAAACTCCGAGGTTTCCTGAAACAGCACGTGAGGTCAAATTTATTGACGCGAAATGCTTGCTTTCCTTGACCAGGAGTACATGGGACAAGAAAGAACACAACACAACTTCCACGAGTGACTCACTCGGTGCCGTCGTCTGCCGACTTCACTGGACGCGCCAAAAAAGTGGCCAGCAGGCTCATGATGCTTTTGGTCGAAGCCGTCAAGTCATCAAGGTCAAGCAATGTGTCCCACAAGCAATTAACGAAAGACTGAACCTGCAACAAAGCAAGACATCGGCGAACAGTAAGTGCCCTGCGAGTGACACTCGACACCTTTCGCAGCGAGAAAATGGGTGGATTTTCAAAAAAAAAAAAAAAAATGTGTTCACAAACACCCAGAAACTGACATGAAATCATTCCGATTTTTCCTGGTATCACAAAGTGCACTGAGGCCGTCTGGCGTGCTGCGTGCCGATAAACAGATCACCGCCTCGCAAAATTCCCACACGACAGACAGACAGACGGACAAACAGATGGATGGACAGACGGACAAACAGATGGATGGATGGACGTGCAGACAGACACAGAGACAGGTGGATGGATGGACAGACAAGACGGACGGGCAGACAAGACACCTGGTCATGTTGTGTTGCAAAAATGACGTCCGTGACGGGAAGGATTGCGTCTGCCGCCACGGCCCTCACATCGTCGTCCCGGTCGCGCAGGCAGCGGTAGAGCGACGGCAACACCGTTTTCAACGCAGCTGCACTCATATCCTGTGCAAACAAGAGATCAAAGATCAAGGAACCCGCGGCCAAAATCAGGCGGCGAAATTTGAAACGAAACGAGAAGTTGAAATTGACCAACAAATGTTTCGTTGGTTCACCCCTGAAGCAACTTGAGTTGGTTCCAGGGAAGAGGGTGAGGAGTAAAACCAACTGGTTTACTCCCAGTATTTCTGGAGGGGCAAAACAACTTGGTTTCAAAATATGTTGCTTTCACCACCACCCCTGCCACAAACCAACTCGTTCTTGAGAGTAACCTCAAGGTACTTGGCTCCTGGTATTTCTGGTCACAGGCAAACCAACTTGGTTCAAATAAACAAGTTGTTTTTCTTTCCACCCCCCTCCACACACAAAACAATAAGTTTGGGATGGCTGCACAAAGCCCCCGGCATCGGTAGGCCGTGGGCTTAGAAACTTGCGCAGCTCAATGTGTGTGCTCCAAGTGAAGACAACATGCGTGTCACAAGCAAAGCCTTGAAATGTTGGGTTCAAATCAACTGGAACTCGAAACAAAAAAGACACACATTCTGATTGGTTTCAGTGAAAGCCAGTTTGGTAAAATCACCTTTCGAACGACAAGCAGGTACTTGATGCCAAGTAGCCCTCCATGCCGCACCTCCCAGTGCGGCTGCGTGAGCAGCTCAATCAGTACAACCAGCAGTTTGCTCACAGATTCTTCGTGCATGAACTTTGCGACAACTCCCAAAGCCTGTGCGCAGGACTCCCTCACTGGTGCGACAACCTGCAAAATGCCAGGTAATTTCTGCGCGCTTTTGGTTCCAAGAGAATGTTTCAAACCAGACTCAAAATTTACACGTCGTTCGTTTTGAACCAATCAAGACTCACATCACATTTTGTTCTCACCTCATCTGACACAAAATCTCCAAATCTGTCCAACGCAAGGACGCACACCAAACGCAGTGACACGTCTTCCAAATAACGTTCATGCTCAGTGTCCATCTGGCAACACAAAATAATTCGTTGATGTCAAACTGAGAGCACACAAAGTTGCACCGGACACTGACAAAGTACAGATACACGTTTGAAGCAACACCCCCTCCCACCACCTTGTAAGGTGGTACCTGTTGCGCTGTGTGGTGAATGCTCCTGCCCGCGCCGGCCCCGTGAAGTTTGAGAACCTCTCGCAGCCCAGTCGCGCCGCCGTGACGCCGCTCCCACGACGCGTGGAACAAATTGTTGACCAACAAATCGCAAAAGGCGTCGAAAGGCCACTCCTCTATCTACGGCACACAATAGAGAAAACTCACATGCACCAGGCTGTGGTAGAAATGAAAATCGGAACAGAAATGGGTGAATTTGTAAGATTTGTCGCGCAAACTGTTGCTATTTGTTTCCCGATTGGACAAACGAAAAATGACCTCGTCCATATTCATTGTGTTGTCTGGCACGGAGTCGATGAGGACCTTTGATTCCTGTCCTGGTTGGTCCACAACAGCAGTTGCTGTCTTCCTTCTCTTCGCTGCGGGCTCGCTGTCACTCGTGTTTCTGACAAAAAGTCCCACAGAATTCATTGATGAACTTAAACAGACTGCCCTTGCATCAAATTTATTGGTCCCAAGCCGTACAAGTTGCCTCACCCGTTGATGGACTTCGCTTCTTCTCGAGAGTTGTGCTTGGCGAGAAGTCTAGCTTTTCGCTTGGCTCGATTCCTCTCGCGCGAACTCATATCGGAGTCCTCAACAGTTTTGGACTGTTTTGGTATGAGCTCGCTCACTGCAGTCTGGCGAGAAGGGATGGTAGAAGAACGAAACAAAAATGGTACAGCATCGTCATTTGAAGCGGACAGAACTGCCACTGGACATACAAAACCCTCCACCGCACAAAGCCCGTTGGGACGATCAAGAGAGGGAAGCCACAACCACAGTCACGCAACAACCCCAAATTTTGCAAATCTACTCTGATGCCCAAAGAGCCAGTTTCCTGAGTTCGAATCCCTTCGTGAAGTTTTGTTCTTCTTTACATTGTGTGCGGAAAAACACGAATTCAAATGTTCTCAAGTTGTTCACATAAAATTTTCTCACCAGTCCAGATCCCAGTGAAGAATCACTTTTCTTGTTGACTCCAGCGACTAGGTCTTCCTCTCTGAACAACTCATCGCCTGCGATTCCAAGTTTCCCAATGACGTCAAGTCCAAGTCGTTTGTTCAACAACTGCTTTTGTTTTGCTATCATCTCCTTGTTGTTGGGATCTGTGAAGAAGACCAGTTTTGCAACCCGGCAATGGTGTCCCAACTGTTTCCCAAGACTCGTTTCCCTGAAGAACGCTGGAACTTTCAATTCAGATATCTACTTCGGCGTTAACAACTGAATGAGATCTGCGTTTGCCTACCCAATCCTACAAATGCTTACCCAGGCCTTCCAAGTCATATTCAGCGCCCTCGGAGCCAAGAAGAGACGCGCCACGAGAAAGAATCTGCTCCAGGTCGAAGTGTTCAAAAGACAGTTGTCCACTGAAACCTGCCTTTTCTTCTTCTGAAGCCACGACAGAAGAAATTGTGAGATTTTAACGACAGTGTGCGAAACGATGACAAACTCCGAAGGTTGAAAATAAGAACGTTCTGCAAACACGACATTGCACCAAAATCACACACACAACACAACGGAATAACCTTTTTTGATGGCTGGCCTCGGATCCCACTGAGGTACATGGCTCGCGATTGCTTCTATAGCCTGGCCGGCAGCTATTCGCGTGTCCCAGTTGTGACTGGTCAGATAGAAGTGAACCTGCAATGCAACTCATCAACATTCACTGGGCGTGTTTGTGTTGCGTGCAGTAGCACACGCTACAAACGAACTTCAGCACGAACAAGGTTGCCAATACAATTGCATAGGAATTTTCGACCTTGGACAGCAAGTTGTTGAAGTCGTGCGGATGTAGCTTCTGCACTTGACCGAGTTGTTCAGCGGCCGACTTCCTCACGAGCGGCGTGGAACCGTTCTCCAGCAGCGAGAACAACCGATCGAGTCTGCGAAGACATTTCAACCGTACAAAATCAGCGCGAGATTCCTACTTCTTGATGGTTGGGGTAAGGGTGCGGTTCAACACAACCTTCAGTCGACAGTCCTGGAATTTGACTGTGAAGAATTTAGCTGACTGCATTGTTGTGCGAAGTCCCTTCAGGGCGAAGCACCATGTGGTAGTGCAGTATATGGCAAGGTGGATGAAATGTCCCCTGCCCCCTCCCCCCTGCCTGAACCCCCCCCCCCACAGCTACCCCCCCCTCAGCCAGACTCCTCCCCCCCCCGCGGACAGCATGACTGGTGGAAGACAAGGACAAGGAAGAATTGACGACATTACCGGCGCAAGGGACTTCGCACTGCAGTTGCCTTGAGCACTGCTTCTTGTTCTGTAACTCTCGATTCGTAATTCCTCGAGGGTTCGTCCCAAGAAGCGCTGCACCATCGAACACGAAACAAAGCCAGCTTCAACAAGCTGTAAATCATCCAAACCTGGTGGCCATTTCTTGATCTTCGCAGAAGACTGGCCTTTTCTGAAAAGATACAAAATTGGCTTCCCATAAATCCTCCTCCTCGACACTCCAGAGATTGTTCTTGCCGTTGTGTGCAAGGTTTCTGCACTCGTACGCGCATGAACATCCGCCAGACCCCACATCGAGCCGTTGCATTGAAATAAAACGCATGCAAAGCTCGTGTGCAGCTCAATACAACCTTGTTGAGGTAAAGGGAGAATTCTTGCAACATTTGACAACAGATCTCTCGTTGGCATTTTGCACATGCAATGAATGGCACGGCTTTTGTGGCCAAAACTTCAACGATTCTAACTTTTCTTGTCCATCGTGTCATTCAACAAAAGTTTTCCTACCAGTTGACACACATGCTGCTGCAGCTCGAGTGATTATTTCCTCAGAAACAGCAGCTCCGAAACAACTTTTTGTGCCTGTAACGTTCTCTCCTTGGGCGCGATATTTATAATGAGAGCCATGTTGCCTCGCTGGGCTACTTTATCTGAGAAGCGACGCGCTCATTGGTCGCGGCCGCAGGTCGAGCGGAAACTGCGGAGCGTGGCGAAAATGACCCCGCAGCACCTGTCAGAGAAAAGGAAAGGACGTTTGTTGCGTTCTCTGGTGTAGTCATCAAACATGCAACTCTAAAATATGTCCGTATTTTTCAAACAGACATTTTAATTTGTCGGCTGAGCACAAACAACAAAGGAACAGTTTTCCCGACTTCTCCACGCTCCACAGTTGAAGCACAGGAGGGAATTCTTCTGGTCCAATCAACACGCGTCTCTCACAGCTGCTCGGGAAGCGAGGTACGTGCCGACTGAAAACTTCCCCTTGTACAGCCGTAGAACCTTGAAACATTCCCGCCAAAAACCAAAGATTTGTCTGAGATCGGGTCGAAAGTAGGAAGGACGTGCCAGAGTCCCTGATCTTTTGGGCGTCTTCAACTGGCATCCAATGAAAATCCAAGACCTGAAGGTGCAGGTTTACGGCGAAATTTAGTGAGGAACCACCACTGAAGGACCTTTCCATTGGATCCCCACCCATTCATCAGGAATGAACGGGCTGATTCCAGACGGGGGAGTCTTTGTTCTTTTTCCTTTTGTAATAAATTGTGCCAGCCACAAGTTTGCACGGTAAAATTATTGTGGTCGGGGGGGGGGAGGCTTGAGTCCCAGTAGAGACCAAAGATGTGCAGAAGTTCTCAGTCAACTGACAAGAAACAACTTGCGTGCAAGAACACGCGTGCTTCTTATCACAAGATAAAACCAGACAGACTCAATTTGAACAAAGTCCAAAGTGTTTGATCCATTTAGAGGTAGGTCAGCAGCAAAATGTCTGGATTTTCCTCTATTCACAAAACAAATGCAAAAAAGACGCAATGAAAAAGTTGCAGATTGAACGTTTTCATGTTTCTTCAGGGACTTGTCAACGATTCACGATCATGAGTGCGGTTTCGGCGAATCTGGATGAAGATTGGGTTTACTCAAGCCGGCCTCATGGAGACTCGACCCTCGGTCTGATTGTCACTGCTGCTTTCAGTGCCGTTTCCTTTGTTGTGGCACTACTTGCCCTTCCATTCTTGTTGCCAATTTCTCTCATGTTCAGGTTCGCACGATTTCTCTTTTCTTGCTCGCTATCAATTGACTGCCCTGGTCAAATGCTTTCGAAGCGTGGCCGTACATTCTCGGATGTCTGTTTTCTTATTTTCAGGCTGTGGAGAAATTACTTGGACAACAAGGTGATGTTGGAAGTTCGAGGCGAGGCTGAGATCTGCGCAGGGGACGATGCCGTTTGGCTGCAAGATTCACACGAAAATCGAGCCATCATAACTTCCCTCTTTGAACTTGGCGGTGATGTGGAGATTGACAAGTTCAGAGATGTCATAGGTATACAAAGAAGACGCAAAATATTTCATGTTAAATTGTGCACTGTGCTCTGGAACACGGATCCAGAGAGCTTCCTATGATCTCAGAACAAGAGAAGCAGTGATTTTTAAGAAGGACCGAGATCTTCAATGAATGAATGAGTGAAATGGGCAATGTCTGCCAAATGTCGTCACCCCCGCCCATGTTCACCCCCCCCTATGTACAGCTTTCCCAGTGTTTCTCCCCTCATGGGGTATCCACAAGGGGGGGGGGGTCATCCGTGGAGGGAGTGGGACATCTGGCCGACTTTCCCCGTGTTGCATGACCACCAACTGCTCTAACCAAAAGGGACATCGCACAACAGTCTGAGCACAAAGCCCTCGTATGCTGGGCCGTACGGTCCGAAAAAAATTCAGTACTTTTGTTCCAATTCCTTGGGTTTAGGACCGGAATCTGGAACCAGCATCCCTTGACCAAACCCTACACCAGAAATATTTTGAAACAATTTCAGGCCAAAGATTCGTGTTCGCGCGAGATGAGAACGACAACAAACTCTTCCCGAAGGCGACACGCTACGTCACGTACAAGAACGGCAGACCGGTTTGGATTGAGGAGAGGTTCTTTGACCTCAATGACCACGTGTATGTCTGGAAAAAATCAAGACCAAAATCGGAGCAGGAGCTCACCGAGCTGATCGGTTACTTGGCTTCACAACCGCTTCCCGAGCACTTGGGTGCGTCACCTGCGTGCAGTCTCAAAGACGGTCAATCCCCGAAATCAGTCGAATTTGTACCGTAACTTTCGCACCAGCGATTCAAGAGTACGAGACACTGGGTGAAAAGATATTCCAAATGTTTTTTTTCAGCTCGATGGCAACTCATACTGATTCCGCCGATCACGTCGGATGATGTTCCTGACGAAGAAAGGAGGCACTACATGGTATTCAGGGTTCATCATTCGATTGGTAAGAAAAAATGCGTGTACACTCGCATGCATGACCACCTTCAAGCGAGGAAGAAGTTGCTGTTGCACACGACTTCTGCGTTTGAGTCTTTTGCTGCGAAAACAGTCACGAACACTTTTTTCTTGTCAGCCTCAAAAATTGAGTTTTCTTTTCGGTCTGAAGGTGACGGTGTTTCACTGGTGAAGGTCATGGTCAAACAGCTGATGGATGCCGTTCCCGAAGATCCGAGCATCAAACGTTTTGGGTCCAGGAATCAGTTCTGGAGAGCAGCGCGCGCGATTCTCACGGGACCTTCCATTCTCATGGAGCGGATCTACCTTCCTTCCGACAACAACATCCTCCACCTGCCCACACTCTCCGGAGACAAGTTGGTCGCCTGGTCCAAAAGCATCGATCTCGACTTGATCAAAAAGATGAAGAACGCAGCGGGAATGACCGTCAACGACGTCCTCATGGCTTCTTTGGCCGGCTCATTCCGAGATTACTTCAAGGCTCACGCTTCCACTGTTCCACAATCAGTCTCCTGTTCCATTCCAGTCGACATCAGGAAACCTGGCAGCAAGCTCGTCTTGGACAACCAATTCGCGCTTGTTTTCCTCAAACTTCCCACAGACATTGATGATCCATTGGAAATCTTGAAAGAAACGAAGCAGCGAATGGACTTCATCAAAACTTCCGGCGAGCCGATCGTCAACGCGCTGACGCTCCGATACTGCATGGCGCGGCTGCCCAACTGGATCACGCGCCCTATGTTCGACATGCTGTCCGACAAGTGCACGCTCGTCCTGTCGAACGTGCCTGGCCCTCAGAAGAAGCTCGTCCTAGCTGGAAAACCAATCGAACGAGTTGTGTTCTGGCCACCAGGAAGAAGTACCGTTGGTCAGTTCCTCTTTCACACACACTCGTATTTTGCGCTTTGGAGCAGGACCACATGAATGGTTCAATTAAGTTTGCTCGCGTTCCTTTTGCAGGCGTAAGCGTCTCGATCCTGAGTTACTGCGGCGAGGTGACGATGGGAATTATTGTGGACAAGGCGCTCGTCAGTAACCCGACGCGAATTGTGGACGGCTTTTGCGCCAAGGTGCACGAGCTCGCCAAGCAACTCAACGTTCTCGAGGACCAAGCCAAAGTTAAATCAAACTTTTTCGTTCCCGAAGACGAGGAGTGACCTGAACTTGAATATCATTGGAGATCATTGATGCAATCGTTTCAGGGGATTCAAATAACAATCTTTTATTGATTTTAGGAATGTTCTAACATGTAAACTGGCTTTGAAGAAAAAAATATTCAGTTCACAGCAAAAACCCAGCTGTGTGTTGTACATTTCGAGCCAACTACTGCAATCGAACAAGAAAAGAATTTGCAACAAAAACTGAAATATCATGTACAAAGAATTTAATCCAGAAGGTGCTGGCTGCTCAGTTGAGAAATGTTTGCGGACGAAAATTTGCAAACTTCACATTCCGTTCAAGCAAAGGAAGATGTATACATTGAATGAAGACTGTTTGAAAACACCATACATGTTGAAAGAAAAAGGCAGTCGCAAATCCCTGTTGTTTCGTTCACGACGTCAACAGTTGCAAAAAACAAGCGAGAGACCCACATGTTAGCGTCGCGAGTTGGTGAAATCAACCTGGCCAGGGTCTTTCGTGCAGCTTCTCCAGCGGATCCAGGGGAGGCCACGGCCCCCTGACCTCCATTAATTACACTCCCAGTCTTGCACTGTTTTGCTGTTTTGCTTCAAAGCCATGTACACCAGTGTATTCACTCTTGAAACAAAGGTTTTCCCTCACCCAATCTCTCAGCAAAATGTGCATCTCCCACAGGTGTGGACACGGTAAATTTTCAAAATCAGAGCGACCACCTCTGGCCTCTCCCAAGGTCAGACACCTGGATTCGCTCGAGTTTCTTTCCAAGACAGCAACGAAAAACTGCGTCAACTTGTACAAAATTATCACACAAGAACGACTTTCAAGTGAGGGACAAATTGGAAACTTTTCAGAACACACTGCACAGCAAGAACTAACGTCAGTTGTATTCTGTCCGCTGAAAGTCCACTGGCAATCTGGCCACTACATTAGTTGCCAAGAACGTGAAGCAAAATTCAACGCAACAACTCGTTCAGGAATACCCATTTCCCCGACCAAACTTAGTTATTTACAACAAAAAGATCGAATATCTAACACAACCTGAATACAGCAAACCCCATGGCTGAGAGGAACTAACAAACGTGAGGCTTCACAATTCTTCTCATCACTACATAACAACGAACAGTCCAGATAAAATCCAAATGTGTTCAAAACAGAAACGAACCACGCAAAAGTGTTGGTACGTGACAAGACCAAAAATTGACCCGCAGCTGACATTTCTCCATTGGGCTGTGCGTCTGAACACCATTGTGATGTCACATCTGAACAGTCCAAATCTGATGGGATATGTTTTGTCCACCATGCTGCAGACATTGCCTTCCCAAACGCGTGTTGGTGATGTGGGAAAGTGAATGTCGTGACAGAGATCACAGTCAGACAGATATGCATTTCACTCATCTACTCAAGCACACAAAAATCTCACACACTCCAAGAAGTAATATCCCTTGTGAACAAGACCACAAACAGTTTGCGAGTCAGCTGAAAAACTGTGTTTGCAGCTTGGGCTGCACATATCACATCGCGATTGCTGTGTCAGACCAAGTGAAGAGGACTGCGACTAGAGTTAAAAATCACTAAAGATAGAAGCTCAACAGGTAAACAGGGGAGTTTATCACGACAAATCGACTCAAAAAAGGAGCAAAATATTCAGGAGGAAGTTCAGCAACAGTAACAGTCCGCTGAATCTGCATTTGGCTGGACTCTTTTTTTGAAATTGCAATGCAGTTGATTGTCATCTTTTCTTGTGCTCTCCGAAATATGGAAGTGTTTGAACCTCATCAACCGGGAGACTGACCCAATCAAGGACGAAACTGCTGCCCGATATTCGAAAGCAGTTCCACACCAGGATTTTCTTCCCCATGGAATGAACCACTTCTCCTTTTCACATTTCAAATCCAGGTGCAATTAGAATTTGATGTTTTCCCCTTTTCATTCTCTTTTCTTCTCGCTTGTTAGGTCTGCTTCGAAGTTTGAAACATGGCTAGATTCGTCTGTTCCACCACAGACTTTGTCAAATGCCTTTCAGAATCTGTTTTCAGAAGAACAGCCAAGAAGAACAAAATCAAAGAGAACAAAAGTGGATTCCATCAACCTGTTTGGACGAGAAAGCATGTCCTGTTCCTATTTCAATGTGCAAACACTCTTTCCCTGTTGGGAGAACCTTCAGGTTTTCCAGACTGAGGGGAAATCTGTAATCATGATGGACCCAAATTCTTTGGGTGAGTAAAATCTTCAGGGCAAAAATTTTCAGGGCACAGAAGTTAAAACTAGGCACGTAGACTATCTTCCTCCTTGGGGACGAGATTTGATTCTGAGGAATCTCACCTCCTGGCAGGACGACACAAACGGTTTCACCCTCTGTATGATCCTGGGATAAAGGTTCATCCACTCACAGCTGCCGTAGTTTTACATTACGGATTCGTATTCCGACACTCGCACTGAAGTAATGTCAGAACTATTTGACGCACTGTCCGGCCCAAGTCCCAGCACAGGTGACGGAGAAAGGCGCAGTTCCGCGGCGCACAATGTCTTGTCATCGACGTTGCTGTTGTTGTGGTTGTGGTTGGTCTGATTGGCGACGGTGGTAGCGGCGCAGTCACTACGGAGCGCGGCAGCGGTGCGGCGCGCCGTCGGGTCGCAGCGGTACAGCAGCGGGATGACGATGAGCATGAACCCAGACAGGAAGATCCCGGCGCCCGCCACGTAAAACGTCAGATCGTAGTTTCCCGTCTGGTCCCGAATCCACCCTTTGGGAGAAATTAGTACAATGAAAATGATTCTCAATCGAACACAAACACCGCGTTCAATTTTGGACACATTTCAGTTCACCCACTGTTCCTTTGCGACAGAAACAGACTTTCCTTCTGCACACATGAGGATACACGAATTCACCCATAATGCACGGAACATCATTCCTTTATCTCACGCGACTTAGAGCACTGACTTCACACAAAGAATACCTGCTAAAGGCGGACCAACTAGGTTTGCGGTTCCCTCCGCCAGCATGACGAGTCCGTAGGCATTCGTCAGTTTTTCCATCCCGAGCAGCTCCACCAGGATGATGGTTGTCAGTGCGTAGTTGCCGCTGATGAAGAAGCCAAAGGCGCAGGCGTAGACGCACAGCCACGGGTAGGTGGGCAGGAAGGGCACGAGCGCCGTGGCGATGCCGGCGATGGACGTCAGAACGTTGTAGAAATGCAGAGCGCTGATGTGGGGTCGGTCACCCAGGAACCCAATGCAAACTTGACCAATTGTGCTGACGATTCCCAAAATGGACACCAGATATGAAGCACGATTCTCACTAATACCCATGCCTATGGCCTTGTGTGGGGTATACACGTAAGGCACGTCATACCACATGTAAAGAAGCATACTAGACAAGCAGAAATACACGAAAATAACAGAGCGCAGGATTGAGGTGTCCAGCATCTTGTTTATGACATGTTTCACTTCTCTTGAGAAAGTCATGCAACTCAGCGGGAAGGTCTTCTCCATTGTGAGATCATCCGAGGTGGTTTCGAACGTTTGCATAGCGATATCCGGGCAGCTGGCGGCGCGCGGTGCATTCGGATAGTTCCAGCAGGTGCGCATCAAACTTCCCCGATAGAATATGTCATTGCGATACATCGGGCGCAGCCGGTCGTACAGGTACCGAGTCCTCAGGTGATTGCCACGTTTGTTCTGGCCCTGCTTTTGCCAAATGACATCCGTATTGTTCGCTTTCAGTTTTCCGTTCATCTGACCATCGGCTGAAGTGGAAGGCTGAGCTGCAGAGACACCACCGTTCTCCAAATCTCCTGTCTGTCTGGTTGAGTCAACGGAACAGGCCACGTCGGTGAGACTCTGAGTTGCATAGCATTGTTCCATGAGCTCCGTATCTGAGATAATGTCATGAAGTGTACATTTGCCACTGGTTATTGCCTTCACGAATTGAGGTGGTAATGCACTGACATCATTCTGGAGATAGGTGGGGAACTGCAACAATGAGTGCACAACAAGGTCGTCCACGGCGCTTGGAGGAGACACCAGTGGTCCCGCATGGTGCTCTCGCAAGTCACTGAGCGCATCCGGCTTGGTGAGCAGTTCCTTCAGCTCCGAGCTGCGGCTGCGCACAACACCTCTGGACATCCGGTCAATAGTGCGCCGGCGTGTGCGCTTCCGCTGAGCCTCCTCCTCATCCAGGATGGGTCGGAAAACAGCGCCGCATGCGCAAATGTTGAGCATGATACCACCAATGATGAGCACAGCACCTTTCCATGAATACTGCTCGATTAGGTACTCCGTTAGCGGGGCGAACACGAAGGTACCGATACCAGAACCAGCTACGGCGATTCCAGTAGCAAACGCCCGGCGTTTTTCGAAGTAATAGGCCACTATCACCACGGCAGGCACATAAACCAAAGACAAACCGAATCCAGCAACGATACCAAACGTGAAACAGAGTTGTTCAATACTGTTTGCGAATGAGCTGAGGACGAAGCCTGTTCCAGCAATCAGCCCACCACATATCGTAGCTTTCCTGCATCCGTAACGATTGGTGATAGCGCTGGCTATCGGGCCTGTCATGAGAGGCACGGAAACAAACAGCGAGCCGACCCACGCCGTCTTTCCCTTGCTCTCGCCGAAGTAATCCAGCAGCTCCACGTAGAGAACTCCGAAGGAGAAGGCGCAGCCGTCCGCGATCAGGTGGACGAGGAAGGACGCGAGCACTACCACCCAACCCCACTCTCCATCAGGGGGCGTGGGCAGCGACACCTCCGACGAGCTGTCTGAACTGGAACTCGACCTCGAGCGCTTGGAACTTGACTTGCTGCCGTCTCTGTCACACGACGCAGCACCTCCCGCTCTGCCGTTATTTCCGGTGCCTTTGGTGCCGTTGCAACTGCCATTCCGTTGCCAAAGCGACTGTTTATTTCTGTCCTCCGGAGAGCCGTCGCCCTCTGGAACCTCACCAGGTCCAGTGCTTTCTGCTTCCATATCAAGTAGTTACTGCTGAAGAACTCCGCCAAGTAGATGGTGAACACGGAGGAAATGCACAGTTTTTTCATAGGCCTCTGAAGGTACAGCTTGGCAGTGAACAAGCTGAGTAGCACACACTTCATGTGATACGCCATGCAGACCCCCTGCACAGGAAACACAAATCTGAAAGAAGCAAACAGAAGACCAGATTATAATTCCGATGGAAACTATATAGAAACGCCAGACTGAAATTTTGCAAAGTGTTGTTGTTTCAGACACATTCATTGGAGTGAACACATTTCTGTGGCACGCAGCGAAAGTTTTATGGAGTCAAGGCTGGTTAATAATTTAGCAACCTTGGAGATAAATGTCGTCGTAAGTGGATTTCAATCCTCGTAGGATCGACGTAACACATATTTAGCAACATCAGTTTGGACAGATCAATGCGTCAATTCGCTCAAGTCCTCGTCGATGCGCTCCAGAAGAATCTGGATGGAGGAAGCCTTGCCTTTGTTTCCGCTTCATCTCGGGCCGGGGCGGGGAGGATCCTTGTCCCGTGGCAACACACACCGAAGAAGCTTCGTGTACCAAAGAAAAGTGACACCTCTCGATTTCAATGAGGCTGACAAGTGACAAGTTCTTGCTTCATAAACTTCCAAAAATGGTTGACATTGAAAAATCTCAAGAGGAAACTAGAACTGGCAACAAATCACAATTCCAAATGCAAAAATCAAGTCAAGCACAAGTGGTCAGCACTTGTCTCAGTCACTGATCATCAGACATTTCATCTGCCTCACTGGAAACAAAACTGTCTGCAGCATCCACATGCAGGGCCAGATTCTGTTCCTTGAACAAGTTCCCTTGAGCCCTGAGACATTGAACAGAGATTGGCCTTGTTTCTGACTTTTGCTGTCTCCTGTTGATCATGAGACACGCGCAACCATTACACAAAGGGTGAGATGAAGAAATCAATATCTATGAGGTGGCATCTGCATTTCAGTCAAGTACTCTTGGCACATCGTCACTTTCAATTGGCAACCTCCTCGCAGTACGGCACCAAAAGTGACAGCAGTGGACGCACAATTTCTAGACTTCGCGTTCTGAAAACAAGCATGTGTACGAGGCAGGTCGCAAAAAGAACGAACAAGTACGTGTCCTGTGGATGTGTTTCTATTGATTTTTCTGGATTTTAGCACATATACTCTTAGGCAAATATTGGTTTCTGAAAAGTTAAAATATGGTCTGTTGATTTCAAGGAATGTAATCTATGATAAAAATAACTTTAGATCATTTAATCAGTTAGCTATTTATGAGTTATAGCAAAAAAAAATATAAGCGAGTTTGGAGCAAATGGTGAAGATCAAACTTTATCAAATGTTGGGTAAATTCTAAGCTGAGATAGTATGCATACTGCAAGAGGCTGATGGTGATGTTGCTCCAAGTATGAGTGTGGTGTAGAGATAGTTCTTATAGATTGAGAAGGATGATTATAACCTAAAAGTCAACTAATTCCAAGATGACTACATTGTGTGAGGACAATTGAGGCAATGAAAAAAGTGCAGAAGTATTTTCAAAAAAATACTAAACAAACTGTTAACTGATTGAAGAACAGCAAATAGTCCACAAATTGACACTTTCATTCTTCTGCCTTTCACTCAAAATTTGTTGAAGCAAACATCCACCCTTATTTGTCCTCTGACAACATCACAAAAGTTCTGAACTTCCAAGAAAACTGCGCATTTGTTCATTCTTTTTGCGACCTGCCTCGTGGTCGTACGAACCCAAAGGTGTGCCATGGCATTGAAACCAATCAAAATCAGTTGCTCCAACCGCACCCGGGACGAATCTTCGGATGAAATAAATCCATCTCCATGAATCATGCATAGTTCAACAAATTTGCTGCCTCGCTCATGTGACACGGCCCACACATGCAAGAACATCCTCAGCTGTCCTCGCCGACTGCTACATTGCATACTGAGGCTCTTTTCTTGTGTTTGACTCGATGACTGGATTCTCGAGTGCAAAGTCAACACAGCCGCGATAAGCTGACCAAACAATGCTCGTCGCGAAAGATGCTACTCATTTCCCCAAGATTTTATGTGTGCTTTTCTGAATGGAGCAGATGGTTTTTAAAATACTCTTGCTGAACAACTCAGTTCATTTTTTCCTTTCCTGCATGATGTACATCTCGCTGCACAGAGAAGTCCATTTGCTTCTTTCTCTGCATGAGGTACAGATTTTGCTGAACAATCAGTTCAGTTGTTTCCTTCTCTGCTTGAAGTAGCTCCTACTGAACAGACCAGTTTGTTTCTTGGTCTGCATTTGAAGCAGCTCCCACTGGACACAACAGTTCATTTGTTTCCAACTCTTCATGATGCCACTGAACAAGTCAGTTCTCTACGCTGTTGGTCATCTGTTCATTGGTCAGAGAATCAGCTGAGTGAGCAGATCCACAACTCACTTGGTGACATGCTGTGTATTCCACTGAAATTTGGCCCTGCTGCTGTTGGACTGAAAGGAGGCATGCTGTGTTCAGTTGGCCACACAAGGGCAAAAACACACAGCATAGCATATGCCCAGTGCATCAATTGTCACACAAATGTCGTGCGGTTCGGTACAGACAGACAGAGAGACAGTCAAACAGACAGAGACAGACAACTTTGAGAACACAATGACACATCACAAGGATGTTGTGCACCAAATCGTAAATTTCCGTGCACTCATTCGAGTGAAGAAAACATTTGAAGAAGTGTCATCGAGTACACTTTTTATTCGGGACAATAGTACTTGTATTTCCACATTTGCGTTTCTCAGATCAAGCCACTGGGATTCCACGAAGTTTCCTTTTCACCTGTTTCAAACCCACTCACCAGTGCGTGCGCGTATACCCAAACCGCCCAATTCAAAGCAGTACTACCATGTTGGAGACAAAGGATTTGCCCTGCAGTTACCTGTGGTCGACTTTCGAGCAGTCTGTCCACTCAGATTCGCTCAAACCCCTGTGCCCATGCACCCACTGACCGTGTACGAGTATTCACGGAGTTGAACAAACGTACATATTGAACACGAATTTTTTTGTATCCAATGTGTACAGATTATTCTGCATAACTTGACAATTGTGGCACCACTTAACTTATCTGAAATGAGGTTGTTGAAAGTATTAAACATAAATAAAACCAAATCAAACACACGTTAACACTTTCACCGACACGAAAGCCAGACCGTTTCCCAGTGGACGACGTGCACCAACACAACCAGCCAAGACCGGACAGGTCAGGTAGACCGAGCGTGCTGAACAGACAGGATTGCAATGGCACCACAAGCATGGTGCACCGACCGGACGGGTTGCCACAACTGAGCCGACCCAATGTCTGGACAAACTAGACATACCAACTGAACGAACAAACTGGCTGCTCGGAACAGACCAGACAGACCAGTTGAAATCCGTGGGTGCTCTCGGGCACACAGCTTTCTCTTTCCACCACAAGCACTTTACATACTCGTGTAGGTCATTCTGTTCAAGAAACACGAAGTCACTGAACTTTCATTTCACAGAAGAGGGCTCGTGCAAGTTTGAATTTGAGAGAGAGAGAGAGAGAGAGAGAGAGAGAGAGAGAGAGAGAGAGAAAACCAAGAACACAAGAACAAACAAGTACGTTGGAGACTCAAAGTCTCCGTGTTGGCAAGCACTGCAAAAAAAAACATGGGCGGCATCCCATTGTTGCAAGTCCAAAAGGTCAAACCTGTCCACATGACAGTGATGCCAAGTTCTGTCCGTGTAAGCAGAGCCACCAAGCCACAAGTTGCGGGCCAGCCACCGGAATGCATGCCTCACCGTGTGTGTGTGTGTGTGTGTGTGTGTGTGTGTGTGTGTGTGTGTGTGTGTGTATGTATGTTGAGCTTTCAATTTTAATTGGAAGTCTTTGATGACATTTGCAAATGCAAAATATTATTTCCCTGTCAGCAGACAGTTTACAGTCAATACACAGACACGCAGTGTCGCACGTGTGTGTGTGTGTGTGTGTGTGTGTGTGTGTGTGTGTGTGTGTGTGTGTGTGTGTGTATGTGTGTGCATTGCAAGGTTGGATGCCCTGAGTTGTGCTCAAGGAAATTAGATCCAGATCTGTGTCAAACTAAAATTGAAGGCGGACCAATGCTGATCCAGTCTTGATAAACAAAAGAGATCATACCTCATAACGGTTGTAAATCTAGTTCTGGCTCAAAGCCAAACACTAAATCCGCGTCAATCATATCCGCTGGTCTGTCTGTACACCTTCGTAGCTTCTCAAAAAGAACTGAAGGCCATAGCAGACAACAATTTCCAAAATGTCAAAAAACCTTATTTTTGTCGAACGATCAGCTGGAGACAGCCTCGTTTGGGTGCTGGAAAGGTGACCTGCCCGACGGGGTGCATGTTGCTCCGGTTATTTATTTTTTCAAGAATAATTTCTCTGCAATTTACGAAATATATATTTTGTATATTACATCCATACCACTACCTGATTCTTGACTTGATAAGTTTTAGTGCGATTTTTCATTTTCTTGGCACATTTTCTTTGGACTTTCACCGCTGTTGTCTCCACAGCACCTGCCGCAAGATACAACTGGAAACCAGGGTGCAAAATGGTGGATCGGGCCGTATATAGAATTTAAGAACTTTTATTGATTTTCGACCAACTTTCGCGCGAAATGAGCTGGGAAGAACAAACAACGCAGGTATATGAATTTCCATTCACTATGTTATATGGCCAGATTTGTCGTTTTTCCACAGAGATCGTGTGAAGTTGTCAGGCAGCATGAAAAGTCTGGCTCCACCTGACATGGGGCAGCCTGGACCTGTTACTGATCTTCCTTCTCGCACAGACTCACGCACACACACTCACTTTGCTCACTCACAAGACAAAACTCACCCAACAGTCACTCAAAACACAAGCGACACACACACATATGTATATATATATGGGCCAAAGAGGACTTGTTTGAATTGAAAGCATGGAAGAATGAGCAGAACAGGAATGTGCCATTGAACGTCACGACTCGATATTCAGATGTCCGTCATCCCGAAAAAAAAACAAACAAACAAACTTTGCAATCAGCGACTGTGCTGTTAGAAACATCGTTTGTACGGGTCGTATTCAATCGTTTCAGTGGTAGCGTCATGCCTGGAATCAACATCGAGGTGAGCCTTGCCGAGGCTCTGGAAGTTCGCGGTGGTCCCCTTGTGGAACCCGAACTTTGGGCGGTCCTGTGCCAAGCCGCCGAATCCTTGCAAGATCTCTTCTTGAAAGGTTGGTCTGTGCGCGAGTCGATTTCTTTTGTCACAGCTTACAACACTGCACACATACACACACTTGCACACATATATACGAGACTCAGCATGTTCTGCCACAGTGACCAGACGGTCACAGATGAACATGACAAGTCTCATCGTGGTTGGATATGACCTCGTACACGCACACACGTTGGTTGCCACCCTTCGTGGATAAAATACATCACGATACATTTCAGGATATGCTGTTCGGGAGGATGGACCGAGCTTCACAGTGACTCCGCACACAGTGCAGCTTTGCGCCACTGGCAGAACAAGAATTGACACATCCATTCAATTCGTGAATCAAAGAAATGCTGACTTCACGGCTCCAGAATGTTACGATTCTTCCCGACAGCGGACCGAACTCGACGTGGAGAAGGTGCAAATACGCAGTCGTCCACTGTCAAGAGACAAAATTTTCATTTGAGAGCTCCAGCAGGTCATTCCGAGCCCCCCCCCCCCCACCGCCTCTACCCAGCGAACTCCCAAATTTGAGCTGTCTGGGGCATTTTTGCTTTTGGCATCATCGGTGCTGCTTGGACATGCTGACGTGACGCCGTGCCTCTCATCTGTCTACCTTCATGCCGCGCGCCTGTATGTGTGTGTGTGTGTGTGTGTGTGTGTGTGTGTGTGTGTGTGTGTGTGTGTGCGCGCGCGCGCGTTGCGTGTGTGTACGTGTGCATGTGTACATGCAGACTGTTGGAGGGAGATCACTGCGCATTTTGATTCAGCATCTGAAAAACATGAAATTAATTTTCAGAGATTGACCAAGAACATGTTCTGGATATTTCGAATTCGCACCCGGGTGTGTTTTCGGAATTTGGCCAAAGAGAACAGCGGGGTTTTGAAAACGTGAACAGGACCACCCACCCTGCCCTAAATGTGAATATGTTCAAGAGAAATGGTGAACCCAAAGCCCAATTCCAAATGTAGAAGGACCTGTTCAGACATGTCGCGTGGCAGATTGTCGGATTCGTTTGCAACACGAAAATTGAACATGGAAGGCGAGGACCCCGGTGGGTTGGGGCCCCACCCACTCCTTATCCCAGACCCACATAACGATTTTCATCTGCACTGATCATTCTTGCTTTGAACCTCAGTGCTCTTTTCTTGTAGATGTACGTTTTCGCATTGGGAATGACTGTGTATGCAGCAGCGGATTACAAGCTGGACAGTGATCAGGTTCAAACAACATTTTTTGGTGGAAGGAATTGCTCTTTTCCCCACCTCTTTATTACAATTGAGATTACCACAAACGTGTTCTCTTGTTCAGGACTTGAACGTGAGCAGTGCTCTGGACGTTGTTTTGAGTTCCATGTGTGCTGAAGATGCTACCACTCGAATCAGTCTGGCTCAAGTTCTGCAGGTAACCGAGCAACTAAACTTACCAGCTGAACAAATCGTTTTGTTGTGTTTTGTGGCAACAAATGTCTTGGTGAAATTCAGTGCAATTGGTCGTTTGTTGATGAATCCTTGTTTCAGGCTTGTGAGGGCCATGCACACCGCCTCACGCACAAACTTCCCCATTCACACTTCGTCCAAAACCTCTACAAGATGGTTCTTGGGAGTACTCAACAGGTGAAAAACATGGTCAACATATTGTGGGTGGGAAGAGAACTTGTCCGTTATCTTGATTGTTTGCACGATTTGCGCCAGTCAATTTGGTCATTTGTGCTCAGGACATCTGTTGATGATCTCTGCCAGATTACAATTTGGCTGCGGGATGAAGAGTATGACTGGTACCGACACCAGAGGTCGCGCTACGGACGCGGAGGGCGAAGTGCGCGCAGCGTCGCAGTGGATGACTACAAGTCGAGGTCGAGATCCAGATCCAGGTCACGCAGCAGAAGCAGAGACAGATATGGTGCGTTGGTTGTGCGACAAACATACGGCGATTTTCGAGGTCATCAAACATTGTCGCAGTGGCTGGTCCACCTCACACATTCCTTCGGTCATACTGCGACAATTCTCTTCAACAAGTAGGGTCATGAACTTTAGTTCATGGCTCTCTCCCACCGCATTGCGTATCCCTGCGTTTGCCTGTGGTTCTTCTCTCATTGGCTCCACAATGTAACAAGCTCTGTGATTGGTCCTGGTCGTAATCTAAGCCAATCACAGCCCTCCATTTCAATTTTCAGGCATTCCCAAGTCCAAATTTCTCCAGGAGCTCCGTATACTCCCACACTACCGGTGGGAGAAAAATCCGATCTCCTGACAATACGGTTGTGTGAGAGCATTGTGGTGGCACAAAGTTTCATATGGACGTCATGTTTTGCAGCTTACTGGAACCGGAAGGAACGTCCTGTCCCTGTGGGCAAAGATGACAGTATACACGGAAGCCACAGAGGGTTGCACGGTGTAGCAACACATTTCTTCCACCTGGATCCAGTTGTGGTGAGCTTGTTTGTCCCTGAAAACGTGGTGCAAGTTTGTGCGTGGAGCCTCTTGATGGACTGTGTTATTTTTGTAGGATGGCCGCGTTCCTCCGGTTCAACTTCTGGACCACGATGCTTTCGAACGTCCACCACCCAAACGAATTCACAAAGCAACTTCCAAGCATGGTCTTCCGGGCGGCAGACAGCACCTGTACTCCACTTACGAAAGGCTGAAGCAGAGACGACGCAAACTCGACACGTTGAGACATGGATTGGACATGGATGGCATGAGAAGTGACGACAGTTTTTCCTTGCACAGTGATGGCACCGAGTTTGGAGAAGAAAATTCATTCACGTCAGCTGCGCCTTATTCCCAGGGTGAGTCCTTCAGCACTGCAAGCACGCAAATGCAGAACAACCCTTTCGGATATTGCTGAAATATTTTTGCTTTTTCTCGTTACAGAAGTGTCTTCCAACACTTTCAACCACTTTCGTCCACTGATTGATCAGCAGACTCCCGAGCAAGCGTTCCTTGAAAACGACTGGGAACACAAACAGCGAACAGACGTTTCCAACGCCCGAAGGTACTATTTGGCAAACAGGTTTTGGAGTCGCAGCTGGATTTGAGAAATTCCAGATTCATGCGCGTCTTCGTTTTCATTGCAGATCTCGTGAAATGTTGAACGGTCCAAAGAACAAATCTGAAAGTGTGGAACGACCTGGCCCTTCCACTGTACCTCAGCCACAAAAGCAGGCGCGTCCTGGCGTACCTGAACCGAGTTCTTCTGTGCGTCACGTCAACGAGGAGGCGACGATTCCAAGTCGAAACACACTTCCAAAGAAGTCCAGGCGGGTAAGAATTGATCCACAAATCTGCCAGCAGCTGAGCAGCTGCCAGCAGCTGAGCAGCTGTTGCCCCCAATTTCTTTCTGGTCGCCCGAAGCGTTGTCTTTCGATGTTCGCTGGTGTACATCAATCTCATGACACACACGTTGTCGTTTGTAGATCACAAGTTTGTTCGTTTGTGTTCTTTGTAGAAATTTTACGGACCTGAATTTGTTTTCCGAAACAGCGAACCACCAATAACGGTGCAGCTTCCACTGGGAAAGGTGACACACGTTCAGACGTCGAAGTGCACACGTTTGTAGTTCTCTCTTTTCTTGCAAAACGTGTGGTATTTTCGTGCTTCATTGACCTCAAATGTTGCTTGCAGGGCACCAGCTATAGCCAGTCGAGACACGTTGAAGTGGTGCTGCTGAGTGGACAGCGACTGGACGTGATCTGTGAACCGAACACTACAGCTCGTCAGGTCTTTGAAATGATAGTGACGCACATGGGGCTCCCTGAGCATTATTTCTTTGGCATCACGTACATGAAAGGTCAGAAACAATTTTTTGATCTCAACAAAATTGCAAGAGAAAAGCAAGATGGTTGATTGAAAAATCGCCTTTGCACAACGTTGCAGACGGCGAACACATCTTTCTCAGTGATGACACGAAGCTTCACAAAGTCGCCACACAGGCGTGGAAAGACGGCAAGCCATCTGACTTGTTTTCGTCGTTCACGCTGTTCTTCAGAGTCAAGTTCTACGCAGAAAACATCGGCAACATCAAGTAAGGTCGCTGTTGGATTTGTCTCCGGTTTATTTTGGTGCTGAGTACATGTAAACCGCCACCACCGATCCCATTTGCAAAGTTTTCAGAATTGGTGTTTTTTTCACTGCTTGAAGAAAATTCTTTCCCTCTCCCGCCCGTCTGTGACAGTACCCCTCTCATTGAAAAAGAATCCACTGCAGAAATTTGACAAAGGCGCAACAGTGAAAGGCATACACACTCCTGGGAGAATTTCCTGTCGACCTCCACAGCATTGATGTTTTGGCTGAAACTTTGAATGGTCGATGTTTGTTGTCTTTCGCAAGGCATCCCATGACTCTCCATCAATTGTACCTCCAATTGAGGAGAGATTTGTTGGAAGATCGAATACGATGCACAGAGGAACAAGCTATGGTGCTGGGGGCGCTCGCTTTGCAAGCGGAATTTGATGACCACCAGATATCACACGCCAAGAAGAATTACTTCGCAACAGAACATTACATTCCGCCAAGAATTATCAGGAAAACGGGTCAGTGATCCGCATTCGAAAGAAGCGTCCCTGAGATTATTTTTTGTGCCCACAATGTCGGACCGACCAATTTCAGAATGGCAGAAAAAATTGTAACGAAAACCGGCGTTTGCAGGTTCTACTTACGTCAGGGATAATCTGCCATCAATGCATCGTGAATACAGAGGAATCGGGGAAAATGAAGCGCAGTCTCAATTTATCAAGGTAGTACGGCCGGCCAGCACCATGCCTCGTCAAGTGCAAAGAGGAGAAAATAATCATTCTGCCTATCACGGTCTGCAGACAGACGAGCCTGAAAGCATTCTTCTCCTTTCTCCTTTCAGGACACTCAGCATTTGGCAGATTACGGGATCCACTACCACAGAGTTCACCCAGTAAGGATACAGAAAGAAATCAGAATGTATTGTTCACGTAGCTGTGGGCTGCAGATCTGAAAGTCATTTACACATTGGTACAGGCATGAACTAAAGCCATGCTGCTTGTGCAGTCCGAAAAGAACCTCTTCTGTGACAGCATGTGATGACACGTGCTTCTACTGCAGGACAAGAAGTACGCGGGACCCCCGCTGTGGGTCGGGATCGGCATCCACGGCGTGCTCGTGTCTGACCGGCAGCTCGACCCGCAGCGCCTGGTGCATCGCCACACGTGGCTCGCCGTCCACAAGGTTTCCTTCAACAAGCGACGTTTCGGCATTCTCCCCAAGTCCGAGACTGGGTTCGACAAGGCACAGAAACTCAAGTACTACACGGACACATACAAGAAGTGAGTAGCGTTCTTTGGTGTGTGGCTTTCGAAGGAGCAGTTGTGTGTCCCTTTTTTCAGACGATCGAAATCTTTGTCCCTTTCAGGGGCCGGTACTTAGTTCAATTGGCTTCAGCGCATCACGCGTTTCTGGTGAAAATGCGATCGAAAGCAGATTTCTCCAGGATGTTTGAACAAGGTACCGTTTCAAAATGTTTGTGAGAGTGTCAGTGAAAATCTGTGCTGTTTGGTGATGCGTGCAAGCAGAGACCCTGCAGTGAACACGTCCGCTTTGTTGTTGTTGCAGAGTATGCAATGGAAGGCGGCACGGAGGAGACCGGAGAGTTCGAGCCTCACGAATTCGCTGCGCCGGCAGCGCGCGATGCAGCCGAAGTCATGTACGAAGATCAAGGAGCCTATTATTCTGACGGGGAACAGGTGAGGAGAAGTGTGGAAAAAAGCTTGTGACACCAACTTTTCGACACTGAACCGTGATGAACAGATGATGTGCTTCTCGTAGGAACTGGATCCAACGTACATGAATGTTCCTGTGGCGGGCGGTGTCGGTGCAGCGGGGCATGAGATCCGGCTGCGCGGCGGCAGTGGCTTCGTTTCCCACCAGGGTGAATCCGACGATGAGGACGACATGACCTCGGAAGCCGTGGGAGCCTCGAGACTGCCGACCCAACCTGGATCTTCAGCTACTGCGTCTCCCAGAACCATACTCAACACGACAGGTACAACCAGCCCAAGTGACAGCCAATGTTTTTTGGTGACGGTGGCAACAAAAAGTCAAGTCGAACAATTTCGTTGCAGAGAGCCCAGAGAGACAAGCGCTGGTAGTGGAGCTTCCCAAGGACAATGACGGAGGAGTCGGACTGACGATCGTGGGTGGTGACCACACCGGCAGCCTGGACCTCGGTATCTTCGTCAAGTCTGTGACACCAGACGGACCAGCAGACAGAGACGGACGCATTCACCCGGGCGACAGGGTCATCGCCATCAACGGGCAAAGTCTGGAGGGAATGCCGCACCACGTGGCTGTCGATCTGATGCGAAAGTACGTTGTGGTCGGGAGTGTCTGCTCGGAATGTGGCGGTGAGGTTCAGAGGTGCCTTTGACGGACTCCACAAATATTGACACAGACATTTTACTTGTTTCAGATCTCCGCCAGTGGTTCAGTTGGTTCTCACACAAACGAAAATGCCGGTTCCGTTTGAGGCGTACAGCCGCACTACATCTCCCAGCATCAACCAAGTCAGTGTGGAGCAGCTTCACGACACCTTCAGTCGTGGTGAGTGCGTTATTGTCGTTGTGTGTCGAAATGTTCGACCAGCCACTTGTGTCACATTTGATCACATTCAGCCGATCGTTGCAGGTTGGAGAAGGCACGTGGACGGAGAAGAGGAGCATTTTACACCGGGATTTCGCCCGGCTTCGCCCACCAACAGCTCCGACCTCGACATCGAGAACGTTCTTCCGGAGGACCCTCAGCAGTCACATTCCTCCAAACATACGGGTCCTCAAGCCGCCCATTCCCAATCTGGTGAGTACCTTTGACTTACAGTTGCATTGTGTGCATCGGCATTGTGTCATGTTCTGCAGTGAAATGTTCCTGTGTGTTTACGCTCAGTCGAACTCGTGAATGGTTCGGTTTCCATTTCAATTGCAGGTATCCGTCGCGAGCAAAACCTGCAGCCAGGGGACAAGTACGAGTTAGTTCTTGAGAAGAAAAACAACAGTTTGGGATTGAACGTCACGGTGAGGCGTCTGGAAAGTGTTTTCGTTTCATTCTTTTGAAATCTTCCGCCTCTACACGCACTCGACTGGGAGCATTTTGCAGCAGAAAGGCCGTTGTCGTTGAATGGATTTTCTGACCATTAGCACTGCCAATAAAACGTCTCTTGACAGTTCCGAACTGAGCACTGTACATGTGACCTGTTTGTAGGGAGGGATCAACACGAGTGTCAAGTTTGGAGGAATATACGTGAAATCGTTGCATGAAAACGGATCAGCTGAAATGGACGGATCGATTCAGATAGGTGAACACGCTGTCTCTTTTCCCCTTGTGAAACTGTCTCCAAGCAAATCTGTGTGCACTTATCAGTGAAAGTGTTCACAGGTGTTTGGGAATTTGACAAACTCCAAATGCACCCAAAGTTTGTGGTTGCAGGTGACCGCGTGTTGGAGGTGGCCGGGGTGAGTCTGGTCGGGGTGACCCACAAACAGGCGGTGGAGACGCTGCGCAGTGCGCCCGACACCTGCAAACTGATAATGGAACGCAGAGTGAGTGAAGAGCCAGCAAGCCTGTATCATTTCATGTTGTGGTTGACAGCACAGCCGAACAATAGAACATGTGCGGTGCACAAAAGGATGATGCTTGGTTTCGGCCGAATCTCTCTGTGCCAACGATCGCTTTGGTCGACAGGAACCGCCGGTGCCGCGTTCGTTTGACGCCGTCAGCCCCGCTGCGTCAGCGGAGACACCGTCGGTCAACTCAGGATCGGAAATCCGAGTCGGCGCAACGTCAGCTGCTACCACCAGCAGCAACGGGGACCAGGCAGCTGAAGAGGTCGAGTCGTCTCGAACCGCAGCACCACCAACTGTCAATATGGTGGTGCCAGAGCCACCCTACTTCTTCGTGACAAAAGGTATCCGTCAGAATAAAACTTGTGTTTTCCCAAACGACACATACAACTGTCGCGCTTGTAGACGTGTCCTCTGCGACAAACTGTCAAGCAGTTTTTGTGTATAGTTCAGCAGTGGACACGCACAACCTGACATCCGCGTCGTCTGTTGATTCGGACTGGGCCAAACAAAGCAACGAGATCGTTCAACCCTCTCTGTTTCAGCTTTTTGGAAACGCTACTTTAGATTCTAAAGTAGCAAGTAGTTTCCTCGCGGACGCAAAGTGTAACCAGTGAATGCAGTATCCGAATATTGTACGACCTTCAAATTTTTTAGCATGTTGGCCCGACTGGTTTGGCCCGACTGGAAACCTTTGTGTGATGTCCTGGTTTCAGAAAATTTGTTCAAAGGAAATTTGTGCATGCAGTCGAGCTGCATAACAGCTAAACAAAGCTTTGTGGCTTGAAGATGGAGCAGAAGATGGAGCATGCTTGAGTTGCGTTGCGGTTTGAACTTGAACTTCTAACAATCTCGTGCTTGCTAGTCAACAGCTGAAGTTATAACTTATTGAAAGCACACCTGGATTCGTGAGAAAGAGTACTTTTGTGGAGTGATAACTCGCATGTGGAATGGGAAGTGTGTTCTTTTGCCGCTTGTGCTCAGGATTTCCCTGCCGTGCACAGCTGTGTGATGCGTGTGTCACAAACAGCTGTGTTTGGCTTGGGCGCCGTGTGAACTTGATGCACAGTTTCGCCTGTTGAACCTCGCCAACATTTCGGACTGTTCAAAGTGCACGACTATGTGATTGGCCGAATATATGTTTGTACTTGTGTTGAGACGTTTGTGCTGTCTGTGTTTTCCGTGCCTTTGTCAAATCCTCCGTCTGTGCTTTGCGGGGCATTTCTCACAAAAGCTGGAAATCAGTGACTTGGAATCGTGGTGACGAAATTTTGCAGTGCCAACGACAGTGGTGTTCGAAAATCGAAAAGCTATGCGGTTTTTCTCTTGGTTCACTGTGTGGGATATTCGCACGTACAGCTGTTTTTGGCGGTTACATTGGGTTGTTTCTTTCATTTTTCAGAGAATAGTCACGTAGTAAAATTGCAGAAAAGCAGTAGTGGTTTGGGATTGAGTATCGCTGGAGGCACGGACGCCGATGTGGACCCACTGCGCAGGGTTGTGCGCATAAAGCAGATATTTCCTGCATCTCCCGCGGCGGTCAGTGCGCAGCTGTTGGTCGGTGACGTCATTCTGCAAGTCAACGGAACGAGGACCAGCAACATGAAGCGCAGCGTGAGTTTTCAACTGTTACAGAAAAAACGCGTGAGGAGGGTGGGGTTTGCGGAACGTGTTCTGAGGTTGCCATGATGATTCAACGGGTACAAGTCAGTGAGTCGATAAAACTCGTCGTGCACCTCAAGATTGTAACTTTGTGCAACAGGATGTGATGACGTTGTTACGCACTGGACCTTCGGACGTTGAGTTGCTTGTATGCCGCCCCGAGGAGGGAATCTTGCCCTCCTTACCGACACCTTTGCATCAGTCGGTGCCTCCAGCAACGACTCCACAGCCACCTCTGCACCACAGCTCAGCCAGATCGACAAGCATGTCGAATGTGCCCCCACAGAACACTGCTTCAGGTATTTCAAGGCAACTGAAGACTCACTGTGTGTCGATTGTGTTTGTGTCAGCATTCGTCATCGACTAAACTGCATGTTGTGGTTGCAGCTAAGATGGAAACTCCTTCCACGAGGCCACACAGCAGCGCATCAGAATACAGCAGCACTTCCAGCGAATCAGAAGCTGAAGATTCGGTCATAAGCCCACCAAAACAGACTCTCACTTCTTCCAACGATGATGTGCGGAAACAATCCGGAGACAGCAAGATTGCTTCACGTTCTCATGTTTCACAAAGTACTGCTTCTCACCAACTAGTACACCAAGAAGCAACGCACGATTCAACAGTGCCCCAAACAACTGCGGAAAAACAGGAATCGGAAAAGCACAAGGCAGATGATGGAATTGCCTCCAGCCACTCTCACGCGGCTAAACCTCTCGAACAAACCTCCGCAAGTCCGGTAACCGAAACGAAAAGCAGAACGCGTTCTGATTGGACGTCAATAAAGACTGGAAGCTTCACGACGTCCTTCAGTGACGAGGAAACGGAGTCAACATTGGGACCTGGAGTAGGACTTTGTGCATTCTTTGCTGTTTTGCCTCATGTTTTGAAACGGTCTTTTGTTCCCAAGTGACAACGGAACGATCTTGTCGTTTGCAGGAGTTCGAAACGACTTTGACGAAGGGAGAGAAAGGCTTGGGCTTCACCGTGGCTGGCGGCCAAACGTCAACAGGATATTTTTACGTGAAGGACATTCTGTATGATCCCGCATTGAAGGACGGAAATATGCAGCGAGGCGATAGAATCATCAGGGTGAGTCTTGTGCGCACATCTACCGTCGTGTCGGGGAACACGTTTCAACGGTAACCTCTGGACAATTGTGCATCAACAATAGGTTTAAAATCTTCAAAGAACGTGTGGAACGTTTTGACGCAGGTGAACGGGGAAGACATGACAAAAATGAATCACAAGGATGCAATTGAATATCTGCGACAGACTCCCATGACTGTGACGATACGATTTCTCAGGTCGGCTGTGTTTGAAAATCCCCCGCAGGTTGGTTTTTACCCGGAGACGTTTCCGCATTGTACTTGCAGCTAGCACAGAAAACTGGTGACAAACCCGGTTTTTTGTGTGTCACATCATCGTGTCTCGTTGTGCTTGTTATTGACCGACGGCAATTTTTGCGCTTTCAGTCAACTGGCCAATCAGGTTCTGCGGACGCTGAACGCAAACAGACACAAGTCCCGAACGAGCGTCAGTCAGCAGCACCGGTATCTTCGGAGAACGGCGCCAGTCGAGAGGCAGCGTCTGGTCAGCCAAGTGGGCACAAGAAGTCGGGGCTTCATCTTGGCAGTGGCAGCTCCAGCGGCAGCAGACTGTCACTCGTTGCAGAGGTAACGATCTGTTGCAGTCTGTGTTCACTTGACACCACCAAAAAACATCACACGGCTATTCGGGTTGGAATGAAACTCGGCCACAATGAAAAAGAAGGGGGAGTCATGACAGCAGCAATTCATCGTTTTCGTTGCTTGGTCTTTTGCAGAGTGAGATAGTTCGCCTTGAGCTGCGGAAGCCACAGTCAGAAGGAAGCCTCGGCTTCAGCATGATCCAGGGCGAGAAGGGCGGGGTCTCGGCGCTGTTCGTCCGCAGCGTGACGCCGAGAGGAGTCGCAGCCGTGGACGGCCGCTTGCACGTGGGGGACCGGCTTCTACAGGTTCGGAACAGCTATGTGTGTGCGTGTTCAAGCCGTGTGCGTTGTACATGCTTCACTCTGTGGTTTCGCAGTCTTTCCCTCAAGGCGTGAATTCCTGTGTGCACTGCAGGTGAACGGTCAGTCAGTGATAGGAATGCCCCACAACAAAGCTGTTGCCGTTATCAAAGCTGCCAAGGAAAATGTAAAAATTGTCATATCAAGGTCAGTATCGTCACTGCGACGAACCCAGAATATCCACATTTGCTTACTTCACACGAAAGGAAGTATGCGCTGGTTCTTTCAGTCACTTACAGTTCTCGGTGCACGCATGTTGGTCTTTGTGGTCGTCTGACAAACTTCTGCACATGTCTGTTTCTGTGCAGAAACCCGGCAGCCGTGGAAAGTTTGACAGCCACGCCAGAAGCATCGCAGTACAACACTGAGAGCGACGTCGAGTCCACCACATTAGATGTAGAAAATGATGACGATCAAGGTCAGCGAGCGAACCAAAGGCAGAGCAACGTCAGTGGAACAGTCGCCCAGACCGAAACACCTGAAAATTCTGCGTCTGAAGATGACGAAGTCAAAAAGTTTCTGTTCCGGGAAAATGTGAAGGTGAACAATTTTGTGTGTTCTCATTCGGGAAGATCCAGCAATTTTCTTTCCAACCTGAAAGTCACGTTCACAACTTTTGTGTCCTCTTTGAACACAGAGCTTTGTGTCGGGGGTTGCACCTGACAGCGACCCTGAAACTGCGGAAGACGAAGCAGTGGAATCCCTCGGAGAGGCGGGAGATCTGCCTTCTGAACAACGTAAGTTGTTGTGGCACAAGTCTCTCTTCATCGTGTTGGTAGCAAAACGCACTGCAGTTTTGTGAAATTGAGAAACGTTTTCGTTCATTCACAGACAAGCCACCAGAGGCCCGTCTTCCAGCGACAGTGGACGACGCATGGTTGACGTCCCTGAAACTGATCGATGTGCCACACGACACTGTGAACTTCACTTCGCAGCAGATGGACGCCACTATCAAACAGCTGCGGCAGCAGATTGAACAGGACGAGCCAGTTGAAGAATACAAGGTTCGTGGCTTTTGCTGCTGTGATTTCGTTGTCACAGATGACTGCTTTCGGTTGTGATTTCACCAGCTACATGGCTAACTTTGTGTGTCAGAACATGAGGCACGCCAAGTTGACAGACAACAGCGTCGCTGCACGGTTGCCCGAGAACAAAACGAAGAATCGCTATCGCAACGTGCTGCCGTACGACGCGAATCGAGTGCGTCTGACGGGGCCTGAAAACTACATCAACGCCAGTCACATACGCGTCATCATCGGAAGTCGGAGCGTCCGCTACATCGCTTGTCAGGGCCCTTTGTCACAAACTGCAAGTAAGAACTCGATATATGGTAACTTGTCTCGATATTCGACAAAATGCAGGTGGAACACCTCAGTCGGTTATCGACTTATATATATGGGTCCCTGTTTCTTCAAGACAGTTTTGGTGATCTCAGTCTTGGATGAGTGTAGTCAGTCTCTCTCGCTGATTCTCCGAGTTGACGTTTGTTGGTTGTGTTCACAGGAGATTTTTGGCGAATGGTTTTGGAACAAAACGTAGAAGTCATTGCCATGGTGACACAAGACGTGGAGAGTGGCAAGGTGAAGTGTCACCGATATTGGCCGGACTCGTCTGTGCCTGTCACTTTTGACAGGTGAGCCCTTCATTGATTTCGCACGGAATGCACCCAAAAAGGACGACCTGCATTGAAACATACTGCAAAATGATTGACGGCCTTTTGTCTGAATTGTTTCAGATACGAGTTGAGTTTGAGCAAAGTACAAAAATTGGAGCACTTCACGGTGCATCACGTACGAGTGAAGGACCTGCGAACTGGTCGAGTGCGTCACGTGATGCACTCCAACTTCACGAGCTGGCCGGACCAAGGCACGCCCGCTACTGGCGTCCCACTTTTGCAAGTACGCGCGCATCTTGCGAAAACTTCACCTGTCATTTGAACACAATTGTGTGTGACCAGCTGGAAAATGAGCTGGTTCGAAAAAGTCTACTTTGCCATCCCAAGCAATCCCACTGCAATTTAATTTTTCAGTACATCAAGTTCCTTCACCTGGTGCAGGACACCTCGCCGGGCCCAATGGTGGTTCACTGCAGCGCGGGTATCGGACGCACCGGAGCGCTCATCACCATCGACAGCATCGTCACAATGATCTCGAGGGATGTCAAGGTTTGTGAATGGATCAAAGCACGAAGTCCGTCAAGTCATTTTGTGAAACAAACCCAACGCATGGGTCCTGTTGGGGACAGTTTGCACCGTTTGAGTTTTTTGTGTGCAGGGACTAGTCTTCCTTGGTCTTGTATTTTCAGTTTGATATCAAAAAGACCGTGAAAGATCTGAGAAGACAACGTCAAGGAATGATCCAGACAAAGGTATGTTTTGGAGAGATATCCGCCAAAAACTGAACGAAAAGTAAAGTTCTGCATCAACCAAAAACACTGCAGCGACTAATCTTTGCAGTGCTACTCTACGGGAAATTAGACGGTTTGATTTTTGCAGGACCAGTACATCTTTTGCTACAAGACTGTGGCGGAGGCTTTGGAATTGACGAAGTCACAAGAATCGTGAAGCAACCTTGTTCGCGTCGAAATTGGATCGAGTCATTGTTTCGTTTGGACTGTCTGATGTGTTGCCACGGGATTGTTCCAGTGGCTTGCTGCAAACAAAAAATCGAAGGGCACGGTGGTGTTCTCAGTGTAAACTTTGCCATGTTTTGTTAAATCAAGTCCTGTCTCACCCTGAAATGTGTGGTTTCAGATTTTTATGAGTCCCTTGTTTTCAGTATTCAAATTTAGTCAGTAATAAGTGGCAGTTGTGCATGAAACATTGCCAAAGGAAGCGAACAGACTAGTCATGTTTTTTGCAAGGAATATTTAAGTGACTGCCACAAATTTTGTGTTGCACATAGGAAGAACCCAATTTGTCTGTCCCGATCATTGTTCGAACTTGATTTGTGGTGCTGTTAATTATTTCCTTTGTGTTTGGAAATTTTGTTGATCACCCACGTCTTATTCCATTTCGTATCTTAGAATCTTATCAACCATTGTGTGGTTGAAAAAAATTCACGAACAGTACTCAAGCTGTACTCTTCGAAGTTGTGTTCTTTTCACTCACTTTGCCGCGCATTGATCTGTATTCACCACATTTTACAATTTGTTTCTGGATTTGTTTCTTCTCAGATGTCTGATTTGGACAGACGAATTTTGTTATATGCATTTGAAATTGCCTTATAAATCTGTACACATGTGCATTGCCGCCTCGTGCTTTAGAAATTTATCCCGTCCACTTTTTTGCTCTTGTTTGTGAATATATAGATCTGTATGACTGTTCACTTGCACTCTTCGAGACTTTACAACCAATTTCGAGTCGATATCCGAACTGTACATGTACGTGTATCTTTTTCGTTGAGGTGCTGGAAAATTGACTGAAATAGATCTGCATGTATTTTTCGTCACTGAATTCGGTGTTGAGCAGTGAAAAATTCTTCGCGTTGGTCCAAGTTGCGCAAAATAGCGGAAACCTGGTATATGATCTTTGCCGTGTCTGGTTTCGAGGAACTTCTGGACTTGAGAGACGTGTGTCGAGAACCTGAAATGCAGTTAAATCCAGTTGACACCTGGAAAATTCAATTCCCCTTTCAAAGTCTGTGGGCAAAGCAGAATCTAGGATCCAACCGATGGTGTGCTCGGTTTGACGCAGAAGACATAGCGACACAGATTCGCGCTATCTGTGTCTCCGGTCCCCGCGTAGAAAGGTCTTCGAACGAACTTCGGTCACACATGGTTTGACGCCTTCTCAAGTTTTCAAAACAAAGTTTTTTGAGTGGCAGTAGGTTCAGCTTTCATCTCACGAATTGTCTTCTGTGCAGATGTGCACAACGCACACTTCTAAGGTACGTTGTTGTTCAACAAAAGAATCTTTTGTGTGATGTGCAACTTGGGAAGTTTTGCTTCCTGTCGGCAACTTTTTGTCTTCCCCAAAATCAGTGTCCCCACCAAGACTTGTGCGAGTGACAACACGGGTCAGCCGAACACTGGGTTTATAGAGCAAGCAACAGTCAGCCCCACCCATAGTGTAATGATACACAGTTCTTTTGCTGATGAAACGAGCTTGTGTACAGTGGCCAGACCAGGTGGATCCAGGGAGGCGGAGGGGGGGGGCGAACGAGCCTCAAGATGGGCAATAGCTGAGGCTGCTGTACAACAGATCTACAGAAGAGCCCGGCCCCATTTGACCGGCGAGAAAATCATTCACCCTCCCCAACTTCTGCATCTTGGGCATGATGATGGCTTGCTTGCACTGAGCTGCCAAAGGAGATGTGATCACAAGTCTGCGCGTAAGGGTAGAATCATGTGCAAACAAAAGTCAGATGACCCCACCTGCTTCCCTGGTTGGATAATTTTGTGAACTTTTCAGGTGATTTGAGGAGGTTGCACCATGTTGGAGGTCGCTCAATTTTGAGGGACCAAAGCAGGGGCGACCAAAACAAATCACCTAGAGTCTACAGGTAGGGCCAAATTTTGGGAACAAATTTGGGATTTTAGGAAAGTATTCAAAATAGATATTTCGCAAAGATTTCAGTCAGCTTTATGTGCCATTGGGTGACAAGTTTCAAGGTACAGAATTTGGGGGAATATTTGGATTTGGCACAATGCAAATATACATACATATAGTTTTTGTGCATTCTGCTCTTGTGCATTTTGGTATCATGTGTTTCAGTTGCTTGCGTTTTGGTCACTTCTGTTTCGGTTGCACGCATTCTGGTTTCTCAAATCACCGCGACCTCCATGGAGCTATTTTTTCCACATGAACCATTTTCAAGTCAAACTGGACATTTTGTCCTTCACATATCCGTTGCAAGTGTTTCTCAGAGTTCAAATGTTCCTCCAAAAATGACTCAAAGTGGTCGCTGCGGTCCTGCGACAGACAGACAGACAGACAGACAGACAGACAGACAGACAGACAGACAGACAGACAGACAGACAGACAGACAGACAGACAGACAGACAGACAGACAGACAGACAGA
>JAAUXT010039211.1_pt1 | contig 37817 bp, 27 predicted proteins | sample 7278171 | NCBI WGS metagenome assembly JAAUXT01 (sample SAMN14350112, study PRJNA611818) | marine sediment metagenome | isolation source: surface marine sediment (1.8m) | place: French Polynesia: Moorea | collected 2018-08 | reverse complement strand
GACATAACTCTGCTGAGGTTCGGTTGTGCAACTGAATAAATTGCAGCAACCATTAAACAGGGGGCTTTGCAATGTTCACATTCGTTGATTGCAAAATTTGGGTTCGGCACTTAGCATCTTGGGTATCGGTCATCATTTGTTTGATGATGGTCAGCGGTTGTGCCTCTCAGCTGGGCTTTGTCAAAGACAGTGATGATGAAGTCCAGTGGGTCATTGTCAGAAATCCTCCCAAATCAATCGCCATTTTGCCGTTTGGCAACCAGACCGAATCAGAGGACCTCAACGAATTTGTGCGTACCACATTTTACAGCCATTTATCTGCCCAACCTTACAGGGATATTGAGCTGCATGAGGTCGATCGCAAGCTCAAGATCCATAACGTGATAAGGCCGGATAAATTAGACCATGCATCGGCCCGCAGGCTGGGTCGAATTCTGGGCTGTGATGCCGTTGTTGTTGGCAACGTCATTGAATATCAGCGCTTATATGCGGGTATTTATTCGCAGTTGGCCGTGGGCGCATCCATAGCGGTTTGGGATACCAGATCCGGAAAACAAATCTGGTCGGATGAGCATACGACTCGTCATCATGAAGGCGGTATTCCGCTGGCGCTAACCGACATCGCAATGATCGGTATCCGGTCCGGCCTGAATTTAACCGAATCCGAGAAAGTCAAGACGGTGGATGAATTGTCGCGCTATTTAACCAGCCGGGTTCCGATTCCGGATCTGAACGGCCATAAGAAGGGCCCCAAATTTGTCAGTCTCAAGCGCCTGACCAAAACCAATCACCAACGCTTCGAAAGACCGAAGCCCAAGCGTCTGAATAGAAATTTGCGAAAACAAAGTCTTAAAAAGCTGACCAAAGTTAATCATCCGCAGTATCGTTAATTCGTTTCCATCCGGTCCTGGTTTATTTTTCGAATAGGCATTTATTTGAGCCCGTCCGCAAACACCCTTAATGAGTTGATTTGTCTAGTTCCCAAATATCTAAACCCCCAATTCTAATCGACCAGCTTTTTTCAAACGCTACGTTGTAGTCGATAAATTTGCTTGAATTTCGATTATGGTTCTGGAACTATCGGTCTGATTAAATGCGGCATCACGCAAAATTTGAATCGCCCGTGATGGATTGGGATGAAATGAAGATTCTGCCAACTTTAGAGACCACCATTCGCCACGCACTGGACCGGTTTTATGCCCGTTGGCCGCAGCGTACTCCTCCCGATGAATGTCTGCGAAGGTGTAAAATTATTTCCCATCGCGGCGATTACGATAATCGGGTCATTTTTGAAAACACCTTGGCGGCATTTGACCGTGCCAGAGAGAGCAATGTTTGGGGAATCGAGCTTGATTTGCGCTGGACAAAGGATCTTCAACCGGTCATCCTGCATGATACGAACCTGCGCAGGGTGTTCGGCACCGATCTGAACATCCATCAGGCCACCCTGGCTGAAATTAAATCCAAGTGCCCTATGGTCCCGTCATTGGCCGAACTGGTCCCCAGGTATAGCCCCCAAATGCATCTGATGATTGAGATCAAAGCCGAGGAATATCCGGACCGGGCCCGCCAGAACCGGATTCTAAAAGAGTTGCTGGCCCCCTTGCAGCCAGTGGAAGACTATCACCTGCTTACCATGACACCACAGATGTTTAACCTCATCGATTGTGTCCCCCGAAACGCCTTTTTACCGGTTGCGCATCTTAATTTTTCACAACTGAGCAAACTGGCCATAGAACAAAATTACAGCGGGGTCGCCGGGCATTATGCCCTGCTGACCCGCTCGCGCCTTAAAAAGCATAAAATCTTCATGCAGCATCTGGCGACCGGTTATGTCAACTCCAAATACTGCTTATTTCGTGAGCTGAATCGGGGTGTCGAATGGGTTTTTTCCGACAATGCCGTGGAACTTCAAAAGACCGTCAATCGGTTGATAGGTCAAAGGTAGGTTCGGATATCTTGAAACCCTGGAGCTTATAAAAAAGTAAAAGCGATTTCAAAAATAGTAGATCACGTCTAAGGGCAAGGCGAAAACCGATTCAAAAGTGGAGCATACACGTTAGTATTCGAGCATTTTGAATCGGTTTTTAATCCGCCACGAATATTGGCGGACCATTGGGCGTCTGTCCGCCTCTGGCGGATTAGATGCATTTTTGAGATCACTTTTTAGTCGGCTTCCAGCAGGGCTGCCTGCTCCCGCCCCTTTTCCTCATCGACAAAATAAAAAAGCACCGCACCGGCGATAAACAAAATTAGAATGGAGGCGATGCCCCAACGAGATGCCATTTGGCCAACGGCAATGATCTGCTCGGGTGTTGGTGAGGGCGGCATCAGCAATCGTCTGGCGGTCAATCCGACTGTGCCTATTAAAATCGGTCCCAAAATAACAGCAAATTTGCCCAGCATATTATAGAAGCCGTAATATTCGGCAGCTTTGTTCTTAGGAATCAGACGTGAATAATACGATCGGCTGAGGGCTTGGATACCGCCTTGCACCAGACCGATGGCAATAGCCAGGATGTAGAATTCGATTTTATCGGTCATCATCGCGCCCCACACCGTAATGCCCATATAAAGCGCAATGGCAAGATAGATGGATTTGCGAACGCTCCAACGCTCTCCCAACGTGCCGAAGACCAGGGCCGCTGGGAATCCGATAAACTGGACGAGTAACAGCGCGATGATTAAATCATTGGAATCAAAACCCAGAGAGAGGCCATAATCCACAGCCATGCGAATAATGGTATCCACACCGTCGATATAAAACCAATAGGCCAGCAGAAAGGTAAAAACCACTTTGAGGTGGCGAATTTTTTTAAATGTTCCGACAAATTGGCGGAAACCTGCGGCGAGAATATTTTCATCGCTTTTATCCGTAGCGGTGCCTTTTTTCTCCGGCACCCAGAATATGGTAAAAAAAGTAAACAGACCCCACCACAAAGCCACCGATAAAAATGAAAACCGCACAGCGGCAGCGGCATCGGGTAGTCCGAAGGTGTGGGGTCTCAATGTCATCAGTACGTTGATCAAAAACAGCAGACCCCCACCAAGATACCCCATGGAAAACCCCAGACCAGAGACATAGTCGATTTTTTCTTCGCCCACAATATCCGGCAGCAGGGCATCGTAAAAAACGTTGGCACCGGAAAAGCCGATGATGCCCATGGCGTAGATGAAAATGGCCCAGCCCCACTGTCCCCTCTGGACCATAAACAGGGCAGCTGCCATCAAAACGCCCAGATAGGCAAAAAAAACCAGAAATTTTTTCTTAGCCGATCCCTTATCGGCTATGGCCCCCATAACGGGGGCCATCAGGGCGACAATCAAACTAGCGATGGAATTACCAAATCCCAACTGGGCGGTGCTGACATTCACATCTGAACCGTAGCTCCAATACTGTTTAAAAAAAATGGGAAAAAATCCGGCCATCACTGTGGTAGCGAACGCAGAATTGGCCCAGTCATACAGAGCCCAGCCCCAGATTGCCTTGCGGTTCTTTTTCAAGACAACATCTTCGTGTTTGCTATCAGCCATGTCTCGGTGTTGGTCATAACATTATCAGGTGTCAGGTGTCAGGCCTTCGGTGACCTATGTCGGGCCTTGCTACCGAATAGCAATATCAGTCGGATCTTTTCGTTGTGTTCGATTTTAGTCTTATCTTCACTGAAACCTGAATCCGCCTGCGGCGGAACACCTGAAACCAAGTTATGCATAGTACCAATTTTTAACACGAATTCTTAAAATAGCAAGGAAATCCAATGGTGAAGTGATAATCCGATTTACCGCCCGACGGGCAGCAAGTACAACGGCTGTTCATCAACGGGCAATCGGGCGATTTCTTTGACCGCCTCATCCCTAAAAGCACCGATCACTGCTGTCTGAAGCCCCAACGCGATTGCCTGCAAGCTTACGTTTTGGGCCGCATGGCCAACTTCCATGTGGACGTAGCGCAGACCGCGTCGGCCGTATTTACCGGTGGTGCGCGCATAAACGGCACAAAACAGCAAGACGACGGGTGCTTTTTTGATGGCCCCTTGGCGCAGAGCCGCACGACTGATCTCTGATCGCTTGTCGCCGGAGATAATATTGACCAGTGCATGTTGGTCGGGGCGGTATTTATATATGGCGGCGGGAAGGTCTTTGACCCGGCCGGCAATGACATAGAGCTCCAGCGGATAAAGGGCTCCGGCCGAAGGTGCCGTCCGGAAACCGCGCGGATGGGTTACTCCCTGGGCGGACCACACGAGCTGGGAAATTTCGGCAAGACTCAGGGGGTCCTTCTTGTACGAGCGCACCGATCTTCGGCTTTGCAGGGCCTTTTCGACCGAGATATCTCCATCGCTGCGCGCTGCGGGCAACTGAATCGTCTGAGTCGGACTTGCCGGCGACATGGATTCACCTCTCCCGGGTGCATACGGGTTTAAGGTCAGCCACACAACCACTGCCATCTGGGTCGCAACCCTGATAAAAGCCGGACGCATGGGTTCTCATCCTTGATTTGGCAATTGCGATTCGTATGGTTGCAGCCCGGTATTGCCATTTGGCTTAATGCTGACCGGGCTTGTACGGGTAATGCTGAATGCGGTTGTGCAGTCGTTCGGCCCGTAAACAAAACGTCTCCAGTTTGGCGTCGATGAGTTGTGGAAAAGGGGAACCATCGCTTTCGATTGCCAGAAACGGAAGCTGTTCGACATCGGTCAGAACGGCTTTCAGCTGCTGGTTGGCCGGTTCTGTTGCCAGTTTTTCTTCACGGGTCATGGTTTCGTTTAATATGGCTTCCGACAACCGGTTGGGCATGCAGCCAAACGGGCCAATGGCAATGACACCGCAGGATTGTGTAACAATTTCGGTTAGGGAACCACCTACCGTCAGTACCGCTTCACCCGGAAGGTTTTTGGATATATAAGCCGAGGCATTTTTGATGAAGGTATCGATATCGATAGGCTCGGCGTGCACCAGGCCGGATTGGTTCAATATCGATTTGATTCGCCTTTCATAGCGGGCCTGAAATTTGTTGCGAATTTTAAATCTTAATTTTTCCAATATGTTCATATTGTCAGGACTCAGCCCCTGATCGACCATGTAATTGCAATATAACAGCCACTCGGCAACCGGTGAACAGACGGTGGCAAAACCTTTTTCAGCCAGACGCTCTGTGATGTATTGACGCGAAAGCGCATCCCGCCGCACAAATATTTCACCGGAGAGCGTGATTTTAGGGACGCTTTCAAACGGTTTTTTCATAGATAACTGCTGCAGATGCCTGGCAGTGTGCTTTAATTGGTGTTCGAGAACCGAAAAGTCTCCATCTTCCAGTGCAGTTAGGAGCGCCTGCCATTCTTTTTCAAAGAGTTCCATGGCTTTTTTGGTTTCAACCGCATTGGCCAGAATCATCGAGCGAATGTCTTCCATGACATCGGAAACAACCACCGACCACCATCCCCGTGTTTCGAAATCCTTGTCCATCCCCATATACCCATCTTCAGAACTCAGGGTAAACAATGCCACATCCGGTATTTCAAGCCGTTTGATGAGATCTTCCATAAAAATATAGTATTGCCCGAATCGACATGGCCCGGTGCCGGTGGCAAAAAAATAAACCACAACCTCATCATCGCGTTTGCCGTTATTGATATAGCTCAACAGCGTGCCGGTGGTCAGAATCAGGGGCAGACATTCCTTGCAGGAGGTATTGGCGCGACCCAGTTTCAAAACGGCTTCGTCAGAGGGGCGATGCGCCTCGGCCTGAAAGCCAGAACCTCTCAAAACGGCGGCAAATGCCTCAGAAGACAGCTTGCCCATTGATGCCAGTAAAACGGTGACCCGCGGATCGGTCATCGGTAAAGTTTCACCGGAAGATGTCACTATATTGGCCGCTCCATTTTGACTTGTGATTTGGGCTGGACGAAAAATTTGCGGTCGTTGATTGATTTTTTTCTGGGTGACCAACTGTCGGTAGGCCTGAACAATATCCAAAAACGCTTCAACCCGGGTTTCCAGCCCCGCATCTGCTGTGTGGCTGTCCAACTCAAGGGTCAGGGAGGGCTTACGGCCCATAATTTCGCGGAAATACCCGACGACAAATGAATCCGGCCCGCAGGAAAAATTGGTGATGTAAGTACCAAACAGCTGGGGGTGGCGTTTGACCAGCCGACCGGCTTTCATCATCAGTTTGCCCATGCCCCAGTACATATGTCGCTTGGATCGTTCTTTGCTGATTTTTAGGAAATCAAGCGGTATCACCAGAATACCCCTGGAGGCAAATTTATACGGGATGCCCATATGGGCCTCATCGGCGTAGCCATTATAGGGGCGCGAAAAAATCACCACGGCGAATTTTTCCGGATCCGCCTCCAGTTCGGCCATGGCGTTTTGCCCGATGGTCTGCATTTCCGCCATACAATCCAATTGTCTGCGCATGGCGATTTCAAACGCAGCTTCAGCTTCCTTGCGTTTGATGCCCATTTGCATGGCAGAGGCAACCAACGGCTTTTTGGCTTCGGCGATGCCCAGTGAAAGATCGACCAAAGGACTCAAAAGCTTGGTTCCCTTTTCGGCAAGCTGTCCCAGTCTCTTGCGGAAGGTGGTTTGCAGGTAAAAGGTTTCCCCCTGAACCAGCGGGCACACCTGGGAGTGCGAATCTTCCCCGGCGTTCGCATCGTTGGGTACCGCCTTAAAATGGGGTAAAAAAATAAAATCGGGTGGCGATTGGTTTTCGATCAGCGAATAGAAAAACCCGTGGGCCAGTTCCACCGGATAGCAAAAAGGCGCGTTACGCTGGTCAATACCCTCCTGTGAGGCTTGCGACGGCAGCACAACCGCATATCCCAGTTGGGCGAAAAAATTGGAATACAGCGGATAGTAAGTGTTGATCAAAAAGCTGCGGTTGAAGCCAATGGTCCCCCGCTGTTTGCGGCCCACATCCGCTGGTTTGGCTGCACCGTATTTCTCAAATATGAGCTGCTGACGGACGCGGACCAGGTCCAATTTTCCGACGTCATATTTTACATTGTGACGCAGGTTGTAGTAGCGGTTGCAGGCGCCACCAAACGGATACTTTTTGCCTTCAACCTGAATCATGGCAATATCGCACCGGCGGTCGCATTTTTCCTTTCCGCCTTTACAAACAAATGATTTCCCGTAGGTAACGCTGCGGTTTGCCAGCGTTTCCAGATTGAATTGGTCTGTGGGCATCAGTCCGGTATCGATTCGATTTTTGACAGCCAGGGCCACACCAAATGCGCCCATAAGCCCGGGCTCCGGCGGAACGACGATGGGCTTGCCGATCAAGGACGCCATCGCCAGTGGCACCGCTTTGTTGTAACAGACCCCACCCTGCATAAATACTTTTTCACCTACCGGTCGGTTGCCTTTGACGCGATTTGAATAATTCATGCAGATGGAATAAACCAGACCGGCAACAATGTCTTCGTGTCGCACGCCCTCATGGATGGCGTTTTTAATATCAGAGGCAATAAAGGCGGCGCACTGATCGTTAAAATTCGGCGGGTGCTTTCCTTGTAAGGCCGCATCGGCGATTTTTTCCATCGCAACCCCAAGGGTTTCATAGGCCGATTCCTCCAAAAAAGAACCGGTTCCGGCCGAGCAAGCCTCGTTCATGGCATAATCGGACGGCACCCCATTGGTGATATAGGTGTATTTGGCATCTTGACCGCCGATTTCAAAAATGGTGTCCACCTGCGCGTCAAAGTATACCGCCGCAGTGGCATGCGCGATAATCTCATTGATGACCCCATCGCTAAGCGCATGTAATCCGGCGATCTGCCGGCCTGAGCCGCATATACCCAGACCGATTATCGACAGCTGCGCAGCGTCCACCTGCGTCTTGATTTGTGCCAAAATAGATTCGTAGCAGCGCCGGGACGCACCCACCGGATCGCCGTTGGTGCGCAAATAAACCGAGGCCAATATGGCATCATCTGATTTGCGCAAAAGAACGGCCTTGGTGGTGGTGGAGCCGACATCCAGCCCAAAAATACAGGTATCACCGGGGCGAGCCTGCCCTTTTTCGATGGTTTTAAATTCAACCTCAGCGGTGTAATCGTTTAACGGTGGTAAGGTATCAAATGACGTGATTTCAGAATGAAATAAATTCTTTGCACCTTGAACAGCGGCGGTTTCATGTTCAAGTGCCCAGAGTGCGGCCCCCAGCGCTTCAAAATAAGGAGCTTCACCCGGTACGATTAGCCCGGGGATATCCTGGTTGAGATAATCGACCATCATGTTGTTGCGGGCGGTGCCGCCGACCAGCAATAAGTTGCGCCGCTTGACCTTTTTTAAAAGTTCCAAAATTTTATTGGCCATCATTTTGCACAATCCGGCGGTGACCTGGGATTTTGGAACCCCCTTATTGGTGGCGTGAGTGCAATCCGATTTACAGAACACCGAACAGCGACCCGAAACGTGGTGGGGCGACGCTATCGACGCCCACTGGGCAGCTTCATCCAAAGACACATTCATGCGCCGCAGTTGCTGCAGAAAGAATTCACCGGTGCCCGATGCACATTTGTTGCCGGTGATCACGTTTGATATGCTGCCGGTCTGATCCAGAACATAGACCATAAACGTCTCACCACCGGCGGAAATGATTGCCGGACAATCAATACCTGCCGGTTTAACAAATTGATACGCATATTCGACGGCTTCAGGTTCGGATATGGAGGTCAGATTTACAAATTTGCGGAATTTGCGACCGGTGGCCGCGATGCGGTCAAATGAGCTAACATTCAGGTTTTCAAAAGCTTTTAACAATGTACGCTTGGGATCGCCTTCGTGGGGATACAGGGCGGATTCAATGAGCAACGGTCTGGGTCGCTGTTGCGCATCGCCACCTGTCGATGGCCCTGTGACCTGCTTTAACTGGACAATCGATACAGTTGATGCCCCCAAACAGATTCCCAAAGATGTTATTGCTTCAGTCATCGATTCTGCTTCAACTTTCAGCCGATTTAATGGTTCAACTTGTTGATGAGCCGGTATCCTAACAGCTGTCCATGGGAAGGATTGTTGTGGCCCAATATTCGGTTCATGCCATAGCAGGCCTGAAACCTGATGATGGTAATCATCCTCCAAATATCCGGTCACCCGAAGGTTGGCAAAAAGACAATGCCCGGTCTCATGGCGTCATCGCCCAGATCAGAAGGCCGGGATTTCCGGAAGGCATTTCTCAATGGCTACCTGTGTTTTTAAGGCTTAGCGAATGCCTCTAAATGCGGTACACCTAATGTGAATGTCTATTACTTTAATTTGAATCGTCTTGCAAGGCTTATGTTCTGCAATTATTGAGTTTGATGCATTGGTTCAATCAAAAAACCCAACCCTCATGGGTGCTCGTGATGATGGCTTCTGGGAAGGGTGTTTCCATTTATTAAATAAAATGAATTCAATAGGATATATAAGAATTTACCTTTGGCCGAACCCTTTTGCGAATTGGCTTAGCCCAAGCCGGGCTTGACATTAAATCTGAGGTTTTATACAACCTCTTAGTTTGATAATTAAATAAAATCAATGGATTGGATAACAGACTAAAGGAGATACCATCATGACACCCCGTTTGATTCTGATCGGCATACTGGGCGTATTGCTCAACACGTTGATCGGGTGCATTAATTTGGGTCCGCATTATCAGCGCCCCGATGTCAACATTGATATGCCGGAATTTTTTCAGAACGATACGTTAAAATCCGACGTCGATGCGGTGATTGCCGATCGATGGTGGCAGGATTTCAATGATCCCGAACTCAACCGGCTGGTTGAGGAGGTCCTGGTGTATAACTGGGACTTGAAGCAGGCCGCGGCCCGCATACTGGAAGCCCGGGCGCAGTTTGTTCAGGTAAGTGCCGACCGCTGGCCCCAGGTCAATGTTGATTATGAATGGGATAAACGTCGTTTCGGGGGGGTTAATGTCGGGCGCGGTCGCACGATTACCACCCACCAGCTAACCTTTTTGGCTCTGTTTGAAATCGACCTGTGGAGCCGCCTGGCCAAGGCCTCCAGGGCAACCTGGAATGATATCCTGGCTGATGAGGCCAATCGACGAACGGTTGCCCAGACCCTTGTGGCGGAAACCATCAACCTGTATCTGCAAATTGAAGCCTTTGAGCGGCGTCTGCAGATTGCCGCCGATAGCATCACTGCTTTCCAGCGCAGTTTACAGTTTGTCGAAATCCGTTATCGTCGTGGCCTGGTCTCTGCTCTGGACGTTCGCCAGGCGCGGCGCGTCCTGGCCGGTGCCCAGGTTCGTGTCCCCGAATTGCAGCAACAACTGGGGATCACCCAACAGCAGCTGGCGATCTTACTGGGTCGTTATCCCGAAACTTCACCGGCACGAACCCAGCCCCAGGACTACTATCGTCAGCCGGCGCCGGTGCCGACCGGTCTGGCGTCCAGCCTGCTGCTCAAACGGCCCGATATTCGTGCTGCCGAACTGCGGCTACGGGCCTTAAACGAGCAAATCGGCGCTGCCAAGGCGGATCGCTTTCCGCAAATTACCCTTACCGGCAGTTACGGCTGGAATTCAGATGGTAAAGACCGGCTGCTAAAAAGCGACAGCGTGATCTGGAATTTCACCCGGGGTGTCGTGCAACCGATCATGAATGCCGACCGCCTCAAAGCCCGCCAGCGCGGTGTCGAAGCCCAGTATGAGCAAGCGGTTTCAGATTATGCCAACACCGTTTTAAATGCCTTTGCCGAGGTGGAAGGTGCGCTGTTGACCCGTAAAAAGCAATTGGAGCGCCGGGAGCGCGAGGTGGTATTTCTGGAGGAGGCCCGGGCGACTCAGCGGGTGGCTCAAAACCGCTATATCAAGGGGTTGATTCAATACTTGGACGTGCTGGATGCCCAGCAGACGCGGTTTACCGCTGAAGACAATCTGGCCCAGGTGGATTTGAATATTTTAACCAACCGCGTTAATCTGCACCGCGCCCTGGGGGGCAGCTGGGCCGTGCCGGAGCCGATTCAATTGCAGCCGGATGGCTATTTCTTTGACTTTGAAACCGAAGATACTGTGCTGCCATAAGCACAAATCCAAACCTAAATCGGTTAAGCCGGTTGAGCCCGTTGCCGGTTGGCCCGTAAAAATAAAATCAGACACATTATACCGATTTCAACCGGCTCAACCCAAAACCGTGATCGCCAATTTTTAGCAAAGCATTTATGGTATAGCCGGTTTGGTGCGGGTCTCCCGGGCAGCGATTTCCGGATCGATACGCCAGGTGACCAGGGGGGAAAGGGTGTAAAGCAGCATATAGATCAGGCTGGCCTGACCATAATAGGGTGTGAATACGGAGAAGATAACCATCAGTGATCCGCGCCCAAACCAGGGATGCCGACTCATGAAACGACCCAGATGCAGATATCGCACTGGATAGGCATTCATTAGGAGGGCGGCCACGATGACCAACCCAGCGCTAGAAACACCCCAGAAGCGAACCCATTCGGAGCTGTCATTGACGACCTGGCTAAAAATAATCAGACCCGACATCACCAGCAAAGCGGCTGCCGGCGTCGGCATACCCTTGAAAAACCCGGGAATCGGTGATTTATCCAGCGTAAAATAAACCAGGCGTCCAATGCCCAGCAATGCATACGACCATGCAATCCAGCCCAGGGGCAGTTTTTGCAGGACCGGATCTGGATGGCCGGATAGGGTGATATAAAAAATCCAGGCCGGAGCGATACAAAAACTGACTGCATCTGAAATGTCGTCGAGCAAACTCCCAAAGCTGATGCCCTCTTTTGGTTTTTCGTCATCTAAAGGTTCTGTCAGACCCAGTCTGCGGGCAACGGCGCCGTCGAGCTTGTCAAACAGCGCCGCGCCGATCAGAAACAGCGATGCTTCTCGGATGCGTCCCTGGTATGCAAAAAATACCGCCAGCAGCCCCATGCCGGCATTCATCAGGGTCAACGTATTGGGAAGGAAGGCCAGAATGCGACGGCGCATCTGCTCATCTCCTAGACACAAATCGTCCAGACACAGTCGGCCGTATTTGCGAACATAACCGGCAATCGAGGCAAAGTTGATAATCAAAAAAATGATTTCGATAAACAACAAACCCCGCAACGGCAGATTTCCCAGCCACGATATCCAGAAATATATATTCGAAGGTGGTCCTTCGGGCACATAAAACGCATAGGCATAAAGCAAGGCCCCCACCGGTGCAGCGACAATCGTCCGCAGGCGGGTAAATTCTTTGTATTCGAGTTCCTGGTCATTGCGGATGGCAAAACCGCGCATAAAATGGGCGAAATTGTCCCGAACCAAAACGGTTACCGCCAGTAATAACACCAGGATGGCATGCAGCATCTCTCCCCGGGTGGGATCCGGTGAACTGAAGTGGACGCGCCACATGACGCCAACAGCCAACAACGGAAAGATAATCGAGTAGACCAGTTTATCCATCAAGCGGTCGGCCAGCTGCGCTAAGGGTGGGTGAAGCTCAAAACGTGCCGCAAACCAGCCATCAACCAGGTCAAAGCTCATGGCAATGAACAAAAACAGCACACCGATCGTATACATAATCGGACTTTGGGTCCACATAACCGCAATGGCGCAAATTAAGCCGGCAAACACCAGCGGTGGTCGTCCGTAAACAAAGAGTGCCGTTATCTTTTGTGAAATATGTTCTCTTTTGGTCATTACTTCAATCATCTTAAAAGATTTGCCTATTCCTGTCAAGAAACGGCACTTTGAGCCGCTCCTGAGCCTTCTTCAAGGGTTTCACTCTTGATCTCTCTAGAATATGGGTTCAACCTTTGGCAAAAGCAAGCTTTACCTGGATCTTGCATGAAAATGAATAAGAGATTGTAAGGCCATATTACTGAAAGCGGGTCAAAAACTGGCATCATAAACCAAATGGGCTTTTCAAAAAATAAGGATACATATCATTTAATCTTATTCATTTTCACCCTTTGGGCGATCGCAGGCTTTCATCTGCTGCGTTATTTAGGGTGAAGCATAGTACACTATAGCTTCACCCTTAAGTGCCTTGCATATGAAAGCCTCCGACGCGTGCAAAATCCAAGCTTTACCTGGATCTTGCATGAAAATGAATAGGGGATCTTCAATTATTTACTGATCACCAGTGTCATCGATGATGCTTTGCCTTCTGCGATGCTTTCTGATAAGGCAATGGCAACATTAGCGGCCGAATATGCTTTTTAATCTCACTTTAACAGGCAACCCGCATGTCGCGTTCCGTCTACAAAAAAGTTGGCATTGCTTCCCTGATAATGATGACATCGATTTTGCTGAGCAATCTAATCGGGTTGGTCAGGGAAATGGTCATTGCTTATTTTCGGGGAGCAGGGAGCGAAGTTGATGCCTATCAGCTCTCTTTTCTAATACCTGAAATATTAAATCATATTCTTGCCAGCGGTTTTCTTTCCATTACATTCATTCCAATTTTTTCCCGCTACCTCTCGGAAAAGAATGAGAGCGGGGGGTGGCGTGTATTTTCTATCATTCTGTCCAATTTTGGGGCGCTGCTCATATTTTTCATTCTCATCGCTGAAGTGTTTACCGCCGAAATCATTTCGGTGCTGGCACCTGGGATTGATGACCCTGCGCTCAAAATAGCGGTGATTCGTATGACCCGCATCATCCTTCCAGCTCAGATCTTCTTTTTTGCCAGTGGGCTATTAATGGCTGTCCAGTATGCCAAAGAAAATTTTGCGATACCCGCCCTGTCCCCGATTATCTATAATCTCTGTATCATTTTGGGCGGGGCTCTATTGGGTAGCCGGTTGGGGATGCTTGGTTTTTCCTGGGGGGTTTTGGGTGGTGCGGCCTGCAATTTTATGGTTCAGGTCATCGGCGCTCGAAGGGTTGGTATGACGTTTCGATTTTCATTTGAGCTCAGACATCCAGACCTTAAAAAGTATATCGTTTTAACACTTCCGCTGATGCTTGGCCTGACCATGACCTTTTCTCGAGAATTTTTTTTCAGGATTTTTGGTTCCTATCTCCCGCCGGGCGGAATTTCCGGCATCAACTATGCCCTCAAGATCATGCTCATTCCGGTTGCTTTATTCGGGCAGGCCATTGGAACAGCCGTTTATCCATTTTTGGCACGACTGGTCGCTGAAAACAAATTGGCGGAAATGAACAATCTGCTGAATAACACCCTGCGTTACTTAGCGCTGGTCATACCGGTTTCGGTATTGCTCATGGTGGTCCGAAATGAGGTGGTGTCTATCATTTACCAGCGCGGCCAATTTGATGCTGCCGCAACTGCCCTGACAGCGGATATTCTGATCTATTTGCTCGTGGGTGCGTTTGCTCTTGCGGCCTATACGATTGTGCCCAGGGCCTTTTATGCGACACAAAACACTTTATTTCCGGCTATTTATGGCAGCATAGCGGTTTTACTCAGCATCCCTTTTTATATTTTAGGATTGCGATATTTCGGAGCCAAGGGTATCGCCATCGCAATTTCAATTTCGGAGATTTTACAGGTGGCTGTGCTGTATATGATATGGAATAAAAGAAGCCAAAATACCGCAACTCGACCGGTTTATGTTTTTTATGGGAAGATGATTGGTCTCAGCGTCATTCTGGGACCACTGCTTGTCTGGTTTAAAGCAAACCTTCTGAAAGGGATTGATACTGCCACTTTTACTGGAAGTTTGTTGGTCATAGCCCTGACCACAACCGCTTTTATGGCCGTAATGGCAGTAGTTGCCTATGGATTGAAGGTTAACGAAATTACCGATGTAGCCGGGCAGATGGTCAATAAAATCAAACAAACCATCGGGCTTTCATAACATCGATTTTCCGCCAAAGATCTCGGCCGCATTGAAGACGATTTTCGGACGTAGAGCATTATCGAAATAGCCGCTGTTCAACGTTCAAAGTGTTATCGATGCGGCTGGGCTACCATCGAATTAGGGCACTGCCCCAGGTCAATCCGCCACCGAAAACCGGCAAGCAGACGAAGTCTCCAGCTTTGATACTGCCGTCACTCGCAGCTTCATCCAAAGCAATGGCACAGGACGCCGAAGAGATATTGCCATATTTTTGCAGCGTCAGGTAAAAGCGGTCAAAGGGGATTTTGAGCGATCTGGCAATGTTTTGAAACATACGGATGTTGGCCTGATGCGGTATAATCCAGCTGATCTGATCGACCGTTAAATCGTTGAACGTTACAGCTTCATTGATGGCTTCGATAAAATGGCGCACCGCCACCCGGAAGCTCAAACTGGCTTCAATCATATTCAGGGTATGTCGGCCCTGGTCGACGCTTTCATGGGAGATAGGTGTGGTTTTTGAACCGCCGCCAGGCAGCAGCAGATCCTGTCCTTTGGCACCGTCTGTGTGGATGTGGGTGGATAGAATTTCGTGACCATCCGTTCCCAATGCCAGCACCGCAGCTCCGGAGCCGTCGCCCCACAGAATGCAGGTATTTCGATCCTGCCAATCAAGGGTACGGGTCATTATTTCAGCGGCCACCACCAAAACCCTTTGGCAGGTTTTGTTCATTAGGTACTGTTCGGCCACGTTTAAACCGAAAATGAAGCCGGAACAGGCTGCAGTGACATCAAAGGTAATTGCTTGCGGTGCGTCCAGTTTGGCCTGCAGCCAGTTTGCGGCTGATGGACAGCAGGTGTCCGGCGTAATGGTGGCCATGATGATTAAGTCGATATCTCCGACGGTCAGACCGGCGGCCGCCAGCGCTCTTTGAGAGGCCGCGCACCCCAGGTCAGCCGCTGTAACATCGGGATCCGCGATTCTTCGTTCCCGCACGCCGGTGCGCTTGCGGATCCATTCATCGGTGGTGTCCAGCCCCATCTTTTCCAGATCACTATTGGTCAACCGCTTCGGCGGGACGTAAGAGCCGGTTCCCAGGATGCGAATTGCTTGCACTTTTCATTTCTCCGGGAATTTGTTCTTAATGTCAGTTGGATGTTTAAACCTGGTGTATAGTGTTTTGTGTTTAGTTTTTGGTGTTTGGTATGAACTATATCGCTTTGTATTGGATTTTAGCTTGCTAACACTAAACACCAAATACAACACACACCTCATATAAAGGCTGCATTTCTGATCATTTAGGAGATTATCAGATGTACCGGTCGACCATTTCAGAAATCATTTTCTCGATTCCCTGTGGGCCCTCTTCCTGTGTCACGGTTTCAATCAGGTTTTTGATTTTTTGGTAGGTCGCCGGATCGCGCTTCAAATCATCAATTGAGCGATAGGCGCCGCCGCGGCGGCCGGCGCGATAAATCAGACGGTCGCTATCCGAAAGATCCTGATAGGCCTGAACAACAGCCAGCATTTTTTCCTTTTCATCTGGCAATTTGCCGCTGACTTCTTCGAGCAGATTCATAATATGATCGCTGGTGACCGTGCTGTTGATGCCATCCAGGGTTTGAATGAAAAGCCCGATTTCTTCGGCCAACATATCGTCGGTTTGCATTGTGAAGCTGCCATCTTCCAGCCGGCTGTGCAGCGGTACATGCAGGGGGACCCGGAGACTGCGAAGACGAATAAAATGGGGATTAATTTGATTGAGCACCTTGGCGGTTTCGACGGCATGATCGCGCCACATTTCTTGGCCGCCCAGTCCGGGCATCACGTATTCAGATACCTGCATGCCGGCAGCCAGCAAGCGTTTACCGGCTTCTATGTGCTGCGCTCCGGTAACACCCTTTTTCATCAGCTTCAGCAAGGGGTCATAGCCACTTTCCAGCCCGATATGAACGCGATCGAGGCCGGCGGCGCGGATTTGTTTTAACGCGTCAACCGATTTGCGAATGACGGTTCTAGACCGGGAATAAGTGGTCACCCGCTTAATCTCGGGAAATTGCGCTTTTAAAAACTGCAACACCGTCACCAGGTCTTTAGTGCTCATGATCAGGTTATCTGCATCCTGCAAAAAACAGGCATCTGTCTGGTAATACAGCCAGGCAGCAATGCTTTGATATTGATTGCTGGTGCCGGGTTGATTGAACAACGCGCTGACCACCGCATCGGTGACAGTGCCGTTGTGACCCAGCTGTTCTGAAAGCGCTTTGATTTCATCTGCAATCTGCCTTGCGGCGAGTATATCCTCTTTTATTTCATCGACGGTTCGAAGCGAGAATTTGTCGCGTTTGTACACCGGACAAAACAGGCACTGGTTCCAAGGGCAGTTGCGCGTCAATCGCAGCAGCAGACTGCGGGCTTCATTGGGCGGTCGGATGGGGCCCTGCTCAAATGTGGGGGGGGTAGCATTCATGGGTCTGTTGCCATATCCTCAGATGGGTTATTTATGGGGCAGAATTGTCAATTTTTCAATAAAAAAAAGGACGGCCGCCGCAGCCGTCCTTGAAGTTTGAGTGCATCTACGCAATCGGTGACGGTTTGCACAGATGTTCTTGCTCCATTGCCACGCGTCCACAACCACCACACACAAATTTCATTTCAGCGATTTTATCTTTGCACTGATGGGTGTGATCCGTTTCGGGGGCGCCGCAGAAGCTGCATTTGGCCTTGTCACCACACGGATTACACAGATGCCCGGGTGCATTTGCAACCGCACCACAGTTTTTACAGGTATAGGCCATTTTCCATCTCCTTTAATTTGAGGTGTTTTGGGTGTCAAATTTTCAATTTCAACATTAGTACGCTTCATGCAAAAGTCAAGAATGGGGAGGGCTTTAAGGAGATGTGCCGGGCGATTTTTTTTCTTTGGGTGAGGGTTGCTCTTTTTTATCGGGAAGAACCGGCTGAATAATGGTAATCGGAAGCTTGAGGGTTCTTTCCAGAATGCCTAATAAACCTGAACCCACTGCCGTCGGTGAAAGCGGTATGACATCCGGGTCCCCAAGATCGCCGATGGCTCTGAACGGAATCGAAATCAGATTGCCCCCCAATATGTTGCCGACCAGGGGGATGATCTTCACAATCCGATCAACGGTTTTAAACGGGGCCACCAATACGACCAGATCGACTTTGTTTTTGATCAAATCGATATCCCCCTCAATGGCGATACCCATGGAGGGGCTGTCAATGGAGGTGTCTGTGATGATCAGTTTGCCGTCTTTAAAGACACCATTAGCCGTCATCGAGTTATAGGCAAAGCCTTTGCCCTTCAGATCCGGAACTTCCCCCCGGTAAATTTCGGTGACATTGAGCAATGCAAAAATTTTGGCCAGCAAGCCGAAACGATAAATGCGACCCTCTACAGAATTAAATTCCAGATTTCCGGTCAATGATTTTGCAAATTCGCTGGGCCGGGCCTTGCCCAGCAGCTCACCCCCCAAATTGTAACTGCCCGCCATTAAATGCGGCCTGTCAAACAGGCAGGTAAGACTCGTGTCCAGTTCCTGGTCTTTTGCAACCGGATTAAAATACAGCTCAAAAGACTCACCGGAGATCTTAAGAATGCCGGGAAACTGGATGCCGCAGAGGTTGGCTTCCCGAATGACAATTCGGGTATCGGTTTTACCGAAGGTAATGTCAGCGTGAACCGGGCGCCAGCTAAAACCATTATAGGTAAAACTGTCTAACTCTACGCTCAAACCGCCGCGCAGCCCTAGCTTTTCATCGGGCGCTGTGGTCTTCTCCACGCTGGTAATTTGTTCAATCTGGCTCCATTTCAACTGATCGGCTGTCAGCTGCAACTCAAGCGACAACAGGTCTTCAGAAAAAGTGGCACCGCCCTCAAGGTTAATCTGACTGTCTTCCCATTCAATTTGCACCGTGCTCAGATCGATACGACCGTTGAGGCCTGCAGCGCTAGGGGTGTCCTTGGCAATAAAATCTACTGTTTTGACCTGGATCGGGGCTTTGAAAAAATCCGATACCCATTCTAAATCTTTTATGTCGCCGGATAAATGGAATTGCCAGGCTTTGGATGCACCCACCGGACCTTTGAAATCCAATTCCGTAAGTATCATTTTGCCCCCGGTGGCTTTATACCCTTTGAACATTTTATTCAGGGTGTCAAAGCTCACCAGCCACGGGTAAAGCTCTGCGATCTGGATATTGGCTGAATCGGCATTGAGCTCGATTAAGGGGATTTTACCCCATTGCTTTCCGAATGATAGATGGCGTATGGTGGATGTGCCGAACCTGGCATTGGTTTCCTGGATATCGAATCGCGTGCGCCGCCAAAACAACTCGCCACCGCTCAACTCTATATCGGTCGGAAATTTTGCTGAGCGGATATGCCATTTATCAATGACGCCGCTGAAGGTAAATTTTCTTTTCGATTGGGTGCTGGTGGGGCCATCAAATGTCAGGCTCCTAAAGGCCAGGTTACCGCTTAAAACCGGAACATCTCTGACACGTTTTTTCAGATCCCGATGGCTTTTGAGCCAGGCATAGACTTCATCCAGATTTATCACGCTTGCACCGGCGTTGGCCGTCAAAGACGATTTCTTACCCCATTTGAGGGTGGCATTCAGACCTGAAAATATCGACTGCCCAACCTGAGCGGTCCATTTATTTACCTTCAACTGCTTATTATGACAGCTAAATTGTCCCCGTGTGATGGTCACTGGACCGGGTATCTGAGCTGAGCTCAACATCAGATTTTGAATCACCCCTTTGGATTTCACCTGCCACTGGGCCGGCTTAAATAGGGGGCCATTTAGGGTAGGGTTTTGCAAAAGGATGGCGCCGGCGATGGTCTCAATCTTTTTGAGGTCCTTTTCAAATGTTTGCATTTGGCCCAGCCAGGTGTGCAGTTGGCTTAAATCGATGTGGGCCGATGTTGATGATGCTTCCAGCAGTGACGCTTTTTGCCACCCAAAGCGGGTTGACAGCCCGGTCAAGCTGGATTTTCCAAAACGAACATCGCAATTGGTCAACGCTATCTGATCCCCGTCCAAAACGAAGCTGCCGCCTTTTACCGTCATCCGATAAGGTATTCGCTGGTAGGTTGTATTGACCGTGAAGTCAGAGGCCATGACCTTCACTTTGGTATCACGCAAATCTTCACCAATCACCAGCATGCCCAGAGCGCTGCCTTCAACTTTTTTGAAAAGCTTTAGCTCTTTTTGAAATTGCTTGTCATCGATCAGACGGGCCAAAACAGAAGGCAGCTGCGACAGATCTGCCTGGACAAGTGCTTCAATATGAAAAGGGGCGGTTGCATCTGTCAGGGGGATGGAGAGTTTGCCATTTTTCGCAAATGACTTTCCCATTTGCGCCTCGGCATTTTCACCCTTTAAGATGCCGTTGGCAATCGTGGCATCACCCTGCACATTCTCCAGTTCCAGCGAGCCGACCGGAATCGATATTTTCCCGCCGACGAGTTTGCCCTGGATCACCAAATTTTTTGTGTCAGCCAGTTGGGTCCAATCAGGTGCCTGGCTTTGCAGGGTGACTCTCTCAAAATCACCGTCACGCAATATTTTAAAAATATCGGATACGTTTTCGGCATTTTCGGTCAGTGCCAGCGCTAATTTTTGGGCTTTGCCCACATTGATCTGCCGGCCTTCCAGTTCCAGTTGAACGACGGGCTGTCGGGCATCTATATTGAGACGACCCGATAGACTCAAGCGGGGCTCTGTCAAATCAAGCCGCGAAAGATCCAGCGAAAGGTGGTCTTCTTTGAATTCAAAACGGGCCTGCACACGGGTGTCGTTTATTTTTAGCTCTTTGTTCGCACGTTGCCAGTACATATACGGGATGGACCCCTCAATATCAGCCCGCACATTATTGGGACCATCTGTCATTAGGTCGATGGTTAGGTTTGCGCGCGCATTGGTCATTTTGAGGCTAGGATCGGGAAATAGGTATTCAACCACGGCATGCGGCCGGAGCTGATTCAATTTAATTTGGCTGTTCAATTTAAAACCGGATTCGGCGTACCGGCCTTCAATCGATATGTTCTCCCAGTAGTTTGATTGGCATTGCGCCGAAAATTCAATGGATGCCCCCTTATGTTTGATCTGGCTGGTGACACCCTGAAGTGCTAAAAACCGCTGTTGCCCCTTATAAAAATTGACGCGGCCATTACGAACAGTGATGGCGATGCTCGGAATCTTGAGCTCCGGCATCGATTCAATAATGGCCTTGAGCCAATCGACGGGGGCTTCTAACGAAAACGGTTTACCATCTGTTTTTTGTGTTTCTGTGGTTTCCGGGAATTGAACCGTAATATTCGGCGATCGCGAATGGACCACTCTGATTTCTATATCACCGGTGATCAGCGGCAGGATTTTCGGATAGATCTTCAGCGAATATATCGTTCCTTTGACGTTTTCAGGCACAGTAAAACGAACGTCTGAAATCACGACATGCGGACGCGGGAAAAACGCCATTTTAAGACGCTGGTATTCAATTGTGCCCCCTAAATCCCTGGCATACAGGCGTTTGACCTCCTGTTTGACGGTTTCCAGGTTAATCAGTTGCGGGGTAACCACCAGCAGAACTATCAGCGCGCACAGCAAAATGGCAGACAGGCTGATGAGGGTGACCCATATTTTGCGACGTTTGGGCATACAGAATAGTGATTCATACAACGGGTTTCAGATGTTGGCAAAAACCTCTATTAGTTTACCATATTTTGACGATACTGCGACCTTTTATGTCGACGCAGACATGCGATGCAGGGCTGGCATATCATGTTTTAAAATAGAAGGCAAAATATCAAATAGAGGCTGCGGGCAACCGGTTGCGCCAAGTCTTCCACGGCCACTTGCCAATGTGACCATTCGCGGTCTCAAAGCCGCGTTGTTTGGTATTGTTGATGGGGTCACTTTAGTTGCTCTGGGTCTGTTCTGTGTTTACCATAAAAAATCCAATATTATCATGTAGTTAAAACTCTTGACATTAGGGGTTGACATCATTAGCTTCAACAGTATGACTGCATGGAGGTGATACCATGTCAAAAGCCAAAAAAAAATTTCAAGCGGCCATGACGCAGTTTGTCGGCCAAAATTACAATAAAAGTATCGATTTATTTAGTGAGGCCATTGCCTCCGATCCGGAATTCAAGATGGCCTTTAAAAGCCGCGGTGCGGCCTACCTTCGATTGGGCAACATCCCGGATGCGCTGGCCGATTTTAACCGTGTTCTGGAATTGGACCCACAAAACGCGCGGGCATTTCATTTGCGCGGCTTAGCGCACGAAAAGGCCGGTGATTATTCTGAGGCCCTTGAAGACTTGAGCAAAGCCATTGAGATTGACCCGGAATACGGCGCTGCCTACTATAGCCGGGCTAATTTGTATTCAAAAATCGGTGATACAGATCATGCGACTGAAGACGCTGAAATGGTAACCCATTTGACCGAAATCAATATCGAGACCTTCGGTGATGAGAACAATGTCTGGCGTTCAAGACAGCTCCAGCTGGAAACCATTTCCAACGATAATTTGGCCATGAAACGATAATGTACGCATCTGACCTTGTATTTGCGAATCAAAGAAAAGTTGCCAAGCGATACGTTTGATGCCGTGCGGTTTGCAAATCCGGTCTGATTGAATACGATTCAAAACAGCAGCAATCCACATGAGAATAGGTATTGCAGAAAGTGCCCAAAGGTTATACAAAATCCTTTTGTTTCATAGGGTACCACAACCTATCAGGGATAAGGTTACAGTATTGTTGCCATTCCAAGGGGGTATGGATTCGTGAAAGCAATGGTGCTAGAACAGCTGGGCACGATCTCTGATCACAGCAAACCCCTTGTGTTGGTCGATTTGCCGGAGCCGGTTCCTGCGGACAACCAGATCTTAATAAAAGTGTCCACCTGTGGCGTGTGCCACACGGAGTTGGATGAAATTGAGGGGCGCACCCCTCCGCCGAAATTACCGGTAATTCCCGGTCATCAAATTGTCGGCCGGGTGGCAGCCTGCGGAGATGGGGTCACCCGATTCAGCACCGGGGACCGCATCGGTGTTGCCTGGATACATTCGGCCTGCGGTCGTTGCGCGTTTTGTAAAGGCGACGCGGAGAATTTATGTGCGTCGTTTAAGGCTACCGGCAGGGATGTGCACGGTGGCTATGCTGAATATACGATCGTAGATGAAGGTTTTGCTTATGCCATCCCTGAAATTTTTAACGATCTGCAGGCGGCACCACTTTTATGTGCCGGCGCCATCGGCTATCGTTCGATGCGGCTTTGTGGCGCGAAAAATGGCCAGAACCTTGGCTTGACGGGTTTCGGCGCATCCGCCCATCTGATCTTAAAAATGGTGCGCTACAAGTATCCAGATACAAAGGTGTTTGTATTTGCCAGAAGCGGCACAGAACGTGATTTTGCACGTCAGTTGGGTGCCATCTGGTCTGGCGATACAGACGCGCAACCCCCCGAAATGCTCGATGCGGTTATTGATACCACGCCGGCGTGGAAGCCGATTGTAAAGGCTCTGAATTGCCTGAAACCGGGAGGTCGGCTGGTCATTAATGCCATCCGCAAGGAGGAAAGTGACAAAAAAACCCTGTTGAGCCTGGACTATCCAAAGCACCTCTGGCAGGAAAAAGAAATCAAAAGCGTGGCCAACGTGGCGCGCAGCGATGTCAGTGAGTTCTTGATGCTGGCCGCTGAAATTCCGATCCAACCTGAGGTACAGAGTTTTAAACTGCAAGATGCCAATCGCGCTCTGGTTGAATTGAGGCAACGCAAGATAAGAGGCGCCAAAGTACTTCAAATAGATTAAGTCTTATTTGACATTTATCGTCGTCGGCTATCGTTTAATTTAGACTACGATGCGAATGAGTTAGGTAACTTTGTAGTATTGGAGTATAGGAGTGATGGAGTGATGGAAAAACATCCAATACTCCAGTACTCCAACACTCCATTACGCCTACTTTTGAAAACCATAACACGATTACACAATAGCTTTACCGATAAGCTGGAAGTTTAGATACTGATAAATAAAGGAGGAATGGAGAATGTACAATAAAACGGTTATGGATCATTTCCGCAACCCGCGCAATGTGGGTGTGATCGATGATGCCGACGGTGTCGGTGAGGTCGGCAATCCGCTGTGCGGCGATATGATGACCATCTATCTTAAGATTGAAGATGAACAGATCGAAGATATTAAATTTCAGACTTTTGGCTGTGGATCTGCCATTGCCGTATCCAGCATGATCACCGAAATTGCCAAGGGCAAGAGCCTGGCGGATGCCAAAAAACTGACCAATAAAGATGTCGCTGCGGCCCTGGAGGGCTTGCCGAAGAACAAGCTGCATTGCTCCAACCTGGGAGCCGATGCGCTGCAGTTGGCTATCCAGAACTATGAGGATAAAAAAGCCGGTGTGAAGCGGCCCCAACCGATCCGCAAAGAAAAACATGAGCACTCACATGGTAAAAAGTGTTATTGTCCCTATTGTGATATCGAAATTATGCCGGACATTACCTTTTGTGATGCATGCCAATCCAGTTTGGAAGAAGAACATTAATTTTGCCGCGATGTTGCAAGGTAGGTCATTATGAAAGTTATCAATCTGGACCATATTTCGGCCAAACCGCTATTGCCGGAAATCAAAAAGGTGATGATTGAGGCCATTGAAAAAGATTATCACAACCCCTCCAGCCAGCATAAATCGGGCGAAGAAGCTGCTGCGGCACTTCAAAACGCGCGTGAAGCGGTCGCGCAGTTGCTGAACTGCAAGACACCCAAGGAAATTGTCTTTACATCCGGTGGAACCGAGTCCGTCAACCATGCCATCAAAGGTGTGGCCATGGCGAATGAAGATAAAGGCAAGCACATCATTACCTCCAACATCGAGCACAATGCCGTCATCCGCAGTTTACGACGTCTCAAATCCGCCGGGTTTGCCGTTACCTCGCTTCCGGTGGACGCCAACGGGCGTGTGAAGCCGCAGGATGTGGCCGATGCCATCACCAAGGAAACGATTCTGGTGTCTGTTATGCACAGCAACAACGAAACCGGCACTCTGCAACCGATTGAGGAAATTGGCAAGATTACCCGTGAAAAAAAGGTGATATTTCACACCGATGCGGTGGATTCGGCTGGAGTGCTGCCGATGGACGTACAAAAACTGGGGGTGGATTTGCTCAGCTTTGCGGCCAATACGTTTTATGGCCCGGCAGGTGTCGGGGGGCTGTATATCCGCCGCGGCACCCGTATATTTCCCCTGCTGGATGGCGGCGTTCAGGAAAACAATAAGCGTGCCGGTGCCGAGAATCTAGTGGGCATTATCGGGACTGGCAAAGCGGCAGAGCTTGCAGTGCGGGACATGGACAAGCGCTTGGCGCATCTGAAAACTTTAAAAAACAAACTCTTAAACGATTTTCCTAAGAGCATCGACGAATATATTGTCAATACGCATCCAGAATTTAGCTTGCCCAATCTGGTGTCAATTTCGGTTCAATATATCGAAGGGGAAAGTGTGATGCTGATGCTCGATGATGAAAATATCGCTGTATCGACGCGTTCTGCATGTGCAACCGGCTCATTGCGAGCCTCGCATGTCCTGCTGTCTTTGGGCCTCAGTCATGCCGATGCGCAGGGAACCCTGGTTATCTCTTTTGGGATCGATAATACGGAAAAAGATATCGATACCTTTCTAAAGGCCCTTAAGCAGGTGGTCACGACGCTGCGCGATATATCTCCTCTCTATCAGAAGGCTTCTCAGACCTAACCGACGACACTTACCGTACCGTTAACCCGTGCCGGCCAGCAGGCTTTCAAAATAGGTATCGATCATCTGATGATATCTGCTGAACTTGGTTTTGAGGAGTTCCCTAAATTGCAGGTATTCGGGCTCGGCTAGCAGCTGATCAATTTCATGCGCTTTCTTACCCAGTTGTCGGCAGTACTTGTCAGTGATGGTTTGGGGGGCGGTGCCTCTGTTTTCAGCTACTCGGTTGGTCGCTTCAATTCGTGAAAAGCCGTTGTTTTCTATTTCATACATGACTTCCAGGATCTGTGCCAGGGATTTGGGTGCACCTTCAACTGTGAGCGCCGGCATGTCTGCGGATTCGTCTTTTTGAGGCCGGTCGGTACTAGTACCGAGCAGCAGGCGGCTTAACACCGAATTGGGTGAGTCGACAAACGGCTCAGCATGTTTCTGTAGGTAACGCCAAAGCCGTTCATCAATTTCGATCGAATATCTCTTCATCCTTGGACCTCGTTTCCTAGTATTTATCATCCATTACATGCAAGATCCAATAGCTTGTCAAGGATAATTTATGGTTAGGCGTCTTTAAGATCTAGTATAAACAGATGATGTTTTTGACATATACGTGCTATTGCTAGTTCTTTTGCCGATAATCTGATGGTACTAGATTCCAGATCTGTTTTTTTGATGCAGCTAGCAGCGTTGATCCAAAAGATCATTTGGATGGCCGATTCATCTAGTGATTCAGGCGGGATTGGTACTGATGTCAACGTCTATAAAGATCAATCTGAGCGATGGAAATGCAGAATAAAGACACTTGATCCTGGAGTTGATGAATCTTTTGGGATAGGCTTGTATCGTTAAATCAGATCTTTTTATTTTGATGAGGATACTTTTACGGTTTTATCGGCCAGATCCGCAGCCACGGTTTTCTTTTCATCCGTTGACTTGATTTCTATGGTGTGTTTGCCGATGGTGAGAACATCCTGCGGCACTAATTTCGCTTTTTTAATGTCCTTATTGTTTAATAAGGTGCCATTGGTGCTATCGAGGTCCACCAGGCCATAGCCATCTGGCAATTTGATGATCTTGGCATGCTCTTTTGAAACCGCCAAATTATCGATGACAATGTCGTTGTTGTTGCTCCGACCAATGCAGATTTCATTCTGATTGGTTTCAATTTGTTTAAGAACTTTGCCTTTGAATTTTAGTTCCAGTTTTAGCATGCTGAGTGACCTCCCGAATCATTCTGCAATTTTGCGCCACCTTCATAAGCTATCTTATCATGTTTTTTTATCCCCTGCAGTACATTTCTGAAGTCTTTACAATTCCTGCCGGCAGCGGTTGATGTCTTTGATAACATGGGTGGCGGACTGGTATCGCTTGCTGACACCTTTGCGCAACAATTTATCAATCAGATTTACACAGCATTTCGGAATTTGGGACGCAACTTTTGACAGCGGTTCGTAGTTATTATGGGTGATGGCGTATAAAAGGGCTGTAATATTTTCGCCTTTGAAAGGTTTTTCAGCGCTGAGCATTTCGTATAAAACAATTCCCAGGGAGAAAAGATCCGAGCGGCCGTCAACTTTTTTACCGGACACCTGTTCCGGCGACATATAGTTTGGGGTGCCGAAAATAACCCCTGTTTCAGTTTTGGTTGACGAACTCATGACGCGTGCAATACCAAAATCGGCGACCTTGATTTGATCATTTTCCAGCATGATAATGTTGGCCGGTTTAATATCCCGGTGGACGACACCTTGCGCGTGGGCATAGGCGAGCGCCTCTGCTACTGAAAGCCCCGCACCCATGACCCCATCGATCGGCAACAAACTGTTTTTCTGGCAAAAATGCGTTAGCTCTTTGCCCTTTAGCAACTCCATGGCAATATAGGCCATATCATGATCTTCGCCCACATCAAAAATCGTGACGATGTTGGGGTGTGAGAGTTTACCGGCGGCCTCGGCTTCGCGGAAAAATTGTTCCTTCACATCGTTGAGCTGCTGGGCCTCAACGTCGCTATAGCTGAGCGTTTTGATGGCCACCTCTCGATTGATGCTCGGATCCCTGCCCAGATAGACGGTGCCCATGGCGCCGTGACCCAGTTCTTTGATAATCTCGTAACGCCCCAGGGTGGGTTTGGTGGTTGAATCGGCCCATATGAGCGGGGTATCCTTTTTATGTTGCCCCACCGGCAGGGCGACGGTCTGCTCAATTTTTTCCAGCTGTTTTATCCGTCGCTTGATGTCTTTATATGCGCCGGCCTTTAGGATATGATGGTAAACCGCCAACGCTTTGTTGAACATTCTTTTGCGCTCAAAATCCAGTCCCAGGTTATAGAGCAATGCTTTTACCGATTTTTCGTTAATCGGGCATTTTAAGAATTTTTCAAAAGCCATATCCAACATACCCTGGCTCTGTAGGGACAGTCCCAACGACTTGTTTAACTCAACACTCTCATCTTTCTTGGCATCGGAAATACGCGACCATCCGGTAAAGGCGAAACCCGCAACAGCAAACAGGGCTGGCGTAATGCTGCGCAGCCATTGATCTGAGGTCACAAACAGCAGTATGGCAACACCCATCCAAATCGTCAAAAATAAGGCAAAGATGAGCATCCCGGTTCGTGGCGGGACCTTGGGAATGACCACCAGCAAAAAAAAGCCGAAATATAACAGCACCAATATTTCCAGAACCCGAAACCATGCCGGTCTGGCGATATGATTTCGATTGATCATGTTTTCGACCGCACAGGCGGTAATTTCAATCTCCGAGGCCAAACCATAGCGCGGTATTTGGTAGCGCAGAGCGTAAGCATCAGCGGTCAGTCCGAGCAAAACGACCCTGTTGCGAAATTGTCTGTTTTCGATTTTTCCTTCGAGTACGTCGATAGCTGATATTTTTTGGATGTTGGCCGCCTGGCCGCTGAAATCAATCAGCATATGATGCGGCCCAATGGTGGGGATGCTCAGCTGCCTTATTTTTAGACCTGAAGGCTGCTCCCGCACGTTCCGCATGTGGACACCATAATATTTCAGAGCGACCTGCAGCGCCAATGAAAGAAATTCTCGGTCTTGAAAGCTAATCAACAGCGGAATGCGGCGAATCTTATTATCCGGATCGGCTGTCAGGTTAAGGTGTCCCAATGCACCTGATTTTTTTGACAGCTCAAGAAAGGGTTGTTGCACCTCAGAGACCCGGATGGGTTTGCTGGAGCGCCCATTCAACAAGAATGCGGCCGCTTTGACCGGCAGGTTTTGTTCTACGGGCTTGGGGCTCAATTGGATCGAATTCATTTTTAACCAGCCCGACAGAGGCGCCGGTGTATTGGCATCTGAATCCTGCAACATAAATCGCAGAGGCAAGACGACATTGCGAGCCGATCGAACTGCAGAGATCAACTGTGCATCGTGATCAAGTCGGCCTTGCATTTGGGCCAGCAGTCCGTCAATTTTTTCCAGCGTTTGTATTTGTTTGGATGGCGGTTTTTGGCGAAGTGTTTCTCTGAGATCTTGAATTTCAACACTGCCGGCATTCAACTCCCGGCTGCGGTATAAAACGGAGATGCCCAGCGTGTGCGCACCGTTTTTGGAGAGGATGTTAATGATCTTGGCCATATAAGACCGCGGCCAGGGCCAATCCCCCACTTGCTGTAGACTCCGATCATCGATGGTAACCATGACAACTGGCGTTCCGGCGGTCCTGTTCCTCAACCCCGACATCAGATCATATGCCTTATATTCAAGTAGCAGCAGCGGCCTGAAGCCCAAAAGCATTGCCGCTAAAATGGCGATCATCAGCAACAGGCAGACCGCACGGCTGGAACTCAAAACGCGTTTAATATCCATAGGCATCTAAAGTGGTGGTTTGCGCATCAACAATACCGGCTTTGCCTAATGCAGATGGCCGGTTTCGGGGTCGCTTACCGCAACCCAAATTCAAGTTGCCAGGTTTGGCTGCCGTCGTTGACGATCACATCTTCCTGACGGATTTGGTTGATGGAAAAGCCTTCTATTGATTCGCCTTCTCGCACGATGCGGTCGTTGATGACCGCAATCCGTTGTGAAGCAACCTTTGACCAGGCAATGGCTTGCAGTTTTAAACTGTCGTTATCCAGTTTCTGGTAGGATCTTGTGGCCCGGGCGGACCTTGATGGTGATTTTTTCGCCGGCACAGCTCCAAGAGATCGGGTTTCACGCTGTTCCGCTTTCCTTGTAATTGAAACGGGTCTGCGAGATCTGCTGGGTTTAGCGGTCGGTTCCTTCTCAGCAGCGCGGGCCTGTGGTTCGGATGATGTCATTTGTCTTGTCTGATTTTTCTGCGTCAACTGAGATTGGAGAGATTCGGTGCGCCCTCGGTTAGTGCCGACTCGCTCACCCTCAGATGTTGCCCTGCTTGGTTTTTTTTGCTGATTTAGCGCTGTTGTCGGTTGGGGACCCGGGCGTTTTGATTGCCCTGGTTGGGGCTCTATTTTAGCCTGGAAAACCGGGGGTTTTTCAGATCGACCGGGTGACCCAATTCTGGTGAGGAGCCGGTCTTTTTGGTTGAAGATCAGCCATCCAGCGCCGATGACAACCCCTAAAAGGATCAGCACCCAAACCACCTTGTGCCGCAGCCAGATCCGAAACACACGACCTTTTACGGCCTCTTTGGTATCGATTATCGGCGGCCCGGACTGTAAATCGTCCGGTGGCGGTGTGGTTTGGTCAACTCGTTTTAATGCTTTTAAAATGGTACTCAAACTTTTAAGATCCTTAGTTTTTGAAGCTAAAAGTCCGACCGAGCCGCAGCTGAACGCGTCTAAGTTTGAAAGAATAAAAACACGAAAAAAAACCCTATTTTCGTGTTTTTACGAGAAACACATCAACTTAATTTTAAAAGGGTCGACACGTCTGTTCAAGGTAACCGCTTTATCATATTTTTATCCCAAATAGGGTCATCTGGGCGCGTACAGCTGTGGCATGCTAAAGGAATTTTTTTCTCTGTAAAGGATGATTTTGGTCAACGGGCCAACATATCCGTCTACCGGAATGCCATATTTGGCTTGAATGGATTCCACCGCGTTTTGGGTGAATTCGTCATATTTTTCATCGATGGCCACATTCTCAAAACCGATATCCTGCAACAGCAATTTCAGCGTTATGACCGAATCCTTATACGACTGCGTTGGTATGGTCCCCCAAATAGAATGATAATTTTTCCAGGGCAGATAGGCAACGCCGGACCAGTAGAATTCGAGTTCCTCTAAATCGGTGACAATCCAATCCGTTTTATTTTTGCCTTTTAGCATAATTGCATCACCGTCCAGTCGACTTAACGTCAGATACCCCGGACTTGAACTGCCAGGTGGATAAAATTCGAGTATGGCGGGCAAATTTAATTTCTTTAAAAATACCATATCGGTTTCGAGACGATGGATAAACATTCCGTTGGGTTTGGCCGAAAGGCGAAAGTAGGTCTGATCATCATTAATATCATTTAAATGGGGCGTAAACTGAGCGCCTGTTTGCCATAGCTTCATCGCTTGCTGTAAAGCCGGTTGGCGAGAACTGGGTCCATCCATGTGCATTAAGTAATCGGCCAAACTCATTGTTGAAACACGGTTTTCCGCTGGCGGTGCTGTTGTCGGTTTGATAGGATCGCTGATGTCAGCGCTCGGTGCCGGCGCTTTGGCTTCGGTTTTCACCGCAGCGGTTTGGGCCACAACGGGTGTTTCCAAATCGTCAGGGCCCGTGATCGTCGCCATGATGGTATCCCGAATCGGTTGATAAAAGACGACAACCAGAAACACAATGCTCAACATTGAAATGCCAACCAGCGCCCATTTGCCGGTAGTAATGCCGCTGCTTTTTACCTGCCCTCGAGTGGCAAGCTCTTTTACCGATGCTTTGGCAATACTGGCTGATATTTTAAACTGATTCAAAACGAAGGCGGTTAGCAAGGAGCGGTCACAAACAATGTTGATTAAGCGCGGTATACCTTTTGAGTATTTAAAAATTTGGCGATAAGCGGATCGGTCAAATTTTATGGCCGATTTTTGGGCGGCGATGTTAATGCGGTACTGGATGTATTCCTTGCACTCATTAAATGTTAATGGACTCAGGCGATAGCTGAGCGTGATTCTTTGGCCGACCTGCCGCAGCGCGTGAGAATTAAGCATTTCTGAAAGTTCGGGCTGTCCGACCAGGATAATCTGCAACAGCTTGTCCCGATTGGTTTCTAAATTGGAAAGCAGTCGCAATTGTTCCAAAACGTTGCGATTTAAATTCTGGGCCTCGTCGATGAGCAGGATCACTTTTTTTCCACTGGCCTTCTTTTTGATCAGGAAGGCATTCAGCAGATCAATTAAATCTTTGGTGTTGTCACTGCGGACCTGGATACCAAATTCTTCAATGATGGTTTTCAGCAACTGTCTGGGGCCCATTTTGGGATTGAAGATGTAGGCCGCTTCTACACTGCCGTTGAGGCTTTCAAGAAAAGTTCGGCACAGGGTGGTTTTCCCTGTTCCGACCTCTCCGGTAATTTCAACGAACCCGTCTCCCTGGGAAATCGCATAATTCAAATGGGCCATTGCTTCCTCATGGCTTTTACTTAAATAAAAATAAGCCGGATTTGGCACCAGTTTGAAGGGCTTTTCTTTAAAACCAAAAAACTTATTATACATCTATAACCGCCTTTAAATCCTTTGAAATGGATGAATAAAGACCAAAGAACAGCATCTAAAGGCTGTCACCGCCCTATATCTCAAGATCCGCTTGGTTGCGCAGGTTTTTGATTGATCATTCAGAGGAATCAGGTGCAAAAAATTAGAAGCGGCGGAACCATTCAATTCTTTGTAAGAGGTATGAAATCCTTTAACATTTTTCTTTTGCTGTCTGTGGATATTTTAGTTGAAAATGCGGTATCCGTCAACCTTTCAATCCATCTTCAAGCCGGTGCGTCTTTTAATTTTACTAAATTCCCAAATTTTCGGTTTTCACTGGATCACTTTGCTGCGATGTTCAGTGGGTTGCGCATTCTGAAGGGCCTGGGTTAAAACGCGCTGCCGTTCCTGCGGCTCTTTTTCCGCAAGTTGCCGACATTTTTCATAAAATTTTTCCAGGTCACCCTTGCTATCGGACAGCATTTGGCTAAAGGCCGGTTCCCAATCATGATAGGTTGACACACTGATCAATTGTGCATTGTTTAATGGCTTCTGAAACCAGGCACTATAAACGGCCATTTCGTGATGCGTGGTGCTGACGGTCCTGAATTCGGACCGCATCCGGTTGAAAATGGCTGCTTTTTGGTCTCGTTTTTCCTCTGTTGACAGACTGCTTTCATATACCTGCTTTAGTTGGGTCCGATATTTTGAAACCAGGGCAATGAATTTTTGACGTTGATGCCGCTTGCTTTGCCATTCTGGATAGCCTTTGGCCCGGTTGGTGGCCATTTGCCAGCGTTTAAGACCTTCCTGTTCAACTGCGGTTGCAAAGCTTTCGTTAAAGGCGGTATCATCCGGTATGTACAGCAGTCCATGGGCCAGTTCATGAAATATGAGCGCGACCGTATCGGTATCACTCAGGTGAACAAAGGTGCTCAAGACCGGATCATCAAACCAGCCGAGGGTCGAATAGGCTATTGCACCGCCGATGTACACATCAAGCCCCTGTTGAGCTAAACCATCGGCAAAGCGGCGGGCATCGGCCTCCTTAAAATACCCGCGATAGATTACGCAGCCGACGATCGGAAAACACCAGGTTTTGGGCGTCAATGACAATTCCGGCGCAGCGAATACATTCCAGACCACATAGGGACGGTCCAGTTCCACATAGCTTAAATAATGACCATTGACCGGCAGCAGGAGCTCTTTTTCGGCAAATTCTCTTACGGATTGGATAAATTTAAGTTTGTCTCGCAGTTCTGGTGGTGTTTGCGGATCTTCGATCAGATCAGCAATCGGCTGTCGTTTCTGCAAAATCTGCATTTGACCGTCAATGGCCTGTTCATAATAGGGCAGTGAGCGGCACTGAAGGCAAGTTGATGACCACAACAGCACGACCGTAATACCTAAAATTCTTCTGAGACCGGAAAGTAACGACCGTGTTTTTTCATTTGCTTTCATAGGTGTTAAATTCAGCATCCTGGGGTGCATCTCAAAATAAATAGGTTTCAGGTGTCAGGCCTTCGACGGCCCATTTCTGGCTTTTGTCACTCAGTAGCAGCCACTGTCGCAATGATTTTGTTGTTTTTAGATTTCAGTCTTATTGATACTGACACCTGACACCTGAAACCAAATCAGTATAGATACCTGAAACATACGGTTGCTGGCAAGCATGAAATGAAAAGCAAGATATGGGGGTACAAACTCAAATAAGGCTATAGCAAAATTTTTCAAAAATGATGCGATCAAATTTTCCGGCTTCGACGTCGTTTTTGATGACCTTAAGGGCGTCCAGCGGGCTTTTGGCTCTGCGGTAGGGTCGGTCCTCGTTGGTTAACGCTTCGTAGCAGTCGATGATGCCCAGCAATTGACCGACAAAGGAGATGCGCTGCGTTCCCAGCGGGTAGCCGCTGCCATCCAGTTTTTCGTGGTGTTCGAGGGCGCCCTTGGCGATGTCGCCGTCAATGCCGCTTTTGAATTTAATGATAAATTCTCCCAGTTTGGGATGCCGCTTCATGACCTTGAATTCTTTGCCGGTTAATCTGCGGGGCGCTCTCAGGATATTGTCCGGAATCTCGGTTTTACCCACATCATGCAATAAGGCGCTTAAACCCAGGCGTTTGGTTTCCTGTAATGATCTTTTCGAGTAAAAGCAAAAACCCAGCGTCAATGCCATCACATTTACCGAATGAATTACCGTGCTGTAGTCTTTAAATGAAATCGAAGCGATGGTTTTGACCACCTCTGGATTTTTGGAGTACCCGCTGACCAGCATATCCACCGTTTCGGGCAATGCCTTTAGCGTTCCGCTGCGCGGCTCTTTGAGGGTCTCTTCAACCAGGTCGCAAAGGGTTGATTTCACGGCCACCACATTTCCTGTTTGAATACTTGTAAAAATGTGCTGGTTAAAACCGGTTTGCAGCACTTTTATGGCAGTCAATCGATCTTTCTGATGAATATACAGTTCGGACGGATGCCGTTCTTCTGACAGCCGACATTCCGTCAACGATTTGCCCGGTGGCTTGTACAAGACAAAAGAACCGTCTTGAACATAATAGAGCGCGATGTCCTTATAGTAATTAATCTGTGAGTTTCGGATGGGAATGTAATTTTTTTCCTGCACGGTCTGTTGTCTTCCAGTGAAATGTGAAGCCAATAGGGCTGCAATTGTTTCATCGGTCAGTTGAAACAAAAAGTTTACCAAAATATTCAGCCCATTTTATTTCAGATAGCATTGTATGTATTTCTACAATTTTCTGTTGATCCGAGACTCCGGTTTGTAAAATAAATTACAAAAATAAATCCCTAACCTCTTGCAAGATGAATCCAAATTGGTATATGGTCCTGATACCTGAAATGGATTACCTGTGATCCCATACGCCGTCTGTCCCGGGCAGATAGCCACGGTAATCGGTCATCGTTCCACCTTGCCGCGCCCACTTATCCAGGTAAAATACAATGTAATTACGGCATCTTGAGCGTACGAGGGCGATACGCCTACGCATTCTAAATATCAACTAAAGCGATCCATAGCGATTGCTGTCCCAGACGCGTTGGTTCTATACTAGAATTAGACTAGGATGTTACATCAAAAAAAGGGTAAAAATACTAGAACTGACGGTAAGCCATCATCAGACGCCCCTGTAACTGACCGCAGTGTTATGCAGCGGGCACTTGAGCAGATGAAGGATTTTGCCCATAAGTGTTTTCACAGCGCTGCCGGCAGTCATGGCTGGGATCATACCCTCAGGGTATATCGATTATGTGAAAAGCTGGGTCCTGCAGAAAATACAGACATGGATGTATTAAAGACGGCGGCTTACCTGCACGATATCGGGCGATCTGAGCAGGATGCCGCCAACGGCGGTATCTGTCACGCTGTCAAAGGCGCCCAAATGGCCAAGCCGATTGTCGAATCGCTTCCGCTCTCAAAGCCCCAACAGCAAAATATCATCCATTGTATTCGCACCCACCGCTTTCGCAGTGATCGGCAACCCGCCACCATCGAAGCCAAGGTGTTGTTTGATGCCGACAAATTGGATGCCATTGGTGCGGTTGGGGTGGCCCGGGCATTTCTCTTTGCCGGCGAACTGGGAGCGCGACTGCACAATCCTGACGTTGATGCTGAAAAAACAGAACCGTACTCAATTGATGACACCGGATATCGCGAATTTAAAGTCAAACTCTGTAAAATCAAAGCGCAAATGCTGACTGCAACAGGCCGACAATTGGCCCGCTCGCGCCATGCCTACATGGAAGGTTTTTTTAACCGCTTTTTAGCAGAATATGAAGGAAAGAGGTAACCACTATGAGCATTAATGTCGTAGAAAGGGTAGATGATGTTGTTAAGGTGCATAATGTGCTGGTCAGTGTCTCCGACAAAAGCGGGCTTGAGCAGTTTATTCCGCGCCTGGTTGAGATCAATCCCCAAATTCAGATTTTCTCAACAGGAGGGACCTATGGTCGCATCCGTGAAATTCTGGGAGATGCCGTTTCCGGCCGCCTGATGCAGGTTTCAGATTATACCGGGCAGCCCGAGACCCAAGGCGGGTTGGTCAAGACTTTGGATTTTAAAATATACCTGGGGCTGCTTACAGAGACTTACAATGATGCCCACCAGGCCGACCTGAGTCGCACGAGCAGTGTGTCCATCGATATGGTCGTGGTCAATTTGTATCCTTTCAAACAGACCATATCCCAACCCGATGTCACTGTGGAACAGGCCAGAGGCAATATCGATATTGGTGGGCCTTGCATGATTCGGGCCTCTGCCAAAAACTACATCCGGGTGGCATCTGTCGTTGATCCGGCTGATTACGAAAAGATCCTGACGGTGCTTAACGAAAACCAGGGCGCCACAACTCTGGATCTACGTTTCCAGCTGGCCCGCAAAGCATTTGACCACACCGCCGTTTATGATCGTACCATTGCCGATTTTTTGGTTTCAAAACCGATCGATGATGTAACTACCTGTTATCAAATTAAAAATAAGGAGTAATATCATGGTTGAAGACCTTAAAAAGATGTATCGCACCGTGATGGATGACCATTTTCCGCCCCAGATGGAAATCAGTTTTGTGGATGCCGACAAACGTCAGACGCTTTTTTATGAGAAAGTGGTCTGGGTTGTCGATGACGTTCAAAAAGGCCTGCGCTATGGTGAGAATCCCGGCCAGGAAGCCGCTTTGTATAAACTGGTCAACGGCAACCTGGTGCTCGGTGAAACCGAAACCCTTCAGCCGGGGCAGTTTCTGGCATCTGACATTGAGCTGCTGCAGTCCGGCAAGCACCCGGGCAAGACCAATCTGACCGATGCCGACAATTCGCTAAACATTTTGCGTTATTTTGTGGACAAACCCAGCGTGGTTATCGTCAAACACAATAACCCTTGTGGAGTGGCCCGGGCCGACACATTGGTCGATGCCTATGTCAAAGCCAATATGGCCGACCGGGTGGCCGCTTTCGGCGGCTGTATTGCCGTTAATCAACCGGTCGATAAAGCCACTGCTGAGGCCATCACCCAACAGTATGCCGAAGTGGTGGTCGCGCCCGATTTTGAGCAGGGTGTGATGGATATCTTTGCCCAGAAACCCAATCTGCGCGTGGTTAAAATCGGAAACATTGAAAGGCTGCAATCGTTTGTGGGGCAAAGATGTGTTGAATTTAAAAGTCTGATCGACGGCGGTATCATTGCCCAGTGGTCGTTTGTGCCGACCACCCGTTCACAGAATGATCTTAAGCTGGCCGAATGTGAGTACAAAGGTCAGCATTACAAGATCAATCGGGAACCCACCGATAAAGAATATGATGATCTGCTTTTTGGCTGGTTGGTGGAATCCGGGATTACGTCTAATTCGGTTATCTACGTCAAAGATGAGGTCACAGTGGGCATCGGTACTGGCGAGCAGGATCGGGTAGGGGTGGCTGAGATTGCCAGAGATAAAGCCTATCGTAAACTGGCCGATCGGTATTGTTTTGAATCCCACGGTCTGCCTTACAATGAATTGACCGATGCGGATAAAAAATCAGCCATTGATGCCCAGGTGGCATCTGAGAAAGGCGGGCTGACTGGGGCTGCCATGGTCAGCGATGCTTTCTTTCCGTTTCGAGATGGAGTTGATGT